>Ga0182027_10012193_pt1 | contig 12088 bp, 11 predicted proteins | sample 712E1DmetaG_FD_121300 | JGI IMG/M metagenome (GOLD analysis project Ga0182027, IMG submission 121300) | Permafrost microbial communities from Stordalen Mire, Sweden - 712E1D metaG (Illumina Assembly) | ecosystem: Environmental > Terrestrial > Soil > Wetlands > Permafrost | place: Sweden...
TAAAAAAAGAAGCAGGGCGCCCTTTTAAAATAAGTGTGGAATAAATATGTCTCGCTGCATTTCCTCGTGCTAGAAAGGATAGGCGCCCTGCGGTTTCGTAAAGATAATAAATATTTTTAAGTTAACATACCTCCACAGACATGAATTGTTTGTCCGGTTACATAAGAAGATAAATCTGAAGCAAGGAACAAGGCTGTATTTGCCACATCCTCAGGTGTTCCACCCCTTTTAAGTGGTATCTTATCAGCCCACTCTTTTTTTACGTCATCCGGTAACTTTTCTGTCATTTCAGTAAGAATAAACCCCGGGGCAATAGCGTTGCATCTTATATTTCTTGATCCCACTTCTTTTGCAATACTTTTTGTAAATCCAATGATTCCCGCTTTTGAAGCAGAATAATTGCTCTGGCCGGCATTACCTGAAACCCCAACAACAGAGCTCATGTTAACTATTGAACCATTTTTCTGCTTTATCATTGTCATTAAAACGGCTTTGGTAAGATTGAAAACCGATTTCAGGTTTACCGCAATAACGGAATCCCATTGATCTTCGGTCATTCGCATAAGAAGTGTATCTCGTGTAATCCCTGCATTGTTGATGAGAATATCAATCCTGCTGAAGTCTTTTACAACATCATTTATAACACGTTGAGAATCTTCATAATTAGCAGCGTTTGAAACGTATCCTTTTGCCTTAACGCCTAAAGCTGCAATCTCTTTAATTGTTGTCTTAAATTCTTCATCATCAACGATATTTGTAATTGCTATATCTGACCCCTCACGGGCAAACCTGAGTGCTATAGCTTTACCAATTCCCCTTGAAGCTCCGGTTATAAGAGCTGTTTTTCCTTCAAGTAATTTCATTTTAGTATTGTTAAAATTTCTGCAAATATATAATGAAATACATTAATACCAACTTTAAGAATTAATCGGATTTTCTCTGTGTAACTCTGTGCTCCTCAGTGAACTCTCCCGCCTAAGCGGGACAAGTTGTGTAAGTTCTTAATATTTAGTTACACAGAGGGTCACAGAGCATTTCACAGAGAGCCACAGAGTGTCTCTATCATTATACTCTTTTAAGAGCCTTTTAGTACTTTTGCTACTGTAAGTCCTATATCAGCTGGTGACTGAACAACATGGATCCCACACTTTTTCATAATCTCCATTTTAGCAGCAGCGGTGTCATTTTTTCCTCCTATTATTGCACCGGCGTGTCCCATTCTGCGACCTTTCGGAGCAGTTTGTCCGGCAATAAAACCAATTACAGGTTTTGTTCCATGGTCTTTAATCCATTCAGCAGCCTCATTTTCCATATTACCGCCGATCTCTCCAATAATTACAATAGCTTCAGTCTGAGGGTCATCCATCATAAGCTTTACAGCATCCAATGTTGTTGTTCCAATAATAGGATCTCCTCCTATTCCTATCCCGGTTGATTGTCCAAACCCCTGTTTTGTGACCTGGTCTACAGCCTCATAGGCCAGCGTGCCCGAACGTGAAATTATGCCTATGCTCCCTTTTCTGTGAATGAATCCGGGCATTATACCTACTTTAGATTCGCCGGGCGTAATAATTCCCGGACAATTAGGTCCGATCAGCCGGCAAGGAAATGATTTGAGATACTCTTTTACCATTACCATATCAGATACCGGAATTCCTTCTGTTATGGCAACAATAAGTTTTATACCAGCATTTGCTGCTTCCATAATTGCATCGGCTCCGACTGCTGGAGGTACAAAGATTACTGAGACATCGGCTGAAGTCTTGGCAACGGCTTCTCTCATTGTATTGAAAACAGGCAAACCGAGGTGAATCTGGCCTCCCTTGCCCGGTGTAACACCTCCTACCACATTAGTACCATATTCTATCATTTGTGTTGCATGGAAAGTTCCTTCACTTCCGGTGAATCCCTGAACAATGACTTTTGAGGCTTTATTTAACAGCACACTCATAATTTGCAGCTATTTAATGATTTCTCAATAATACTCTCAAAAATACCGAATAATTCTTTGTTAATCGTTAAACAGAAATGATAATTATCACAATTAATTATTATAGGTTCACCTCACACCTCACTCATCACACCTCACCCCTTTTTTCAATTAAGTTTCATACATTTGCTACCAATCGGATTTTATTAAATGTTCAGGCCGGAAGAAACTATATGTGCACCTGCAACTGCTATTGGGGGAGCTATCGCTGTAATAAGAATAAGCGGTTCGCAGAGTCTTAATATCTGTGATAAAATCTTTTATCCTTCAGACAGAAATATTAAGCTTGTTGATCTAAAAGGTTTTACAGTTGTATTAGGAGAAATACGTTCGGGCGATGAAGTTATTGATGAAGTACTTCTGACTGTTTTCAGGGCGCCTCACTCCTACACCGGCGAAAATTCAGCTGAAATTTCATGTCATGCTTCTCCATTCATTGTCAGGAAAATTCTTGAATTATTAATCAATAGTGGCGCCATCCCGGCAAAACCAGGGGAATTCACCCAGAGAGCCTTCTTTAATGGTAAATTGGATCTTTCCCAGGCTGAAGCAGTTGCTGACATAATAGCCTCAAAAACAAGTTCATCTCACAAAATAGCATTAAATCAGATGCGCGGGGGTTTTTCGGCAGAGATATGCAGGTTAAGATCCGAGTTGCTTAATTTTGCTTCTTTAATTGAACTTGAACTGGATTTTGGCGAGGAAGATGTCGAATTTGCTGACAGGGAAAAGCTTAAGGCAATAATTTTAAAAGTTAAGGATATTGCAGACAGACTGGCAAATTCTTTTAAGCTTGGTAATGCGTTGAAGAATGGTATTCCTGTTGCCATTGTAGGAAAACCAAATTCAGGTAAATCAACATTGTTAAATGCTCTCCTGATGGAAGAAAGAGCGATAGTATCAGAAATCCCGGGAACTACACGCGATACTATTGAAGACACCATTGTGATTGATGGTATTGAATACAGATTTATTGATACTGCAGGACTTCGGGAAACATCAGACATAATTGAGGTTATGGGAATCAAAAAAACCCATGAGAAGATAAACCAGGCCTCGGTAATACTTTTGATTGATGAAATAATCGATTCGGCTGAATCCATCAATAAACGTGCCCGGTCTATCAGAGATATGATCAGGGATTCAGATAAGAGATTGATTATACTCATAAACAAAACTGATACAGTATCAGATAATCGTCAGGACGAACTTAAGGGCAAGATTATACTGGAAGACAATGACGGACTTCTTTTTATTTCAGCTAAAGAGAAATCAGGACTTGATGAGTTAAGGTTGAATCTGGGTCAAGTTGTTATGAAGGATAAGTTGAGTTCAGATGATGTAATAATCACAAATATAAGACATTATGAAGCACTTGTTCGCGTTTCAGAAAGCCTTGGAAGAGTGATTGCAGGTCTAGAGGATCAGATCCCCGAAGACCTTATTGCAATGGATATCCGGCAGGCTATTCATTACCTAGGGGAGATTACCGGTGAGATAACATCAGACGAGATACTAGGTAATATTTTCAGGAATTTTTGTATCGGAAAATAATCGTGCCGGTAATAGCCAATAACCTGGTAATGAATTATTTATTTTAATGATGAATTAATAGAGTTATTGTTTTATAATGCTACAAACCATTGACTCCAATAAACATAATATAGATGAAATTGAATTTTTGCAGCCTTAGCAGCGGGAGCAGTGGAAATTGTTATTACCTTGGAAATGAGTTCCATGGTATATTGATAGATGCCGGAATTTCAGCAACTTCGATACGTAAGTTTCTCAAGGACATCGGAATTTCCATGCAGAGTATTATGGGTGTCCTGATAACACACAATCATATAGATCATATCCGAGGATTGGAAGTACTTACCAGAAAAAACAGCCTTCCTGCTTTCACTACTCTTACAATCTGGGAGAGTATTCTTTCTCCCAAAAAGAAAATATCAAGGGATTGTATTCGTGAAATTGGCTTACAACAAAAGTTCCATCTGGCAGGTTTTGATATCGAGGCATTTCCGGTTTATCATGATGCTCCTGAAACGATTGGTTTCCATATCTGCGCCGGTGATAAGAAAATAACTATTGCTACCGACCTCGGACATATATGCCAGACAGCTGCTCCATATCTGAAAAAAGCTAACTTACTCGTAATAGAATCAAATTACGATGAACAGATGTTGGAGAATGGGAAATATCCATACTATTTAAAAGCAAGAATAAAATCAGATAATGGACATCTGGGGAATCATCAAACATCGGTTTTTCTGGCAGATATTATTAATGACGACCTCCGCAATATCTGCCTGGCCCATCTGAGCAAAAACAATAATACTCCTGAAAAAGCGCTTCAAACTCTTCTTCAGACTTTTTCAGAAAGAGGTATTAACTTCAGCGGACGGCAGCGAATTTCAATTCTGAACCGTAACATTCCGACTGAAATGATAAGACTGGATGATTAGTCAAATACCTTCAATCCATACATGATATCTACCCTGTATTCATAAGGTGCAATGAATCAATGGAAGTTTCGCATTTGAAACTGATCCGTTTGGCGGGAAAGTTGCATGGAAAATCAGGATGTATTCAAAGTAGTTGATTTATTGAGAAAGAGATCCCATGCTGACGCTCGGGATGACAAATCTGATTGAGGGCATAAGGGAAAAAGTGGCGATTATCAGATGATCGAGCATAAAATGATGACTAACCTTGCGAATCGCCATTTTTACCCTAGTAACCATCTAATTATCATATCATTCCGAGCGCAGCGAGGAATCTCATAGTATATTAATGATTCCCTTTGGTCATTGATTTGCCAAGCGTTATTCTGTTTTTACCAGCATTTTGCCCTGATTATTACCACTGAAAAGACCAAGAAATGCATCAGGCAGTTTATCGAAACCTTCAATAATTGTTTCAGCGTACTTGAGCTTTCCATCCTTTAACCATTGAGTAAGATGTGCAATAGCTTCACCGAAACGATCACTGTAATTGCTCACAATAAAGCCTTGTAGCATGACACTTCTGGTCAGCAGGTGTGGTAAAACGGAATAGCCTACTGAAGGTTTTGTATTGTTATATTGTGAAATTTGTCCGCATAAAGCAATTCTTGCATGAAAATCAAGATTGGCAACCACAGCTTCAGTGATTTCTCCTCCTACATTATCAAAGTAAACATCTATGCCTTCAGGGCAAAGTGATGCTAACTCTTTTCTTATTGATTTTGATGTTTTATAATTTATTGTTTCATCATATCCGAATTGCTCTTTTAATAATCTGCATTTGTCATCACTGCCGGCTATGCCTATAACTCTTGCTCCCTGTAATTTTGCAATTTGTCCTGCTACTATTCCAACAGCGCCTGCAGCACCGGACACGACAACTGTCTCTCCTTTTTTGGGTTTTCCTATTTCCATCATTCCAAAATAGGCAGTAAAACCAGGCATTCCCAGAACTCCAAGGTAGTAGCCAGGTGGAATTGTCTGAATATCTATTTTTCTTAGATTTTCTGTTTTTTCAACTGAATATGTTGCCCATGGTAACATTCCGACAACAGTATCTCCTGCTATTAACAATTTACTTTTACTTTCGATGACCTTTGCCACAACCGCTCCTTTTATTGGCTGATCCACTTCAAATGATGCTGCATAAGACTTTGCACTGTTCATCCGTCCCCTCATATAAGGATCAACAGAAAAGTACCATGACTTCAACAATACTTCGTTATCCTTTAGTTCATTAAGCGATTTTTTTTCAATTCTGAAATTGCCGGATGAAGGCAATCCGATTGGTCTGGAGGCAAGTACAAATTGGGTAATTTCCATAGATTTTATTTTAATATTTAATGAGTATCGGTTTTCAATAATAAGTTATTTTAAATAGCAAAAAATCAATTATTTAATAACATGAACTCACCCCAACCCCTCTTTGCGAAGCAGAGAGGGGCAAAACATTGCACTCCCCCTTCTTTTGCCTGCAAGAGAAGGGGGTCGGGGGGATGAGTACATGAAGAACGTATAAATGATTTAGTCTATTATTATTCATTCCTGATAGTCATATATTATTTAATTTATTAAACAACCGGTTTCAATATATTGTTCAATATATCCATAACAAACTATCTTAAAATAAATTAAACTATCCTCATAGAACTTTTTATGCAAACTTTTGTTAAACTGATCGAAGAAATTTCCAAATTAAAAACAGAAAGACATGAAAAGGCAATTTTTTTATAAAGGTTTCTTAATATGCATCATTATGTTTGGTATCATCTCAATCATCAAATCAGCCAGTTTGCCGTTAAAAATAAAGGAGGAAACTGTATCCTATTCAGTAAATGGCGTAACATATAAAGGATTTATTGCCTATGATGATAACATAAAGGGAAAACGACCCGCCATTTTAATTGTACCTGAATGGTGGGGATTGAATGACTATCCCAGAATGAGGGCACGCAAACTGGCTGAGCTGGGTTATATTGCATTGGCATCGGATGTTTTTGGTGACGGTAAAATAGCAATTAATCCAACTGAAGCACAGGAATTTACAACTCCATTTTATAAAGATCCAAATAAGGTAAAAAGCATTCTGGATGCAGCTCTTATGAAATTAAAAGAATATTCACAGACCGATCCAAACAATATAGCAGCAATAGGTTATTGCTTTGGCGGATATGCTGCTCTTAATTATGCCAAACTAGGTGCCGATCTGAAAGGAGTAGTGAGTTTTCACGGCGGAATGGGTGGAGCACCGGTTGATAAGAATTTGCTAAAAGCCAAAGTTCTGGTTTGTCAGGGAGGAAGCGATAAGTTCGTTGCTCAGAAAGATGTTGATAAGTTCAAACATCAGCTGGATTCTATCGGCGCTGACAATACTGTAAAGGTCTATGCTAATGCAACTCATGCATTCACTAATCCTGATGCCACGGAAACAGGTAAGAAATTCAACATGCCTATTGAGTATAATGCTGAAGCTGATAAAGATTCATGGAATGATATGAAAATGTTTTTTGGAAAAATCTTCAATAAATAGACTTTGTGGCCCACTGAATCTCCTCTGTGTAACTAAAAAAATGAAGAACTTACACAACTTGTCCCGCTTAGGCGGGAGAGTGACACAGAGAAGCACTGAGTTACACTGAGAAATCCTTAACCGGTCCATATATCATATGGGCCTTTTTTTTTGCATTTTATAAAATATTTCGCTTTTCGATGTAACCATTTATACCTTTACAAGTAATCAATATAGAGAACCTAAAAGTCGAACAGTGGCAGATATTCGTGACGAAGTAATAATGCAACACGTGAAAGATGGAAATCTGTCTGAAATGTCAGTCCTGTTTGAACGGTACCATATAAAGTTGTATAACTTTTTTCTTAAGCTTACAAGGAACAAAGACATTAGTCAGGATCTTACTCAAAATCTGTTTTACAGGATGATCAAATATAAGAATTCATATAAAAACGAACTAAGTGTCAAATCATGGATGTATCAGATGGCCAGGAATCTTCATGTTGATTATTGTAAAGAGGAAAAGAGATCTGAAGAGCTCTTCCTGAAAACCGATTCTTATCCTGTAGAGGTAACCGACGAGAACTCCGGTTTCCCTGAAGAGGATTATGTGAGACTGGAGCAGGCATTTACTTCTCTAAGCAATGAACAAAAGGAAATTATAGTACTGAGCAGATACCAGGGGTTAAAATATGAAGAAATTTCACTCATTATAAATCAATCTGTGCCTTCAATCAAAGTGGCCATGCACAGAGCTATAAAGAGGCTCCGTGGTATATATTTTAAACAGATTTAAGCGATGAATTATGAAATGTGAGGAAGTTGAAAAAAACATGATCGATTATCTCGATAAAAATCTTGAAGAAGGTTTATGCACGGAGATAGAAAGACACCTCGAAACCTGTGAAAGATGTCTTGATGAATTAAGAGACAGCCAGGAAGTACTGAATATAATTTCAAAGGAGGAAATGGTGAAACCTGATGATTCGTTGCGAATCAATTTTTACCATATGCTTCATAGTCAGATTAAAAAGAATGAGGAAAGTAGGACCTCATCAATTCGAAAACCATCTATTCCATGGTATAATCCTGGCAGGTATGGAATCGCTGCAGGGATTGCCCTCCTCATTTGTGGAACATTCATTGGTATGTTAATCCATGGCGGATTAAACAGCTCTTACACTTCGAATGAATTAAAACAGTTGCATTCGGAAATTTCTGACCTTAAGAAAGCTACAATGTTCACAATGCTGAAGGAAGAATCGTCAAGCGACAGAATTCAGGCGGTGAGTTATGTTGCTGATCTTGATACTCCTGATGAAAATGTTATAGAAGTCCTGGTTAAAACTCTTAATCACGATAAAAATGTTAATGTACGGATGGCAGCAGCTTATGCTCTTTCAAAGTTTGCAGGCCAACGTGCAGTCTGCGACTCACTTGTCAAGTCTCTTGAGATACAGAATGACCCGATCATCCAGGTTACTCTCATAAATATCCTCATGGAGAGGAAGGAAAAAAGCGCATTGATACCAATACAAAAGATTATTGCCAACAAGAGTACATTAAAGGAGGTAAGAGCAGTAGCTGAAAACAGCCTGAGAGTTCTTATCTGAGAAACAAATGAAAAAGATTGAATTCAGTTAAAAATAAATCATGGCAGATTCCGGGTTTGCCTGATTAGAATGTTAATTATTTAATAAAAAATGTTATGAAAACAATGAAAACAAGTATTATAGCACTGTTCATTCTCTTTACAGCAGGTATTTTATCTGCACAGGAATACAAAATTCTCACCCAGAACAACAAAGACGGAAGACTTATTCTTAAGGACTTCAGCGATGCATTACCCATTGAAGGTTATAATGGGACTGATATTATAATCACATCAACATCCGAAGATCTTACACCTCCTGCTAAGGCCAAGGGTTTAAAGCCGGTGTTTCCAGCCGGAACTGATAATACGGGCATTGGTCTTGACGTACAAAAAATTGACAACCTGATTACCATTACGTGTCTTCTGCCATTCACAAGAGGTGGTGAATATAAGATCAAAGTGCCGGAAAACATGGCAATTGAAATTACAAGCGGGTGTGAAAGAAATAATGATATCTCAATTAAAGATATGAAAAATGAGATTGACATCAAAAGCTGTCATAATATTGATCTTAAAAATGTGACCGGCCCACTTGTACTTTCAACCATAAGCGGCGATATTAATATAACTTACAGCAGCATAAATTCCTCCAAATCATCTTCAATTAATTCAATTAGCGGAGAAATTGACATTACATTACCTGTAAAAACAGCAACTGATTTGGAATTAAGGACAGTTTCCGGAGCAATATACTCTGATTTCGATTTTTCAGAATCTCAGAAGAACCTGAAAAAAGTTGGTGGTAATGAAATGAATTATTCTCTTAACGGAGGAGGTTTTAAATTGAACATTGGTACTGTAAGCGGAACTATTTATCTGAGGAAGGGAAACTAGAAGATTGCGGAATTCGGATTGACGATTGCGGATTTAGGAATTATCTCAGGTCATGCAATCCGAAGTCATCAATCTGATATCCGAAATTCCTAAATATCAATCATTTACTCTAACATTTGTAATAAATATTCCAATGAAATCATATATAATTTTAGTTGTAGTTTGGCTATGCTTTGCTCCAATCCAGGCTCAGCAGATAATAGAAAAACATATGGATTTTACGGGAAAAGAATCACTCTCCCTGAAAATTCAGATAGCTGATTCCATAAATATTCAAACTTGGAAAAAAAATGAAGTCTATATAAAAGCTTCTGTTAACATCAATGAAAATAAAGAAAATGATGCATATGTAACCTCATTTGATGATTCAGGCAAAACAATTTATGTCAAAGCAAATTTTAAGGATAACTATTTCAAGGGAAAAAAGAATTGCTGTAATGAGACTGACATTTACTGGCAGCTATATATACCGGCAAAAACTAAGTTTTCGGTTGAGACAATTAATGCCAATGTCACGATTACAGGTCAAACCACTGAGATGAATGTAAAATCCATCAGCGGCTATATCGACCTTACCGAACCGGCAGGCAAACATGCAGACATCGATTTTTCAACAATTTCAGGCCGTATGTATTCGAACCATGAACTTGCATCGAATAAGATGCATAGCGGAATTCCTTTAAAAATAGCTGAAAAACTAAATAACGGAGGAGATCCGATTAAGCTTGAAACCATAAGCGGCGATATTTTTTTCAGGAAGTCAAATGTTGATTAAGGTTTCCTTTTATACCTGGAAGAATGAAGAAGTTCAATATACAGATAGTTACAGCGATCAGAACTAATCCTGCCAAAAGTCTTAAGTACGAATAAGGTTTGCGGCTTGCGTAACCGGCATCCGGCATGATATATTTGGTCTTCGTATATTAAAGATTTTCTGATAATGGAATTGCCTCTAAGGCAAGCATCATTCCAACTTATTTGAAGTCTTTAGAAAGTATTTTGTAACCGTACTTCCCGATCAGCGTTATCAGAGTTATGATTAACTATTAATTGAATTATTCCTTAAATGATTTAACCTTATGAAATATAGCTTTTTAAAAAGAATTTTCCTCTGCCAAATATTTATTCTTTTATTTACAAGTAGTTATGCTCATTCTACTGATTCGACCATCGTTGTAAAAAGAACTTATCATACAGCATTCACTAAAACCGTCCCTGTTATTGATGGTCTTATGAATGATGATTGCTGGAATCTCGTCGACTGGGCAAGCGATTTTATTCAATCTCAGCCTGTTGAGAATAAACCTCCCTCTCAGCAGACAGCTTTTAAAATACTATACGATAATGATAACCTTTATATGTTTGTTCGTTGTTATGATACTGAACCTGATAAGATCAGTAAGATTATGTCGCGGAGGGATAATTTCAACGGAGATATGATATTTATTGAATTTGACAGCCACTTTGACAAACAGACTGATTTCTTATTCTCTGCATCTGCTTCCGGCGCTAAAAGTGATGCGGCTATAAGCAATGATGGGAATAATGAAGACGATAACTGGAATCCGATATGGTATATGAAAACTTCCATTGATGATAAGGGTTGGTGTGCCGAAATGAAAATTCCGTTAAGTCAGCTCCGTTTCGATAAGAACAATGAACAGATATGGGGGCTACAGGTTACACGTGCTATTTATCGTTTGCAGGAACGTTCTCAATGGCAATATATTCCGAAGGGGTCTCCTGGTGTAATTCATCTATTCGGTGAGCTTCAGGGAATAAATAATGTAAAAACAAAACATCAGATAGAATTAATGCCCTACACAGTTGCACGTACGGAAAGATTTCAAAAAATAAATGGAGATCCCTTTAACACAGGAAAATTGTCAAAGATCTCAGCCGGGCTGGACGGGAAGATTGGCCTTTCCAATAATTTTACACTTGATTTCACCATAAACCCCGATTTTGGTCAGGTTGAAGCTGATCCATCGGAAGTCAATCTTACCGCTTTTGAATCATACTTTTCTGAAAAACGTCCTTTTTTTATTGAAGGTCAGAACATTTATCAGTTTATGCCAGATCAGACAATAGTAATTCATAACATGTATTCTGATAATCTGTTTTACTCCAGGAGAATTGGAAGATATCCTCAGTATTATCCTTCCATTGGAGACAGTGTCCACGTGAAAATGCCTGAATCAACAACAATTCTTTGAGCAATGAAGTTATCAGGAAAAACAAAGAAAGGTCTGTCTGTAGGAATTCTCGAAAGTCTTACTTCAAGGGAAGATGCATTGATAGACAGTTTAGGGACAAGACGAAAAGAGACCGTAGAGCCTCTCACAAATTATTTTGTCGGAAGAGTTCAGCAGGATTTCAATAAAGGGCAAACCATTCTTGGCGCAATGCTTACAGCAGTGAACAGAGATATAAAATCAAGCAATCTCGACTTCCTGCACACTGCAGCCTATACAGCCGGATTAGACTTTCAGCATACCTGGAAAGACAGGACATGGTATATAGCAGGAAATGCCGAATTCAGTGATGTCAAAGGGTCCACTACATCCATAACTGAAACACAAACATCATCTGCA
>Ga0182027_10012194_pt1 | contig 12087 bp, 11 predicted proteins | sample 712E1DmetaG_FD_121300 | JGI IMG/M metagenome (GOLD analysis project Ga0182027, IMG submission 121300) | Permafrost microbial communities from Stordalen Mire, Sweden - 712E1D metaG (Illumina Assembly) | ecosystem: Environmental > Terrestrial > Soil > Wetlands > Permafrost | place: Sweden...
CATGACATTGGGACCGTAGCAGACGATCTCGCCGTCATTGGCGCCCGGATCTACCATGGATCGGTCGATCACGACCTTGACCTTGTCGATCACAGGGCCGACGCTTCCGATCCTGTATTTTGACGGACAGTTCATGGTGATGCCCGGTGAGGTTTCACTCATGCCGTAGACATCGTACAACGGCATGCCGATGCCAAAGAATAATCTGGAGATCTCCGGATTCATGGCCGCGCTTCCGGTAAGCGACGCGCGGAGTCTCCCGCCGAAGAGTTCGCGGATCTTGCTGAATACGATCTTATCCACGATCCTGAACTTGAGGTTTACCATGAAATCCGATTTCCCCTCTTGGGCCAGGCGAAATTTTTCCCTGGCCGCCTCAGCGCCCATATAAAAAAGTTTCTTTTTGAAGCCTCCCGCGTCATTCACTTTCGTGACGATCGTGTCATAGACTCTGTTGAAGACGCGTGGAACGGCCACAAGGAACGTGGGACGTATTTTTGCCATGTCACCGACTATCGTGCCGGGGCTTTCCATAAATCCCAGCGAAGCGCCGTGGCCGGTAAAGGTATGGAGTTCTCCCAGGCCGTATGCGTGGGCCCAGGGCAGTATCGAAAGAGACCTGTCTTCCTGATTTACATCGGGATAGCATACGGTTCTTGCGTGATAGTTGCTGGTCTCGTTCATGTGCATCAGAAGAACACCTTTGGGGTCTCCCGTGGTCCCTGAAGTATAGATGAGCACGGCAACTTCCTGGGCCGCGGGATATATGGATTTGACCGGTTTTTTTGCTCCCGCCTTTTCCAGTTCGGGCAGTGAGTCCGGCCCTTCTCCATCAATCAGTATGATTTTTTTCAGATGAGGAATGCGGGACGGAAAATCTTTGACCTTCTCTAAAATTTGGGGTCTGGAAACTAAAAGAACTTTTACCCCGCTGTCTTTGATGATGTATTCCCAGATTCTTGTCAGCTCGGCCTCGTACATTGGAACATAAAAAGCCCCCAGACCGGCCACGGCATAATGCCCGACAGCCCAGTCCGTACTGTTATTGGAGATGATACCCACCGCGTCACCCCTCTGTATGCCGAGACCGGCCAACCCTGCCCGCAGATTATCCACGCGAATTCCGACTTCCTTATAAGTGACCCATTCATACTCGCCATCCTTGTTCTTGGTGCCGAGATACTGCCTGTCCGAATACTTTTTAACGCTGTTTTCAAAAAGCTCTACAAGATTCTCCGGTTTTTCCAGTTGAAATGTATGCATGCGGTCTCCACATATTTTTCAGATTGACAAGCCATCGCTTTGTGAATAAGGGACTATAAATATGATGGTTGTGTGTGTCAATGAAATATTTAAATTATTTAAAACAGGGAGAGAAAATCCTGGGGAAATAAAACATTTTCATTTTTGCCGGTGGAAACGAATAAAGCGACAATCGGGGAACTGAAAGGTTTACACTTTAACACGCTCCACGTCACCGGTGAGGCAGCCTATATCCATGATAAGTCTGCCATGCGGCATGGGAAACCCTATCAATGTTGTAGAAATTAATTCAGATACAATGCCGCATTGTTTGATAGTATCTAAATAAGCATATCTGGTTACGGCAGAGCCTTTTGTGGTGATGACGCCGGACTGAAGAACTTCAACGCCGTTTGCTTTCATTTCTTCAAGCTTCTTTTCGTAACCGCATACCATAATCCCCAGATGATGGATGCCGCCGCCGCACTTTGAGAGCATACCGGAATAAACGTTTTGAGCATTGCCTTTGTCCGCAATAAGCTCGATTTCCATGCCGCCCTGAAAGGCTATCGCGATATCCAGATCAGGCGAAATGGACTTGCCGCGATAGATGGCCTCGTGCTTCACGGTATTGGAGCGGTACCACGGCCCGACGTCGAGGAGTTTTGAATAATAAGCGGCTGCTTCGGGGATATCCCGCACAAGGATGCCGATCTGGCCGACTTTGGGAAGTTTCATACGGGAGATACCGCGAATATCCTGTTTTTCCATGGCTGCCTCCTTTTCTAGTCAAAACAAATAGCGGTTTTTATGGCCCGGTTGGCCTCTTTACTGAGATTGACCTCGATCATTTCCCGGTATTTTTCAAGGGGGAATTTATGGGTGAGCATATCGTCCACCTGAATTTTTTTGGACGCGATCAAATCCAGCGCTATTTCAAACGCGTGCTTTTGCGTTCCCGCGACATTGTTATAACGGTAACCGTAACAACCTTTGATGGTCTGCACTTTGAGCCATAATGTCGTCAGATCAAGTTTGACTTCCCTGCCGATTCCGATAACGGAAAGCATGCCTTTGGTTGCCGTGACCCGCAGCGCCTTATTAAGCGTATCGGCATTGCCGACCGTATCATAAACTTTGTCAAAGCCGCCCATTACCACGCGTTCGCCCAGAACAGGCTTATAGGCGCGTCCGCCGGCGATTTCCACGGCGGCTTCGATGATTCCGCCCCTGATCGTCCGATTGGCGCCGCATTTTTTCACATACTGTGCCGCGAAAGTCGACGGCTCGACAACAGTGATATCGCAGCCGATGTCAAGCCCGCGCATAGACTTGACCACCATGGCGCCGATGACGCCGCCGCCAATGACAAGCACCTTGTCCGTATCCGCGGGCCGGTTGTCAAGCACCGCCTGCAAACCCACAGCCAGCGGTTCCGCAAGTGATGCCGACTCAGGCGTTACTCCCGCCGGCGCAACATGGACCTGGCTTTCATGCACCACAACATACTCTGCAAAGCCGCCGTTGATGTCTTTGCAGATGCCGACGAACATTCCCGGCGAGATCGCGCCTTCGGCATAATTTTCGCAATTGGCTTTTGAATCGGATGCGCAACTGCGGCAAACAGGCTTTATGCCGCGCGTTTGGCAGTTCAGCTCCGGAACCGCGGTGACAAGATCTCCCTTCTTCACCTTTTTCACCTGCGCGCCTGTTTCGACCACTTCCCCGCAGAATTCATGCCCCGGCACGCAGGGGAACGAAGTGAAAGGCATCGCCGAAGGAGAGTCTTTCATAAACATGAGATTGATATCGCTGCCGCACAGACCGCAGAGTCGTGTCTTGATCTTGACCCATTGAGGTGAAGGCAAGGAAGGCTCCGGAATATCGGCAAGCTTCACTGTGGAAAAAGGACCCCGATAGCAAAACTTGTTGCTAAGCGGCCGAAGAGCGTTCAGCGCCACGAAGCGCAAAGGATCGAGATTGAGCAATAAAGCTTTCATTGAAGACCTCCATTGTTATTACGAGCCGTCTCTTAAGACGGCGTGGCAATCCCGTGACTATAATAAAAGCATATTAATGTAGGGATCGTTCCCCGAACGATCCGGGCGGCGCGTTTGGGGAAACGCGCCCTACTTCCCTCTATCATTGCGAGGCGACCCGCAGTAAAAGTTTGTCATTGCGAGGCGACCCCTGGGAGCCGTGGCAATCTCATATTTCCTGTCCCTCGCCGGCGGGGGATCAGGGGGGGTGGAACCAAAACGAAGGCCTTGTCTTTAGACCCGCTAAAGCCCGGCAAAAGCAACGCGCCACATTATATCTTTATCCTCCCCCGTCACTTAAGTGACACCCGCTCTAAAGGGGGACACAAGCTGTGCCAACAAAGATAGCACTTAAATCGGAAGCGCATTCCCTTTAGAGAGGCGCATAATAAATAAACTTTTACATTACCGGGAATTTTCGCTAGTATAGCGAAAACTTCCATTTAGAATTGTTGCTACTCCATTTTCAGCGACTGGTAAAAGAGCGGCGTCGCCGGACTTGTCACAGTCGGGTCGGTCATCACATTCACGCACGCTGGCTTGCCGGAAGCAAACGCGCGTTCCAGCGCCGGAATGATCTCCTCGTCTTTCGTCACAAACTCGCCATGTCCGCCCAGGCCCTCCACAACTTTCTCGTAGCGGCGGATGCCCAGCTCCGAGCACTGCAGACGTTCCTTGCCGATGGACAGCTCCTGAGAGTGCTTGATCATGCCCCAGGCGCAGTCATTATTTATAACGACCACTACCGGGATGTTGTGGCGCACCATGGTGTCGAATTCCATCCCGTTGAACCCGAATGAACCGTCGCCGTTTAACACGACGACTTTCCTGTCAGGCCGGGCAAGCTTCGCTGCCATGCCGAAGGGTATGCCGGTGCCGAGGCATCCGAGCAGTCCCGCTGCCGAAGCCACCACCCCGGCCTTTTGCTTCGACATGAACCCGGCAAGCCCGAAATACTGAGTGTCGCCGCCGTCGGCTATGTAAATCGCGTCATTGCCGGCGAATTTCTGTACCTGCGCGACCAGGCGAATCGGATGGATGGGGTCAGACGTGGTTTCACGCATCCTGAGTTCATAATCAAGCAGTGAACGTCCCGCGGCTTTCAATGTATTCATCCATTCGGCAGGGTCATTTTTGGCGACCAGGGGGGTGAGCTGTTCCAGCACTGAATCCGCGTCGCCCACAAGACCTACATGAGCCTCCACGTTCCGGTTTATTTCATTCGGATCGATATCTATCCTGACCATTTTCACCGTTGGCGGTATGATCTTGCCAAACTGGAGGAGCCAGTTGAACCGAAGGCCGGCCGCGATGATCACATCGTTTTGGCCGATACTGAAAAACAGGCCGAGGTTTCCCATATCCATGACCGAGAGGGGATGATCGTCCGGAAGTTCGCCCCTGCCGTAGTTGAGCAGCATGAAGGGAATGCCCGTTTTTTCAACGAATTGTTTGAGGGAATCCGCGCAATTGCTGAACCCCACACCGGAACCGCCAAGAAATAACGGTTTTTTCGCGTTGTTTATGATTTCAGCTGCGGCCCTCAGTTCGGCGTCGTCCGGATGAACGGAATATTTCGGATTGGATTTTGACGGCATGGGAACAAGCGACTCGTCAACCTTTATATTAAGGATATCAGGCGGCAATTCAAGCATGACGGGCCCGGGCCTTCCGCCTGTGGCATTTCTGAATGCCATCGCGAGATATTCGGGAATACGCTTTATATCGTAACAGGTAGCGGCCCATTTCGTCATCGGCCTGACTGCCTCGATCTGGTTCATTTCCTGGAGAGCGCCTTTGAGGTCATCGCGCAGAGGCGATCTGCCGCACAGCACCACCAGCGGCGCGTTATCAAGATAGGCATTGGCGATACCGGTAAGGCCGTTCGTGAATCCCGGGCCCGCGGTAAGAAAACACACTCCCGGCTTGCCGGTGTAAACAGACCACGCATGCGCCATCATCGCCGCCGCCTGCTCGTGCCGGACGTCAATGGTTCGTATTTTATATTCCGTAAAACTGTCCAGTATCGATTCGAGATGTCCGCCGGAAATGCCGAACACTATTTCGACCTTTTCCACCTCTTTTAAGTATTTGCCGACCAGATGACCGCCGTTGATCATTGCCATTGAAAATCCTCCTTAAAATAAATACTTTTTGTTTGATTTTCCGGCTCAGTTCCTGGAACTCTGAGGTGAGCCGACGACCCCGGCCTGCGCCGGGGCAGGCTGTGCCAACAAAGATAGCGCTTGATTTAGAAATGGAATCACATCACCAGTTTCACGCCGTCATTGAACCACTGCGCGAAAAAAGCCATTCCGTCGAGCTTCATCTTTCCGGCAGCGGCAGCCTTAAACTGCTCTTCATCGCTTTTTGACGCCATTACTTTAAAGCCTGTTTCAGCGTCCGACCACACAATGGCCGCGTCGTAGGGATGATGGGCGCCTCCTTGGGAGCTCACGGCTCCCTTGTCGAAGATAAAAAGCCTTCCCCATTTCCCGTCAGCCGTCTTGATCATGATTCTTACCTGATGAATAGAACCGATGTAGTTCCGGTAGGCCGGTTTCATTTTCGCCGCCCATTTCAGGACTTGATACAAAATAAACAGGAGTGCCGAAAATCTCATAGTCTTCATCCTCCAATCGATTATTTCACGCAACCGTTATATTTTTTATGTGATAAATCTTAACCTAAATAAAGAAACTTGACAATGACAAGTGAAGACATTTATATTATCATTTACGGCCAGGGGAAAACCTATGAATAAACCATCCAAAACCGATTCCATTCATCTGATATCGAGCCCAACGCTGCCGTATTTCCGCTCCGTCAATAGTCTGGCGATACTGGCCAATTATGTCCGGATGCGGGGATTCGATGTTAATGTTCTTCTTGCCGGAACCGGAATTCACCGCCGCGATCTGGACAATCCCGATATTTTTGTAACCCCGGAACAGGAACTCGCGGTGATGCGCAAAATCATCACTTTAGTGCCCGACCCGAAGATCGGGCTTATCATCGGCCTGCAGTACCACATCGGCGTACAGGGCAAGCTGGGCGCGGCAGCTATTTTCAGCGATACCGGCCTCGAAGCCTTCACCATGTTTTTCAAGTATATTGCCCTTACCCTGACCTACTTCCAGTATGAGCTGATGGTAAAAGACAACCTTGCGTCTCTGAGAATTAAAGAACTTATCGACCTGAAAGATCTTCGTGTCTTTGTCTGCGAGAGAGAATTTGTTTCCATTTACCGTATTATCAGCGACGTCCTTAAGGCTCCCATTCCGTTAAATGAAATAAGATTTACTTATCCAAAACCAACATATGCCTCCTCCTATGAAGAAGTCTTCCATTGCCCTGTCAAATTTAATGCCAGTGAACATATGATACTCTTCGACAGCAAATTACTGTCCATGCCGCTGCCCATGTCCAATCCCATTGCCAAAAAGACGTACGAACAGGAATGCAAACAGCAATGCCAGCGTCTGAAAGTGAAAGAGACCATGACCGACCAGGTCCGGCAGGAAATTCTGTTCAAGAAAGAAACTTTTCCGAGCTTCACGCAACTATCCCGGCACATGAATATCTCGCCCAGAACACTCAGGCGGCGCCTGACCGGTGAAAGAACATCCTATAAATCTCTTGTTGAGGACATCCGGAAAAACAAGGCTATTGATCTGCTTCAAACGACAACCCATTCAACACAGCAGATTGCCGCGGAGTTGGGTTACAGTGATTTATCAAACTTTTACCGCGCATTTAAACGCTGGACGGGACGTAATCCGGGCTTTTATCGAAAAGAATCCACTGCTTTTTCAAAAACCGTTACGGCCTCGCCGGATTTCTCATAAACAAAATACTGCCCTCTTGAAAACCGCGAAATGATGATTATTCTATAATTGAAGCATAACGATACTGCGGCGGTTACGCGGCATTTGGCATAATCGATAAGTTAACAAACTTAATAAGATGAAGGAGGAAATAAATTATGTCAACAATCACCCGTAAAACAGACCATTTATCCTCCGCTTTGTTTCGTATAATAATTACGTTATCGGCGTGGGGATTGGCGCTGGTGATTACCTCTTTGTTTTTCCTCTGGCTGGGTCGCCTTATAGATGAATCGTTGGGCACTGCCCCGAAATTCATGCTGGGTTTTCTTTTACTGGCCGTCACAGGCTGTTTTATAGAAATATATCATGAAGCCTTAAATGTGATGAAGCGAAATCTTTAGATTCGCAGCGCATTATCAAAACAAACCCAAGGTCATTTTTTCTTCAGGAAATCAATAAGAATTACCCTTGAAAATAATCCTTGATTTCAGTCGGCAATCATGGATTATTTCTATTGTTAATAGCTCGGGCATTGGAGATTCTAATCTTATAATCAGTTTATTTGATATTATATAGTGTTTTTAAATAAATAATTGAGGTGACACGATGAGCGGCTTTGATAAATATTGCGGCGTTTACCCTGTTGTTCCCACACCTTTAAAAGAGGATGAAAGCCTCGATCTCGCCGGAATTGAACATCTTGTCGAGTATTATATAACCGAAGGTTGCCACGGGCTCCTGATTCTCGGCAGCGGAGGCGAATCGCCCTATTTTTCATTCGATGAAAAATGCAGTGTTGTCAAAACGGTGGCCCAAAAAGTAAAAAGCCGAATACCGGTCATTGTCGGCTGCACGTTTTTCAGCATGGCCGAAATCCTGCTCTTTATGCAAAAAGTTGACACGCTTGCCTTTGACGGCTATCTGGTCGCGCTGCCCAACTATTATCCGCTTTGCTATGATGACGTTTTTGCTTTTTATTCCCGCGTCGTTCAACATACTAAAAAATTGATTATGTATTATCATTTCCCGCAGATAACCGGATTGTTTTTCAACGCGAAACAAATGAGCCAACTTTACAATATCAAGGGTATAACGGGAGCCAAAGAGAGTTCCGTGTGCGCCGCAGAGATGAAACGGGATATCCGGGCGGCAGCGGGTAAAGATTTTTTATTATTCAGCGGGACCAGTCAGCTTCTTTTGACAAATTTAAAATCGGGCGGAGCAGGCGTCATGTGTTCCATACCGTCGGTAGCGCCCCGCGCGGTTATTGAATGTTATAATAACTGGAAGTCCGGCAATATTGCATCAGCACATCGGCTGGAAGATGCCGTTTACAGACACATCGGATTAATGAATACTTTCGGCATTCCCGCCGCTATTCAAGAGTATGCGTTTAAGGCCGCAAGCCGTTTGCCTTCTCCCACCATGATCGGCAGGAAATCCCGGCAGAGTGTCTTTAAAGAAACATTGCGTCAACTGGGTCACCCGATTACGGCAAAAGTCAGAAGTCCGCTTCCGCAGATCACAGGCGATGAACAAAAAGATGTAGCGGCGTTGATCCGGCGTTCTGAAATACTGCACGGCATATAGGGCGCTGTTGTACTTGTTTCTATTTTTGTTATTGCGAAGCGGCTCTGTGGCCGCTCAATTGTCATTGCAAGGACAGACTAAGGAAAGAGATTACCACGCCGTCTGAGAGACGGCTCGTAATGACAACCGGGGAAAATGAGATTACCACGCCACCCCCGCTGTCATTGCGAGGCGACCCTTGGGAGCCGTGGCAATCCCTCTATTCCTTGTCATTCCGCCCCCGCTTTTTTTTAGGTTAGACCGTGGCGGGCCAAAAGCTTCCCTTTTCGTGACATCGCACTGAGTTTAAATTTAATGGTCCGTGCTGTTATCTGTCACGGAACATTACATATTTATAAAGCAATCTGCACAGCGCCTGATATACCGTGGGCGACAGCCGTTTCAGGAAATACACCGGCCACATTTGAAGACCGGGAGAGACTTTTATCCCTGTATCGCGGCGCAGCGCGCTTATTCCCTGCCTGGCGACAATTGCCGGAGAAACGCCGAACGTGCTGTAAAACTTCTCCACCATGGATTGGACGGTTTGGCCGGATTTGTCCGCGAAAAGTATTTTGCCGTCCCTGATGATATTCGTATTGATTATTCCGGGACAAAGCGCGCTTACTTTTATATTGTGTTTATACAGTTCGCCCCGCAGGGATTCGGCAAGACCCACCATGGCGAATTTGCTGGTGCAATAAGGCGCCATTCCGGGAATGCCAATCAGACCGGCGGCGCTTGCCGTAATAAGCACACTGCCGCTTTTTCGATCGATCATCGAAGGAACAAAGAGATGAACCATGTAGATTGCTCCCCACAGGTTGATGCCCATCACCCATTCCCAGTCTTTAAGCTGAAGTTCCTTTAAATTGCTGCCTGCACCGATGCCGGCATTGCAGCACAGAATATCGACATGACCCCATTTGGAAAAAAAGTCGCGCGAGAATTTCTCTACCTCTTCAAATTTGGAGTGATCTACAAGATATCCTTCGGCACGAACACCTTTGCCCCTGATCTCGGAGACTACATGATCGATGCGTTCCCGGACGATATCGGTAATAACGACATCCGAACCTTTGGCCGCAAGCTGCAGGGCCAGTTCCCTGCCGATGCCGGAACCGGCTCCCGTAACAATGGCAATCCTGTTTTTAAAACTTTGTATTCCCAGCATGATTCATCTCCTATCCTGTCGCTGAAACTAATTCAGCCGTTTGATTTTCAGCCTCACATTCGCCTTTTTACGAGCGGGCGTGATGACAAGAGCTACTTTTTTGCCGGCCATGAATTCAGGAATTTTTATTCCGGCAGCGCTCAAAAAAGCATTTAAAGGCGGCGCAGGCGGTATCCGGTACTCAACTGTCATTGCCCTCCCAGATAGAATAGTTTAGTTTGGCAAATGATATGATTTAAAAATCATAATGCAAGGAAAAAATTAAACAAGGCATATTACCGCTTGACATTAATCTACTAGTAAGTAGATTAATGACGGGGACAAGATGAGTAAATTACCCGGAGATACAAAATCAAAGATATTAGATCTCGGAGAAACATTACTCCTTAAGAAGGGGTTTAACGGCTTTAGTTATACCGATATTGCGGCTTCACTGGGAATTAAAAATTCCTCCATCCATTACCATTTCCCCGGCAAGTGCGACCTTGGCCTCGGTATAATACAGCGGGCCACGCAACGTTTTAAAAAATGGGGCGGGAGTTCGCAAACAGCCGTGATGAATGACTGGGAAAAGCTCGATAGCTTTTTTCATATTTACCGTTACTATCTTACCCGCAGAGAATCTGTTTGCCTAAGCGGCGCCCTGGAAACAGATTTCACAACATTGCCGTCTGCCATGCGGGAAGAGGCAAAGGGTTTGGTCTCGGATTTGCTGACCTGGATGGATAATTTTTTGGATGAGGGCCGGCGGCAGGGACATTTTCATTTCCCGGAACCTCAATGGATCAGGCGATTGTTGTTCTGGCTGTCATGCGGGGCGGGTTGCAGATGACCAGGGTTATTGACCGGTCCGTGTTTGATTCGGCTGTAAACCAGATACGCCGTTTGCTGGGACCATAGATGCATCACTATGATGATCGGATTAACAAATCCTTGACAATCCTGAGCAAAATAAACTAACTATTATATGTTAATTTATAAGGAGATATTTATGTTGGATATCATTGAAAAAGCTTTAAAGAACGGACAAAAGACATTGTCGGAATATGAGTCAAGGCTGGTGATAGAATCAGCGGGCGTTCCGGTCGTGCCGGCGGCTCTGGTCAAGACAAAGGAAGAAGCTGTGTGCGAGGCCGCGAAAATCGGTTTCCCCCTGGTTATGAAGGGATGCTCCGCCGAACTCGCCCATAAAACGGAAGCGGGCATGGTCGCGCTTAATATCGGCAATATCGAGGAAGTCGCGACTGTTTTTGAAGAATTTACGGACAAAGCAAAAAATCTTGACGGCGTGCTCATCGAGAAGATGGTGAAAGGATCGCGCGAATTTGTAATCGGCCTTTCACGCGATCCGCAGTTCGGGCCATGCGTCATGTTCGGTCTTGGCGGCATATTCACGGAGGCTTTAAAAGACGTGACCTTCAGGGTCGCTCCCCTTTCGAAGCAGGACGCCCTTGAGATGATCGACGAGATAAAAACGAAAAAATTGCTCGGTGAATTCAGGGGAAGCCCTGCTGTTGACAGGGATGCTCTGGCCAGGGCTCTTGTGGGAGTGGGAGACCTGGGAATGAAGTACGATTCCATTGCCGAAATAGATATCAATCCGCTGATTATATCCGGAAACCAGGCGGTTGCCGTCGACGCTCTTGTTGTTTTGAAATAGAATGACATACATGTAGCTGTCATTGCGAGGAGCGAAGCTTTGAGCAATCCCGTGCTCATTGAGATTGCCACGGCATCTGAGGGATGCCTCGCAATGAAAAGGAAAATATAGATTGCCACGACGCCTGAGAGGCGTCTCGCAAAGACGATGGAGGATGTTTTTCTAGATGTTAGATTATTTTTTCAACCCTCAGAGCGTTGCCGTTATTGGAGCATCCAATAACGAAAGCAAGGGGGGATACGATATTATTAAAAATGTAATGGCCGGATTCCGCGGAAAAATTTATCCGGTTAATAAAAGTTACACCGAAATACTGGGGATTCCATGTTATCCCGATGTGGCTTCGATTCCCGGTAATATCGACCTTGCCATATATTTCATACCGTCCAAAGCGCTGCCGGAAACTGTAACCGAATGCGCCAAAAAAGGCGTGAAGGGAATCATCATCGAATCGGCCGGCTTCACCGAAGCAGGAGTTGAAGGCGCGAAGCTTCAGAACCTGGCCCTCGAGAACGCGGCCAAGGCGGGCATAAGGTTATGGGGTCCCAACTGCATGGGCTTCATTGACGGCAA
>Ga0182027_10012195_pt1 | contig 12087 bp, 5 predicted proteins | sample 712E1DmetaG_FD_121300 | JGI IMG/M metagenome (GOLD analysis project Ga0182027, IMG submission 121300) | Permafrost microbial communities from Stordalen Mire, Sweden - 712E1D metaG (Illumina Assembly) | ecosystem: Environmental > Terrestrial > Soil > Wetlands > Permafrost | place: Sweden...
AACGCTGGCCTTTAATCACCAAATCGCCGTCTTTAACCAAAAGCGACAGCGCCGCGGAAACAATATACTCCTTAACCAGGTCGCTTTCGTGCACCACAAAAATTTTATTTTTCTCTAAGCGCACCAAGCCGGCGGTTTTGGCTTTAACAGTTTTACCGTTTTCGTCCACGTATAAAGTTTCGCCGCTTTCCACTTTGGCCCCGTCTTTTACCGATGCGTGCGCCTGGCCTAAATCGTAACTGTCTTTTTCCGCGTCCTGTCCCTGGATGCGCACAATATATTCTTTATTATTGGGCTTGGCAATATAAACCTGGCCGTCAACTTCGGAGACCGTGGCCTGCCCTTTGGGCTCGCGCGCTTCAAACAATTCTTCCACGCGGGGCAGACCCTGGGTAATATCTTTAACCGATGCCGATCCTCCGGTATGGAAAGTCCGCATGGTCAGCTGGGTGCCCGGCTCGCCAATGGATTGGGCGGCCACAATACCCACGGCCGCGCCCATTTTAACCATATCGTTAAATCCCAAATCGTATCCGTAGCACAAACGGCAGACGCCGCGCGGCAGTTTGCACTTGAGCACGCTGCGGCACTTTACCTCCTGCAAACCGGAATCGGAAATGGCCTTGGCCTGCAAATCGTCTATGCCGTGGTTTTTTTCCACAATGATTTTACCATTTTTGCCCTTTACATCTTCAGCCGCGACCCGGCCGAACAAACGGCGGTCAAACAGCTTGTTCATTCTTTGACTTTCTTCCTGGGTAATTAAATCGTAACCTTCCGTGCCGCAGTCCTCGCTGTTGACCACAATGTCCTGGGCCACGTCCACCAAACGGCGGGTTAAGTAACCGGCGTCCGCGGTGCGCATGGCGGTATCGGACATCCCTTTTCGGCTGCCGTGGGTGGAAATAAAATATTCCAGCACGTTTAAGCCCTCTTTAAAACTGCCCTTAACCGGAAGTTCAATAACGTCGCCGGCCGGGTTGACCACCAGGCCTTTCATGCCGGACATTTGGGTAATTTGGGAAAAGGAACCTCTGGCGCCGGAGGACACAAAATAATTAACCGAGCCGTATTCGGCCACGGTGCCGCTAACCGACTTGGCGATTTTTTCCGCCACATCGGCCCAAATTTCCACCACGCGGTTATAGCGCTCGTCTTCGGTCAGTAGGCCTTCCTGATATTGCTGATAAGTGCCTTCCACTTCGCCGTCAGCGATTTTCAGGGTTTCGTATTTGCCCGGCGGGACCAGCAGGTCATCCATACCCCAGGACAATCCCGACTTTTTCATATAGTAAAAACCCGTGCGCTTAATTTCGTCAATTAATTCCGCGGTCTTTTCGTTGCCCAACAGACGATGGGCTTCGCGCACCAAACCCTGGAGTTTCTTTTTGTCAAAGTTATCGTTGCGGAAGCCGAGCTCTTTAGGCACGACTTTGTTAAAAATCAAACGGCCGACGGAAGTTTCAACCATCTCGCCTGCCCCGACTTTCTTGCCCGCCGCAGCCTTGGCGGAGGCAGGAGCGTCGGAGCCGTCCTCTAAGCGGACTTTAACTTTGGCCTGAATATGAACATAGCCGTTATTGTAAGCCAAAATCGCTTCGCTCGGGCTGGAAAACACTTTTCCTTCGCCCTTCACTCCAGGGTGCAGCCGGGTAATATAGTAACAGCCGACCACCACGTCCTTGTCCGGGGTCATTACCGGATCGCCGGAAGCCGGTTTAAGCAGGTTGTGGGCGGACACCATAATTTCACGCGCTTCTTTTTGCGCGGCTTCGGTCAGCGGCACGTGCACGGCCATTTGGTCACCGTCAAAATCCGCGTTAAAGGCCGCGCAGACCATGGGATGCAATTGAATAGCCTTACCCTCTATTAATACCGGCTGAAAAGCCTGGAAACCCAAACGGTGCAAAGTCGGAGCGCGGTTAAGCAACACATAGTGGCCTTTAGTAACTTCTTCCAAAATATCGTAAACTTCGGTGCGGGCCTGCTCAATTAAGCGGTTGGCCGAGCGGACATTGTGCGCGAATTCGCGGGCAATGAGTTTGGAAATTACAAATGGCTTGAATAATTCCAGCGCCATCATCTTGGGCAAACCGCACTGGTGAAGTTTCAAATGCGGGCCCACGACAATAACCGAGCGACCTGAGTAGTCCACGCGCTTACCCAGCAGGTTTTGGCGGAAACGTCCCTGCTTGCCTTTGAGCATATCGGCCAAGCTGCGCAGCTTGCGCTTTTGGCCGGTGGAGGCCGTAACCTCTTTGCCGTGGCGGATGGAGTTGTCTATTAACGCGTCCACCGCTTCCTGCAGCATGCGCTTTTCGTTGCGCGTAATAACTTCCGGCGCTTTAATTTCCAAAAGTTTCTTTAAGCGGTTATTGCGGTTAATCACGCGGCGGTAAAGATCGTTTAAATCGGAAGCGGCAAAACGTCCCCCGTCCAATTGCACCATGGGGCGCAAATCCGGCGGGATGACCGGCAGGTTGCCAATGAGCATCCACTCGGGCCGGAGGCCGGAGTTAATTAAAGACTTCACCAGCTTTAAGCGCTTTAAGGCTTTTCTTTGCGCCTGGCCTTCCAAGTTTGCGCTCTGACTTTGCAAATCGGCGGCCAGTTGTTCCAAATTGGTTTCTTCCAAAAGTCCTTTTAAAGCTTCGGCGCCAATGCCGGCCGAAAACACCGGTCCGTATTTTAAGGACAGGTCGCGGTATTGCAGTTCGCTAATAACCTGCATTTTTTTAATGGATTTCAGCTCAGCTCTAGCTTGGTCGCGAATGCTCTCAAGACCATCCGTTTCCTTGCCCCAAGAATCCTTAAGCCTGGTGGTTTCGGCGTCAATTTCCGCCTGTGCCAAATCGCTGTCTTTGCCGGCCATTTTGCTCTGCATTGCCGAGCGGGTTTTGGCAATCAAGGTTTCGTATTTGTCTTCAATTTCTTTTTTCTTGGATTTAAACTCGCGTTCAATTTGCTCCACCGTCTCCACCCGGGCTTCTTCATCCACCGCGGTAATAATATAGGAGGCAAAATAAACGACTTTTTCCAGCTCCATCACTCCCAAATCCAAAATCAATCCCAAACGCGACGGCACGCCGCGCAAAAACCAAATGTGGGTCACGGGCACGGCCAGCTTAATATGGCCCATGCGCTCGCGCCGCACGGAAGATTTGGTAACTTCCACGCCGCACTTGTCACAGACAATGCCTTTATACCGTATCCTTTTATACTTACCACAATAGCATTCCCAGTCCTTAATGGGGCCGAAAATCTTTTCGTCAAACAGCCCGTCTTTTTCCGGACGCTGGGTGCGATAGTTAATGGTCTCGGGCTTGGTAACCTCGCCGTGCGACCATTGCAAAATAATATCCGGACTGGCCAGCCTTAAGCGAACGCCTTTGAAATCTTCGGTTTGGGTAAACATAGGAGGAATTATGAATAATGAATTAAGAATTATGAATGTCTATTGTCATTCCTGCGAAAGCAGGAATCTTATTTTCAAAATAGGTTCTAGTTAATAATGGTTAGGAAAATTTATTTGGCCGTTATATTCTATAATATCAATTAGTTTAAAACTATTTATGTGGTTATTTACGTCCCCCCAAAAACCGACTAATACCTTTTTCCCTATTAAAGCACTGTAGTCTCTCTGGGTTTGAATATACAAGACGGTATCTTTAGTTATATCTCCAGGCAAGGGGTACTTTCCCGGGTCAGGTTTGGCCAAAAGCATAAGGTTCCCCTTTGTCGGATTATCAGAAATTTTTAGCACACCATAATAATCAGGGTAGCTGGCTTGTCCCCCGCCATCCGGTAACGGGGCAACTTGGAGCGATTGGTCAGTCGAAGTGTTGTTCTGAATTTGAGGTTGCTGATTATTTTGGATACTTGATTTCGAACTACAGCCTGCGGCCAATAAAATTATTGTTGTTATAACTAATAATACTTTTTTCATTTATATAATTCTTTGGGTAAAAATTCTTGGGGCTGTTCGCGGAGCATCCTTCCCTTTTTAAGGGAAGGTGGCGAGCGAAGCGAGACGGAAAGGTTGGAGTTTTATCAAAGGCTTCTCCAACCACCTCCCCCAGCTTCGCTGGGTACTCCTCCTTAAGAAGGAGGAGATGCTCCGCAGTTATCCTCTCTCGCCGATAAATCGGCACGCTACACTTGGACTTTCTGTCCGGCTAAATGCTAATTGCTAAACGCTACTTGCTCTTCCTCTCCTTCTTCTTTACCTTTTTCACCTCGTCTTCAAACAAAGAATGTTCGGCGGCTATGGGCACGACCTGCGGCATGTTGGGGACAATAATTTCCGGCTCTTCTGCGGCCGAGGCCACCTGGCCGTCGCGGCCGAGCAGTTCTACATCCAAACAAAGCGACTGAAGTTCTTTTACCAAAACCCTGAACGATTCGGGTATATTAGGTTTCTTGATAGGTTCACCTTTAACAATGGCTTCGTAAGTTTTTGACCGGCCGACTACGTCGTCGCTTTTTATAGTCAGCATTTCCTGCAGGGTGTGCGCCGCGCCGTAGCCTTCCAAAGCCCAGACTTCCATTTCGCCAAAACGCTGGCCGCCGAACTGGGCTTTTCCGCCCAAGGGCTGCTGCGTAATGAGCGAGTATGGGCCGGTTGAGCGCGCATGCATCTTGTCGTCCACCAAATGATGCAATTTTAAGAAATACATAATACCCACGGTGACTTTTTCATCAAATGACTCGCCGGTCTTGCCGTCGTATAAAACCACTTTGCCGTTTTCCGGAATGCCGGCTTTTTTTAGATCTTCCTTGATTTGCGATTCCGAAATACCGTCCAAAACGGGAGTGGCCACGTGGTAGCCAAGCTTGTAAGCGGCCATGCCAAGATGGGTTTCCAAAATTTGCCCGAGGTTCATACGGGACACCACGCCAAGCGGGTTTAAAATAATATCCACCGGGGTACCGTCTTCCATAAACGGCAAATCTTCCACCGGAATAATTTTACTGATGACGCCCTTGTTGCCGTGGCGGCCCGCCATTTTGTCGCCGACCTGGATTTTTCTTAATACCGCAACACTAACCTGAATACTGCGAACCACGCCGGACGGCAGTTTGTCGCCGCCTTCGCGGGTGAACTCGCGGATGTTGACCACTTTGCCGTATTCGCCGTGAGGCAGTGTAAGCGAGGTGTCTTTTACATCGCGGGACTTTTCGCCAAAAATCACGCGCAGGAGTTTTTCTTCCGCGGTCAGGTCGGTTTCGCCTTTGGGCGTAATTTTCCCGACTAAAATGTCGCCGGCCTTAACCTGGGCGCCAATGCGGATAACCCCGCTCTCGTCCAAATCCTTTAATTTTTCCTCGCCGACATTGGGGATATCGCGGGTAACCTGCTCGGGGCCGAGTTTGGTATCGCGCACATCCATTTTAAAATCATCAATATGAATACTGCTGTAGCGGTCCTGCTGAACCACACGTTCGGAAATTAAAATCGCGTCTTCATAGTTGCCGCCTTCCCAGGATAAAAACGCCACCAAGACATTTTGGCCCAAAGCCAGTTCGCCCCCCTGAGTAGAGGCGCCGTCCGCCAACAGGTCGCCCTTTTTTATATTTTGGCCTTTGCTGACGCGGGCAATTTGGTTAATGGAAGTCGCGGAGTTGGTACGCAAAAACTTTAACAGCGGGTAGTCCCGCTTTTTGCCCTTTTCGCCGACCACCACAATTTTTTCCCCGGTCACGGAAGTAACCGTGCCGTCTTCTTCGGCCATAGACATGGTGCCGCTGTCTCTGGCGGCCTTGCCTTCCATGCCGGTGCCCACCATGGGCGCGTCGGGCTTAATGCAGGACACGGCCTGGCGCTGCATGTTTGAGCCCATCAGCGCGCGGTTGGCGTCGTCGTGCTCCAAAAACGGAATTAAGGAAGTGGTCACGGAAATAATTTGCTTGGGGGAAACATCCAGACAGTCAATTTCATTGGTGTCGGCAATGGACGGCACGGCGCGCACGCGGACGCTGCCGCGGGGCTCCAGAAAATACCCGTTTTCATCTATTTGAATATTGCTCGGGGCAATAACCAAACGCTCTTCTTCGTAAGCGTCCAGCATGACAATTTTGCTGGTCACGCGGGATTTAATCCGAATTTCCAAAAGCTGGTCGTTCTTGGCGATCTCCCGGGCCTCGCCCGCGGTAATGGTTTTTCCGGCGGCAACGATAATATTGCCTTTTTGGTCTTTGACATCGTACAGGGCGATTTCATCCACGGCGTCCTTGCCGTCGTTCTTGGCGGACTTTTTAACCTGCCGATAGGGGGTTTCAATAAAACCAAAATCATTGACTCGCGCGTAAGTGGCCAAGTGGGCCACCAGACCGATGTTCGGTCCTTCCGGAGTGGTAATGGGGCACAACCGGCCGTAGTGGGAATGATGCACGTCGCGCACTTCAAAACCGGCGCGCTCTCGGCTCAAGCCTCCCGGCCCCATGGCGGACAGGCGCCGTTTGTGCTCCAGCTCGGCTAACGGGTTGGTCTGGTCCATAAACTGCGACAGCTGGGAAGAAGAAAAGAATTCCTGCATGGTCGCCACAATCGGACGGACGTGGATTAACTGGGCCGGGGTCACGGTTTCCAAATCGGCCAGCGACATACGGTCTTTGGCAATGCGCGCCATCCGCACCAGACCCACGCGGAAACGGGTCTGGATAAGCTCACCCACCGCGCGGACGCGGCGGTTGGCCAAATGGTCAATATCATCGGCTACGGCCTGGCTGTTATTTAAACGGATAACTTCGCGGACTACTAAAATTAAATCTTCCTTGGTCAGCAAACCGCCAACATGATTTTCGGCGTTAAGGCGCTGGTTAAATTTATAGCGCCCGACTTCGGAAAAATCATACCGCTCGGCGTTAAAAAACATCCCTGAAATCAGCGACTTGGCGTTGTCCACCGTGGCCAAATCCCCGGGGCGGATTCTTTTATAAACTTCCTTAAACCCCTCGTCGGCATTGGTGGACGGGTCTTTTTCCAAAGTGGCCTGAATGTATTTGGTGTCCGGATCGGTGTCTATCTCTTTAAAGGTCGATAAAATCTCCTCGTTGGAAGTTACGCCGAATACGCGCAATAAAGCGGTAATCGGGATCCGGCGCTTTCTGTCTATTTTCACGCCGATTACGCCGGCGGCGTCGGTATCCAATTCCAGCCAGGCGCCGCGGTTGGGGATAATTTTTGCCCCGTAAAAATTTTTATTGCGGAGATTTTCGGCGGTAAAAAACACGCCCGGGGATTTTATGAGCTGGTTGACCACCACGCGCTCCACGCCGTTAATAATAAACGTGCCGCGCGGGGTCATTAACGGAAAGTCGCCAAAATACACGTCCTGGGTTTTGACTTTGCCGGTCTGCTTGTTCATCAGCTTTGCCGAAACGTACAGCGGAGCTTCGTAAGTGGTATTCCGTTCACGGGAGGTGAATTCGTCGTATTTGGGCTTATCGAAAAAATAATCGCCAAAAAACAACTCCAGGTTTTTCCCGGTAAAATCCCGGATGGGGTTAACTTCGCCCACCAGTTCCTTTAGGCCTTTTTCCACAAACCACTTGTAGGAATTCAGCTGAACCTCTATTAAGTTCGGCACCAGCGCGGTTTCGTGCTGTTTGGTAAAAAACTTGCGGGCAATTTTATAGTCCTGCGGGGCTAAAGCGGTTGCGCTTGAATGTTGCTTAGGCATAGTTTGGTTATCAGCGAATCAGCTAATCGGCTGATCAGCTGATTCGCTGATCCCTTGATTTGCTGACCGGCATTTAATAATGCTAAAAAGGACGCAAAAACCTGCCCTTATCTATATATTAGATAAGGGTTTTGTAATTTTTAAAAACTAATTTGCTTATTGGCCATCTAGAGCTTTGCGGCTAAAAGCAACCTTTCCGAAATTTGAATTTCGGATTTAGGTTTTAGTTGATTAGTCCGGATATTTACGCCAGAAGCGGGTTAATCCGGCCGACACACGTTCATCCCCAGTTCGTGTAATGTGTATAGCTACTTTAACAGGTTTAAAAAAATTGTCAAGTCTCCTAATCTAAATTGTTAAAAATGCTATAATAGTCTTATGGATAAAGTGATTATAGTAGACGGTTTAAGTAAAGATTACCCCCTAAATAAAGGCAAAAAGACCCTTTCCGCACTAAAGGGCATTTCTTTTAATGTTTATAAAGGAGAAATTTTTGGCATTTTGGGACCGAATGGGGCGGGCAAAACTACGACCCTGGAAATTATAGAATGCTTAAAGTCGCAGACTTCGGGCAGGGTTACGGTTTTGGGGTTTGATAATTTAGAAGCGCCCGACGATATAAAAAAACGCATTGGCGTGCAGCTGCAGTCCAGCCAGTATTTGCACCATTTGAGTTTGGGGGAACTTTTGGACCTTTTCGCTTCTTTCTATCCTAAGGATGTGTCATCCCGAGTGCAGCCGAGGGATCCCTTAAATTTCGACGGCCAAGGGATTCCTCGGTCGGAGGCACTCCTTCGGAATGACACACAAGGCTTGCTACGCTTGGTTGGCTTGGAAGAAAAAGAAAGCGAAGAATTTGCCAACCTTTCCGGTGGGCAAAAACAAAGGTTTACTATTGCCACTTCGCTGGTCCATGAGCCGAAAATATTATTTTTGGATGAGCCCACCACCGGCCTGGACCCTAAAGCCAGACGCGATATGTGGCAGTTGATAAAAAAAATAAACGCCGACGGAATAACCACAGTCTTAACTACACATTACATGGAAGAAGCTGAATTTTTATGCCACCGCGTGGCGATTATGGACCAGGGAAAAATTCTGGAAATAGACGAGCCGAAAAAATTAATCGACCGCCTGTCCGACACCACCCAAATTTCCTTTTTTACCGACAAGCAGATTGATCAGGGAATTTTTAAATCCATCGCCGAAATAAAAAAAGTCCACGCGGACTTTCCCAAAGTTGTTTTGGAAATTACCAGCCTGGATAAAATTTCCGCTGTGGTAAATTTATTAAAACGGCAAAATGTTATTTTTTACGGCTTTACGGTCAAGACGGCAACCTTGGAGGATGTATACCTAGATTTAACAGGGAAAGAGTATGAAGAATAACCTGTCATTGCGAGTGCAGCCGAAGCAATCTATCTTAAAAAGATTGCCGCGTCGGCCGGACAAAGCCCCGACCTCCTCGCAATGACACAAAAACTTATGAATTCATTCTATCAACTGTTCATCGCCAACTTCAAAATGTTCTACCGCGAAAAGGAAGGCTTTTACTGGACCGTGCTTATGCCTGCCTTTATTTACATTGCCCTGGCCATTCTTCCGATTGGCAAAACCATAGACGCCAATTTAAAATACTCAAGCTTCGTCCTGCCGGGAATTATTGCCATGACCATTATGCAGGGCGGCATTTATTCCCTGGCTTACTGGATGGTGGACTTAAAATCCCGCGGCATCATTAAACGCCTGTTGGCCACGCCCATTAAGCAATGGCAACTGGCGTTAAGTTTAGTCTGCGCCCGATTAACCATAGTGATAGTTCAGGTAATTATTTTAACCCTGCTGGGCACTTTGGCTTTCCACGCCAGCTTTGCCGGCAATATTTTATCTACGCTGATTTTGGTTTTACTGGGCGGCGCGATTTTTTTGCTCTGCGGCCTGCTAATTTCCACTTTTGCCAAAAGCTACGACGCCGCCGCGCCCATTACTTCGGCCATCGGCCTGCCCCTGACTTTTTTAGGCAATATTTTTTATCCCATAGAAGCCCTGCCCCACGGGCTGCAAATTATTGCCCGCCTCCTGCCCATTACCTATTTGGCCGACGGCCTGCGCCAGGCTTATTTATATCCGTTTGATTTTAACAAAATTGGTTTTGATATTTTGATGTTGGCCTTTTGGCTGGCCGGCATGCTGATTGTGACGATTTCGCTGTTTAAACTAAAAGAGTGAGCCGCTGAACAGTCGCTGATATGTACGCTGATTAGGACGCTGAATGCTTCTGCCGGCGTCCGGTCTTAATCATCGTCCGCGTGAAATCAGCGGTAGATAAAGCACTTACCTTAGCACCCCACGCAAAGCCAAGTGCCAGAGCATGAGTAATGCCAACCCGCACCCCGGTATAACTCCCCGGACCTTTATTTACAACAATTTTCCTAATTGGAAGAAGGGTCCCTTCTTCCAATTTGATTTTATGGTGTAATAAAAAATTTGCCAAATGTCCCAGCGTCTCATGGGACTTATGCGGGTCAATTTTATAAACGCGCTTAAAAATCTTTTTCCCGTCCGAAACGGCAAAAGTCGCTTTGTTAAAATCGGTTGTGTCAATATATAGAGTCATAAAGTGTGCCGTTCAGCCGCCGAGCCGGAATCTAGATTCCCGCTTTCGCGGGAATGACCTTAAGTTAGCTTACTGAGCTCTTCTTTTACCACCGAGACGTCGTCCCAATCAATGCGCTTATTCCCGGGCAAAATCAAAAACTGCTCACTGCCTTTACCGGTTACCAGCACTATATCATTTTTCTGGACAACCGATAAAGCCCGGGAAATAGCAGACCGACGATCAAGAATAATTTCGGATGGCGGCTTCCTTAATTCATAATTCCTAATTCCTAATTCAATATTTCTGGCAATCTCTTCGGGATCCGATTCGTAAACATCGTCGTTGGTTACAATAATATAATCGGCATACTCGGCCGAGGTTTTGCCGAATTCAAACCTTTTGGATTTATCGCGGTGTCCGCCGGTTGAACCGAACACATGGATTAAACGGCCATGGGGCAGTTGCGCCGCGGCTTCCACGGCCGCCTTAAAGCTGGCCGGTTCACAGCCGTAGTCCACAATTATGTTAAAACCCCGATTATTAACAACCTGTTCCATCCGTCCCCTCACCCCTTGGAAATCGCCCAACGCGGCTGAGGCTTGTACCAAATCTACACCGAGCATATTTGCCGCGGCCGCGGCCAAGGCGGCATTTTGGCAATTAAACCCGCCCAAAACATTTACCCTAAATTTTTCCCCGTTCATTTCAAATTGTCCGGAAAAATCGGAACCAACTAACTTCGCGTTAAATATCTGCCCAACATCGCCCACTTTTAAATTCTTAAAACTGACACCGAATTTTATATTAGCCGGAAAACTTAAGAAAAACCCCGCCGTTGGATCGTCCAAGTTTACTCCAATGACCTTCTGCCCAAAAAAACTTTTTTTTACCGATCCCCCCAAAGCGGAAAACAGTTTGCTTTTGGCTTTCCGGTAATTGCCAAAACTGCCGTGGGCTTCCAAATGCGCGCACGACAAATTGGTAAACAGCGCCGCGTCAAAATTAATTCCCAAGTGCCGGTTTTGCTGCAGCCCTTCTGAAGTACATTCCACCACGGCATATTTACAGCCGGCAGCCGCCATTTGCCGCAACGATTTTTGGAGCAGCAATCCCCCGGGCATGCTTAACCCGTGTTTGTTTAAAAAGTGGCTATTGCCGTCAAAAAAATCCACGGTCGTAATGTAGCCGCATTTTTTGCCGGCGGAAGTTAAAATATGGGCCAGCATGGCCGCGGTAGTGGATTTTCCGGCAGTACCGGTTATACCGATAATAATCATTTTCTCGCTCGGCCGGCCAAAATAAGCATTAGCCAAAACCGCCAAACCTCCGTGATAGTATGGACGGATAAGCTTCAAAAACCACTCGGGCAATAATGCTTTAATAAAAGACATACCTATATTATAGCCAAAATGCGGGAAATATCATATAATAATAAAAAGGCTAGCTTTTGATACAAAAATGAACGCTAAAAATCAAACTTTAACCCAAGCTTGGGGGCTGGCGGCGATTTACCGGGAACAAAAACTGGTGTTTTCGGGTACATTTAATGCCGCGCGGATAAGACGTGAAAAATGGCAAAAATTCTGGGCCGGGCTGTTAAGAAAAAAACCCGCTACCGGACAGACTGCGATAAGTGAAGATGCCGATGTTTATAAACTGTTCAGTCCCAACGCCAAAAATGTTTGGTCACTTGCTTTTTACCGCGCCAAAAAACGGCGGGCGGAAGTGGGGCTGGAAGATGTTTTTTCCGCCCTGCTGGATGAACCCTCGGTACAGCAATTATTTTTGCGCTTGGGGGAAGATGCA
>Ga0182027_10012196_pt1 | contig 12087 bp, 11 predicted proteins | sample 712E1DmetaG_FD_121300 | JGI IMG/M metagenome (GOLD analysis project Ga0182027, IMG submission 121300) | Permafrost microbial communities from Stordalen Mire, Sweden - 712E1D metaG (Illumina Assembly) | ecosystem: Environmental > Terrestrial > Soil > Wetlands > Permafrost | place: Sweden...
GAATATGAGTTACTTCACCGCACCGAACGGCGAGCGCGTGGAAATTTTCGGCCACGGCGGCGGAAGAGAAGAAGCCGTGCGACAAAACGTTTCGTTCCTCGGTGAAGTGCCGATTTTTACTGAAATCTGCGAAGGTGGCGAACGCGGAACGCCCATTGTGGTTTCAACGCCGAATCATCCGGCGGGGCAGGTGTTTATTCAAATGGCGGAAGCCATGCGCAAGAAGCTGAAATGATAATAATTTGCCATCTACCCGGCTTGAAATGAGCAACCATGTTAAGTTATTGATTTCCAAACCCTTTGCAGCCCAGATTTCAGTTGTCAATTGGTCTCTTAAGCCTTAAGTTACCCCGGACGATTATTTATTTCGGATGCTATGAAAGACGCATCAACAGCGAATGATTTGTTGAAGAACTCCTCGCTTTATCGCGAGTTCCAGGCTGAGCGCGAGGAGATTCTCAAGCACAAATGGTTTGAGTCGGAAAAGGCCGGGCGTGATATCGGCTTTGAACAGGCGCTGACGGATTGGATTATCAAGCACCGCGCGACCTGGCGCAAAACCCGTCAAGCTACCGATCACTGAAAATTTAAAAACTCCTTTAACGCGGCCCCGCGAGGCCGCAAAGGAAAGCATGAACAAAAAAACAGCGACGCGAATCGTCTCCGTCAACCGGAGCGCATTCGCGATTTTTTATGCCTGAATCCGTTGTCATCCTCGACGCCGCCGCGATCCAACGCGCGCTCACGCGCATCGCGCATGAAATTGCCGAGCGCAATGAAGTCGGTGCGGCGGTTGTGCTCGTCGGCATTCCCGAGGGCGGCGTGCCGCTGGCTCAACGGCTCGAAAAAATCCTCGCGGAGATCTGGAAACACGCCGTGCCGGTCGGCAGCCTGGACGTTTCCATGCACCGCGATGATCTGGATCAACACGCCGCACCCAAGGTTTATCCCACCGTCATCCCGTTCGATGTCACCGGCAAAACCGTGGTGCTTGTGGACGATGTGCTGTTCAGCGGCCGCACCACACGTGCGGCCATGGATGCATTAAACGATTTTGGCCGGCCAAAGAAAATTCAGCTGGCCGTGCTCATTGACCGTGGCCACCGCGAACTGCCGATCAAGGCGGATTTTGTCGGGAAAAATGTGCCCACGGCGCGCGAGGAAAAAGTTTTGCTGCGCCTGACTGAAGACGGCGCACACCGGGACGAGGTAACCCTAGGAAAGAAATGAGCTGGAATCGCAAACATCTGCTCGACATTGAATCGCTCACGGCGGCTGAAATCATGACCGTGCTCGACACGGCACGGGCGTTCAAGGCGGTCGGCAAACGCACCATTAAAAAAGTCCCCGCGCTGCGCGGCAAGACGGTGGTGAATCTGTTCGTTGAGCCGTCCACACGAACGCGCATCAGTTTTGAACTGGCCGAGCAACGGTTGTCCGCCGACATCATCAATTTTTCCACCGAAGCCTCCTCGTTCAAGAAGGGCGAGACCCTCAAGGACACTGCCCGCAACCTCGAGGCACTCAATGCCGATTTCATTGTCATCCGCCATAGCGCGTCGGGCACGCCGCATTTTCTGTCGCGCGTGCTCAATGCCAGCGTCATCAACGCCGGCGACGGGGCGCACGAGCATCCCACGCAGGCGCTGCTCGACGCGTTCACCATTCTCGAACGCAAGGGGAAAATCAAAGGACTGAACGTCACGATTCTGGGCGACATTCTGTACAGCCGCGTTGCACGCTCGAATATTTGGGCGCTCAAAAAACTCGGGGCACATGTGACGCTCTGCGGTCCGGCCACGCTCGTGCCCAAGACGTTCGAGCAAATGGGCTGCCGCGTGTCTTACAATGTGGACGATGCGATCCATGAGGCGGACATCATCCATTTGCTTCGCATCCAGCATGAACGCCAGCGCAAGATGATGTTTCCCGGCATCAACGAATACACGCAACTCTTTGGCCTTAACAAGGCGCGGTTGGCAAAATGCAAACCGGATGCGTTGATCATGCACCCCGGCCCAATCAATCGCGGTGTGGAAATTGACAGTGAAATCGCCGATTGCGGGCGCTCCCTGATTTTGGAACAAGTGACCAACGGCCTCGCCGTGCGTATGGCCGTCCTGTTTTTGTTGAACGGCGGCAAGGGACCGCAGGAAATCGCGGCGGGTTAGATCTGTGGCAATTTGATTTGCTCGTTGTCCTTCTGCACGGCTTCACCAAGTGTTTGCGCATTATGGCGGCGGCGTTCGATGATGTGTTTGTCAAACACGGGATCGTAGGGCACTGGGTATTGGCCATCGTAACAGGCCATGCAGAATGATTCCTTCGCAAGCCCGGTAGCCTTGACCATGCCCTCCTGCGAAAGGTAGTGCACCGAGTCGGCGTTCAGATATTTCCTGATTTCGTCCAGGCTGTGGTTTGCGGCCATGAGCTTGCTGCGGTCGGGAAAATCAATTCCATAAACACAGGGATTCATGTGCGGCGGACAACTCACCAGCACGTGAACTTCCTTCGCACCGGCTTCCTTGAGTGTTTTGACCCGCGCCTTGCAAGTCGTGCCACGCACAATGGAATCGTCCACGATGACGACGCGCTTGTTTTTCACGAGCGATGAAATGAGATTCAGTTTTACACGCACGTCGAAGTCGCGAATCAACTGCGTTGGTTGCAGAAAACTGCGCCCGACGTAGTGGTTGCGAACGAACGCCATCTCGAACGGGATCCTGGATTCTTCCGAATAGCCGAGCGCCGCGCATACACCGCTGTCGGGCACGGGAACAACGATATCGGCGGCAATGGGATATTCGCGCGCGAGCTGGCGGCCCATTTCCTTGCGGACTTCATAAACACTCCGGCCGGCAATTGTGCTATCAGGCCGCGCGAAATAAACGTACTCAAAAATGCAAAACGCCCGGCGTGTGTGTTCGGGAAACGCCTGGATACTAGTCACACCTTTTTCATTGATGATGACAATTTCGCCCGGTTCCACGTCGCGAACAAATTCCGCTCGAATCTGGTCGAACGCGACCGATTCACTTGCCAACACCCAGGAACCGTTGATGCGACCCAGCGCCAGCGGACGGAAACCGAACGGGTCGCGCGCTCCGATTAATTCCTTCTCGGTCATGATGATGAGTGAATAGGCGCCTTCGATGCGGCGGAGGGTCTGGACGAGCGTGTTTTCGACACCTCCGAGGGTTGGTTGTGCGAGCATCATGATGATGATTTCGCTGTCCACGGACGTTTGGAACACCAAGCCATGCTCTTCGAGTTCATCCCGAAGCTTGGCGGCATTGGTAAGATTGCCGTTGTGGGCGACGGCGATTTGCCCGCGCATGCAATCCACCGTGAGCGGCTGTGCGTTGCGGATGTGGGAGGAACCTGTCGTGGAATAGCGCGTGTGGCCTATGGCCATGTTGCCGACGAGGTCGTGTAAAATACGCGGATTAAAAACCTGCGGTACAAGCCCCATGCCGTGATATTTTAAAAATTCTCCATTATGGCAGGTGACAATGCCCGCGCTTTCCTGACCGCGATGCTGGAGCGCGTAGAGACCATAGTAGGTAAGTTCAGCGGCATTCGGATGGCCGAAAATGCCGAATACGCCACAATAATGTTTGGGATAATTTTGCTGTTGCATCGCCCGCGCCGCTGCATTGTCGCAAAGACAAACCTCGCGCGCAAGTCGGAACAAAAACCTCCAATCTTTAGTTGGTTGCTGCTCCAACCCTTAAATACAATGCCAGTTCTGCGGCCAACTCCTCTGGCACACGCTTCGGTTTTTCATCCAAGCCGGTGCAGACGTGGAACGTTTCGGCTTCCAGGATGAGTTTGCCGGTTTGAGCGATGACACGGTGGGCAAAATTCAACCGTATGCGCTCGATCGCCGTCGGCCAGATCTCAATGGCCAGCATGTCGTCGTAACGCGCAGGCGATTTGTAGCGCAGGCGGGCTTCAATGACCGGAAAAATGAAGCCGCGCTCCTGCCACTCCAGAGCTGTCGAACCCAGCTTTCGAAGAAGTTCTCCGCGCGCCGCTTCAAGCCAATCGAGATAGCGCGAATGATAAACATGGTTGCCGACAGTACACTCGGCATAAGTGACGCGATGGGTGTAGCGAAACGTTTCAACGCTCATGACACGAGGTTAGGTTGGCGAATACAAAGTTCAAGGTCGAAACAAGGGCGAAGTGCGTCGCTCATTTTTTGCCTGAAGAAAACCAAAAAAAACCACGTTGCATGAACCGTTTTTAGGGTTATGTTGGCAATGTGAGCCGGCGAGGGATGATTGCTGTCCGCGCGGTTCTGTGTCCAAGTTTTGCGGCAGATATTGTCACTTTCAATCATGGCTTTAACAAAAGTTAGTTCCACAGTGCATTTTGTTTCGCGCGGCGCAACAGTCGGCGGGCGCGGCAACACGGTCAGTGGACGTTGGGCGCCAAACACAGACGTATACACCACCGAAAGCGGCCTTGTAGTCAAAGTGGAAATGGCCGGCATGAAAAGTGACAGCCTTGAAATCACCGTTGAGGGCAATCGCCTGCGCATCGCCGGCAACCGCCCGGACGGCTGCCGGGCGGACAAGTGCAATTTTCTTGTGATGGAAATCAGTTACGGGCCGTTTGAAAGCATGCTTGAACTGCCTCCGGGTTATGACTTAAGTCGTGCCAAGGCGGTTTATCTCAATGGCTTTCTGCGGATTGACGTGCCGATGGCGCTTCGACCGCATTCCAAGATGACCAAGATGCCAATTGCTGAGGGAAATTAGCCGCGTATAAATCTTCCCTTGCGCGGCGATATCCAATAACCTAGGAACGACGATGGTTTCGCCGGAAACAGAATTTGTCAGCATTCTTGGCGCCGAAAGTTCAGAGACGCCGCCGAAAATTTCTTCCCATTCCCTTCCGGAAACTTTGCCGATTCTTGGTTTGTCCGACATTGTGATTTTCCCCGGCACACTCGTGCCGTTGCTTGTGGAAACGGGCTCCAGCCTCCGGCTGATCGATGACATCGTGACGGGCGACCGGATGCTCGGCGTTGTACTACAGCGCAAGCCTGAAATCGTCGAACCGAAACCCGAAGATTTGTACGAAGTCGGCTGTGTCTCACGACTGGTGAAAATGGTGAAATTTCCCGACGGCACGGCGCGCGTGCTGGTTGAAGGACTGTGGCGAATCCGACTCAAGGACTATCCGCAATTGACGCCTTATTTGCATGCGCACCATGAACTGCTTCAGGACGAAACGGAAGATTCCATCGAGCTGCAGGCAATGCTGCGCAACGCCCACAAGCAATTCGAGGACATTACAAAAATGTCACCCGCGCTCTCGGATCAGGTCAAAATCGCCGCGTTGAACACCGACCATCCCGGGCATTTCGCCGACCTCATCGCCGGCAATTTGAATTTGAGCCTTGAAGACCGGCAAAAGTTGCTGGAGACGATTTCGGTTCGCGAGCGCCTGCAAAAGCTGCTGCCCATGCTCAATCGCGAGCATGAAGTGCTGGCATTGAGCTCCAAAATTCAAAACGACGTCGCGTCTTCCATCGCCAAAACACAGCGCGATTTCTTCCTGCGTGAACAATTGCGCGCCATACAGCGTGAATTGAACGAAGGCGATCCGGGCACGAGCGAAATCAAGTCCCTGCACGAAAAAATCGAACAGACGCCCATGCCCGCCGAGGCGCGCAAAGCCGCAGAGCAGGAACTCGAACGCCTTCAGCAAACGCCGCCCGCCGCCGCCGAATACGCCGTTGGGCGGAATTATCTCGACTGGATTTTGAATCTGCCGTGGGAAAAGGAAACCGACGATAAACTGGATTTGAAGGCGGCGGAGAAAATTTTAAATGAACAGCATTTTGGCCTGGAAAAGGTCAAGGACCGTTTGCTCGAATTCATCGCCGTTATCAAACGCCGCAAACAGATCAAAGGACCGATCCTTTGCCTCGTCGGTCCACCTGGTGTGGGCAAGACGTCGCTTGGCAAAAGCGTGGCCGAGGCGCTCGGTCGGAAATTTGCGCGCATTTCGCTTGGTGGCATGCGTGATGAAGCCGAGATTCGCGGCCACCGGCGGACTTACGTCGGCTCGATGCCCGGGCGCATCATTCAGATGCTGCGCCGCATTGAAAGCCGCAATCCGGTCATTTTGTTCGATGAATTGGACAAGGTCGGCGCGGATTTTCGCGGCGATCCGGCGGCGGCATTGCTGGAAGTGCTCGACCCGGCTCAAAACCACACGTTCACCGACCATTATCTCGATTTGCAGTTCGACCTTTCGCGCGTTTTGTTCCTTACCACGGCCAACTGGCTTGAGCCCATTCATCCCGCATTGCGCGACCGGCTCGAAGTGATTGAGCTACCCAGTTACACGGAGTCCGAAAAATTGCAGATTGCCAAACGTTACCTCGCCCCGCGCCAAATCGAGGAACACGGCCTCACGCGGCAGGACATAAAATTCACCGACGCCGCCATCCGCAAACTCATCCGCGAGTACACGCGCGAAGCCGGCGTGCGGCAGTTGGAACGCGAACTCGCGGCACTGGCGCGCAAGGCCGCCCGGAAAATCACTTCCCGCAATGGCACGGCCAAAACACTCAAGCTTGATGCAGGCGGATTGAAAAGTTATCTGGGTCATGCGCCGTTCATTTCTGAAACGGCGGAGAAAATCACCGAATACGGCATCGCCACCGGCCTCGCTTGGACGCCGGTGGGCGGAGATATTTTGTTCATCGAAGCAACGCGGATGCCCGGCAGGGGCAATTTGCTTTTGACCGGCTCACTCGGCGAAGTCATGAAGGAAAGCGCACAAACGGCGGCGAGTTATTTGCGCAGCCAGGCCCAATCGCTTGGCCTGGACTTGAGCAACTACAACAAGTTCGACGTCCATATTCATGTGCCTGCTGGTGCGACGCCGAAAGACGGACCCAGCGGAGGGGTGGCCATTGTCGCGGCGCTGGCGTCACTGCTCACCAAGCGGCGTGTGCGTTTCCAGATGGCGATGACCGGCGAAATCAGCCTGCGCGGCCGGGTGTTGCGCGTCGGCGGCATCAAGGAAAAGGTGCTGGCCGCGTCGCGTTTTGGAATCAAGGAAGTCATTTTGCCGGAGCAAAACAAATCCGACTGGCTGGACGTGCCGGCGGAAGTGCGCGCCAAACTCAAGGCGCATTTCGTCCGGCACATTTCGGACGTGCTGCGGCTGGCGTTGGAGCCGAAGTGAAAGTACGCGATAAATTCCCAATTGGTAGGGCCGCGCTGCTGCGCGGCCTCGATTTTGGGTGGCGCGGCAGCGCCACCCTACTATTGATTGCAGTGACTGTATTTTTTGCCGTTGGTGCAGTGGCGCAAACAACGAATGATTTGTCCGACGCGCAAATTCAAGGACGCAATCTGGCGCAGAAAATTTTGGAACAATGGCCTGCTACAAATACTATACAAATGGGAGTTTTGAACATTCGTAGTTCAAGAGGAACGTCTACAAACATTCCTATTAAATGCGAAATCTTTGTTTCTGAAAAACATTGGGACTGTCATTACGAAGCTTCACTAAATGACGGCAGCACGGAGCTTCTTACCGTCAACCACGGCAAAAGTTGGGCGAACCATTATGGCCATCTTAACCGAGTGCGCGACACGCTATTGCCAATATATCAAAACTCACCTTTCGCTAATTCTGATTTCTGGGTCACTGATTTGGGCTTGGAATTTTTCCACTGGCCGGAGCAAAAAAATTTGAAGAGCGAAATGCGTCGTGGCCAGCCTTGCAAAGTCCTGGAGAGCGTGAATCCGAACCCATCCACCAACGGCTACTCGCGCGTGGTTTCGTGGATTGACAATGAGAGCGATGGCATTGTCCACGCCGAGGCTTACGATGCGAACGGCCAGTTGCTGAAGGAATTTGACCCAAAATCGTTCAAAAAAGTGAACGGGCAGTGGGAGTTGCAGGACATGGAAATTCGCAATGTGCAAACCGGCTCGCGCACGCACCTGAAGTTTAACTTGAATCCACATTGATGCTGCGCAGCGTACTTGACATCGGAAGCCCGGCAGCACAGGCTCACCTTAAAATCGATATGAATGCGGTGTTTCGTGTAAATTTTTGGGTTGTTTGCGCGTGTTTTATCTTTGGTTTTGGTTCAGGACAGCGTGTTTTTGCCGCTGAAACCGATTCGGCTGCGGTTTCCCCGCCTCAAATCACCGACAAAACCGCGGAAGACCCATCAAACGCCTACCTTCAGATTCAGGGACAACTTTATGCCACGCAACTGGCCATCGAAGGCAATCGCCAGGAAGCCGCAGCGGAGATAAAACGCAATTCCGACGAAATGGCCGCACGCATTCAGCTTCTCGAACAAACCATTGCAGCACAGCGCGCCCACGAAGCCGAAACTGCACAAAAAACGCAACGATTGACGCTGATTCTAGCCGGTGTATTCGGAGTGGTCGGAGTGGTCGGGTTGGCGGCCATGCTGTTGATGATCTTTTTACAGTGGCGCGCCGTCTCACGGCTTGCTGAATTATCCGCAATTCATCCCGGGACGCTCGCTTTGGGAAGCGGCCGTTTGCCATCCATGTTGCGCGCGGGGGAAGAACTGGGGGCGCCGGGACGCGCCACGGTGCAATTGTCAAATGCGCGTTTGCTCAATGTTGTTGAAAGCCTTGAAAAACGCATTTTTGAACTGGAAAAAACGCCGCACGTTCCGCTGGAAGAATTTGCCTCGTCCGCCGCGCACGCGCATGAACAAAATGGAACGATACCGGTTTTAAGCGACCGTGATGAGTGTGTTGCAAACCTGCTGGCCGAGGGTCAATTGCTGGTCGATAAAAATGAACTGAAAAACGCCTTGGAATGTTTTGATCAAGCCCTGGCGCTTCAGCCGAAACATGCCGAGGCATTGATTAAAAAAGGGGGCGTGCTGGAAAAGTTGAACCAGTTCGATGAAGCCGTCGCATGCTATGACCGTGCCATCGAGGCGGATAACTCCATGACCATCGCTTATCTGCACAAGGGCGGTTTGTTCAATCGCATGTCGCGTTATGAGGAGGCGTTGCAGTGTTACGAACATGCGTTGCACACGCACCAGAATAAAACGCCGGGTGAAAAAGTTGCCGCCTAGCTTCAATTGAAGTCCATCCGATTACCAGTGCGCTCGGCTTCGAGCTGGCGGCGAATCATCTCAATTTTGAGCTTCAGTAATTCCCGATTTTCCTCGTTTCGGGCCGCCAGCTCTTTTTCAAGTTCCTGAATGCGGGTTTCGTACAAGTGCAACCGCTCCCGTACCGGCGCCTGTGCCGAGTCCAACCGGCGGATCATTGCGGCAATTTCCACAGCGGCTTCTTCCTGCACCATGAGCAATTCGCGGCGTTGTGCAGCCAGTTCTTGAACCACTGTTTCCTTGAGTGTTTGCGCCAGATAGGGCGCCAGATTGGCCGGAAGCATGAGCTGACCCTTCTGCATGGGAACAATGTCCATCGTCAACGCGCGTGACACACGGCGCCGATGCCGAACCAGCCCCCACAGCGCCAGTAATGTCAGTACGGAAACGCCCGCCAGCGCAGCCACCAACCATTGGTTGCGGGCGCGGATTGCCGATGTCTGGCTTTCCGTATTCCTGACTTGTTCGAACATTTGAACTGCCTGATTATGCATCCTAAGCCTCTGCTCGTGTTCCTGCTGCGCCAGTTCACGTTCTTGCCGGGCTTGTTCCTGTTCATGTTGCGCCAAATCATGCGATTGTTGCGCCCGCTCACGTTCCTGCCTGGCTTGTTCGCGTGCTTGTTGCGCCTGATCGCGCTCGGCGACGATTTGCCGGTCAAGCTGGCTGGGCGCTGTTTTTCCGTATAACTGGTCCAGCGCCGCCTTGATTTTTGCGTCAACCGTTTGACCGCGCCGGACAACGATTTCGCCTGCGTCGTAATGAGCAATCACAGCCAGCCGGGCGGTTTGCCTCACACGGGCTTGCTGCGTCAGGTTTTCGTCAAGGGCGCAATTGGGTTTGAGAAATGCCGCCAGTGCGCGTGCCACAAGTTGCTGGTCCTTGGGAAATTCCTCACAGAACAGGCCTCTTAATTGGGGGATTGTTGTGACGCTGGTCTGCGGGATGAGTTGGCCATGCCGTTCGGCATCGCCCAATGCCAGTTTTTCCTTCGGATCATTCACCGGCACGAGGCGCAGAGTTTCGCCAAGAGCAAATCCATCGGGCAGACCGTCAGAACGAACAGGCCGCTGCATCATCTGAAACAATGATTTGCGAAGCTTGTCATCAATGGCCGCCCCCATGCCACCACGCGCCCACTCCGCAGCAAGGTCGGCGGTGACGGGAAAACTTTTGTTTTGGGCGTTGAAAATCGCGATGAAATGTTCGAAGTCGGGCGAAGTAATTGTCGCCTTGCCAAGGACTGGCTTATGAAAAGTATTCTGAATGGCGGCGACAAAACTCGCGTGCGCCGCGGCAAATGCGGCGAGAAATTCATTTTCCACCTGCGCAGCTGTGTCGGAATAACTACGAAAAATTGCCGGCGTTTTCAGCGCCTCTTCCGCCTTGCGAGCGGCCGTCGCGTCGGAGTCGATCACATCAAGTGGAACGGTCGTGGCAACATCTTCTTCGGCGGTGTCACCGACGCGGTAAGCTGCAAGGTCTTTGGCGTGAAGAAGGGAAACAGAAAGCAGCGCGATGGCGCAAGCGAGCGGCAACTGATGCGCAGACTTCACCATAAAAATGACTTCTGTTCGCCAAGCAATTGGTCGCCCGACCACAGTGTGACGCGCCAGGCAACGAGTTCACCAAAAATTTTGTATTTTTCGCTGCCAAGCGTCACCGAAGTCCAGTGACGGAAGAAACCGGGCTTCACGATCTGGTCGAGCGTGACCTGACGCGGCAACCCGTTCTGGCCGATGCCACGAAGTTCAACCCACAACTTGACCTCCGCATTGCCGGTCTTTGACGCCTTCCACAAAACATCGAAACGGATGGCGGAACGTTGATCGGGATGCTGGCGGAGAAAAACCTGGTAGGCATCACGGTCGTAAAGGCTCGGCGAAATCGCGTCATGCCCCTTGAGATCGAGAAAAAGCGGCAAAGCTTTGACAACACGACCGGCGGCGTCATCCGCAAAAGCCATCGAAAGCGAACCGAGCAAAAGTAGAGCCATCAAAAACCGGCGCATGACGAAACGATAATGAGTGGCGGCGCGAACTCAACTGCTATTTCCATCATTTCCAGTAAAAGCTCAAGACCTGGGTGTCCGTGCCGGAATTGCGAAAGAGGACGGCGATGTACTCACGTTTGGAATCAGCGACTTGGGCGGTCACGTGAACCTCAAATGTGGAGCTGCGCACGGTGCAAATCCTGCTCAATTGGGAAACGAGCTGCGGACTCAATTCCGCCATGGCGAGCTGGTTGACGCTGGTAAACGGCGTGTCACCCGTGCCATCCGGTCCATTGCGCACTTTGATGATATTTTGAGCGATGGCTTCATCCACACCCGGAATCATCTGTAGAACGTTTGCATCGGCGGTGTTGACGTTGATTTTTCCGTTTGAAAGAGGCGTAAAAACATCCTTCAATCCAAATGGATAATCCGGCGCTTGATTGAATGAGGTTCCGAACCCAAGTTTGTGCTGAAACGCCGGTAGCGGATGATTGGAGGCGCTGCCGCCCCAATAAATTTCCGGGTGCTCGGAAATTCCCCTCACCAGCAGCAATTCGGACAAGTCGTCAATCGGCGCGTTCTTGGCATAGTAAGGTGGAGTCAATTTTTGATAATAATCACTTTCTGCACCGGAAAGATGCGGGGCGTCATCCACGTCAATCCAATCCAAAATTGAATCGGAGATGATGGCCATTTCGTCCGGACTCATGCCCATCAGATTGAGTGCCTGCTGCAATGTCGCGGGGCTGGCCGTGTTGATGTTCACCTTGCGTTCGAGATCAATGATTTTGAGCGAGACCGTCCCGTCGCCGATTTGATAATTGTCCAGCGACATTCCGGCCAGCGGGCCATTGGTCTCACAATCCGCTCCCGGCCCGCCCGCCCAGATTTGGTTCAAGTAATCATACGGGCACTTTTCCTGCGCCAAAATCCATCGCGCCAA
>Ga0182027_10012197_pt1 | contig 12087 bp, 16 predicted proteins | sample 712E1DmetaG_FD_121300 | JGI IMG/M metagenome (GOLD analysis project Ga0182027, IMG submission 121300) | Permafrost microbial communities from Stordalen Mire, Sweden - 712E1D metaG (Illumina Assembly) | ecosystem: Environmental > Terrestrial > Soil > Wetlands > Permafrost | place: Sweden...
AAAAATAAATTTAAATTATTCTTATATAACCGCTTACTTCTCCATCAGGAAATAACATAGATCTTATCTTAACAATTGCTCCATTATTAAGTAATAAATTCTTAGCGTCTTCAGCCAAATTTAGGATACCTTGTTTTAGCTCTCCCAAAGGAAGAATGTAAGAAACTGTTTGATTGTCCTCTGAATTCAAACCAGGAAAATCGAGTTCTGCTCCTGTTTCATTTGAACTTAAATTGCTATAATCTATATTGTAACTTAATTCATTAGAATCTGTATTAAGAACAAAATCCCCTGTTCCTGTTGCATTAGAAGTTGTGTTAAGGTCTGTGTTGTTAAGTGTTGCATTTAATTCTACAGTATTAACAACAGGCGGTGCATGACTCACTGATGAACTATAGCTTGAGCCTTCTGATGGATGATAATCACCATTTCCCTCTGTTGGAAGATTCTGCTGATTTGCAGGCCTTATTTGTTCTCCTACTCCGCGTGATTCTGTCTGAGGTGCAGGTCTTATTTGATCTGCTGCAATTACTCTGATTACTGAGAATAAAAGTATTGCTGCAAAAATAATTGCTGTTAAATAAATAGTTTTTTGTTTCATCTTTTTTTATTATTAATTTACCTCCTTTCAGCTCTTTATCTACTCTATTTTTTGATAAACATTTGTTATTGTCTAGTGAAAAGGATAGATGTAAAAGAAAATAATCATTTAAAAAGAATTCAGTTATTTGATATGAATATTGATAAAGCGAGTATTATAAAAAACATTATTTGGAATAGATTTTTTTGTGCTGGTTAAAAGTGATAAAAAATTATTAAAAACATGAAATCATCAAATGTAAAACTCTATTCTTACAACCAATAATTTCTTCTGTTGTATAAAATTATACTGCATTTGATTTTATATTATGAATCATTTTTCTTAACAATAATCATTACAAGGAGGTATACTAAAAAATGGAAGAATTTTTTTGCACTCTTAATAAAAGACAAAGAACCTATGCGCATTTCATGACAAGGTCTGATTCTGCATCATCATATAGATTATTCATTTCCAGACCAAAAACAGAATATATTCTTGTAAGAATCTCTTTTTTTGGATAAGATTTTCCAGCATGATATTTTTTAACAGTCTTAACTGATATTCCAAGTTCATTTGCCAACCATTCAGGATTCATTCCTGAAATTTTTAATATTTTTCCCAAGAAAACTCCAAATCTTCTTATTTTCCAGTCTTCTGGCCCATTGTTTCTCATTACTCTGGAATACTCCCTATATGACCCAAATCCATTATCTTTTGCCCAACATTCAAAATAATCATCGAGTGATGTATATCCTTTTTTGATTGCCAAGTCCTCTAAATATTTTTGATAAGATTCAAATCCTTTTTCCTTAGCTAAATAGGTCCTGTAAGAGTAATAAGAATCAAACTCTCTCTCTTTTAATAAATGAAGCTGATAATCCCTGTCACTGACAAAACCTTTTTCTCTAGCAAAACTTTCTCTGTATGCTTTATATGACTTAAACCCTCTCTCTTTACAAAGACTGTCTCTTTGTTCATTTTGTGTTTTAAATCCTTTTTTTCTCATAAGTCTCTTCTTATATTGCCCATTCTTTAGTCCTCTTTTTCTTAAAAGATCATTTTGATATTGCGACCTTTTTTCAAATCCCTTTCTTGAAGATAACATTTCCTGGTACTTACTACTTGAGTCAAAACCAAGCTCTCTTGCCTTGATATAACCAAATGCTGTTGAATAAGAAATACCGCTTAACCGTATTATTGCTACAGTTGACAGTTTTCCTTTATTCTCTTCATAGAGTCTAAATAAGTTTTCAATGTCGTTTTGTGAAATCTTTCTACCCATTCTGTTACAGAACTCTTTTTCCACAGGGCTAATCTTTCAATAATTAAACCCTTTTTAAAATTAACTAATCAGGGCGGTATCTCTGAATGGAGGTGCTAATAATATATAAGAAAATTATATATTATTAATTATATTTAAAATCGGCTCTCTAGAGATTTCTTGACTATTTCTCTTTTTTCAATTGGATCAACATAAGCAAAAATATCTCTAATTCCATCTCCACAATATCCATTTATTTTTAATCCCGCATCAACATCCCTTTGATATTTTAAAGAACCAATCCTATGGTTGTGTCTGCAATTATGATATGGGCCAATAACAACTTTTGTTACATATTCTTGCTGTTCTAACCACATAACTGCATTTTTTAATTCTCTGTTTACAGAAGTATGCTTTCCACGATTCTTTGCCATGAAATATTTAAAAAATTGTATTTTTAAATTTATATGTTTTATTTGATCAATAGATTATTTTAAAAACTCCATAATTCTTGATTTTACATATGCCTTCATCGCTCAGTGGTAGAGCAGCAGATTGCTAACCTTATATAAAAAATTTATATAATATTATAACTAACGAGGTTTTACAAGGAGAAATATATATTATAACCACATAGATTATTTTAAAAACCTTCATTATTTAGTAAAATTAAGCCTTCATCGCTCAGTGGTAGAGCAGCAGATTGCTATAAAATTAAAAAAATTATGCAAAAATCTGCGCCCTTTGGGTTCCTGGGTTCGATTCCCAGTGAAGGCGTTTTATTATAATCTTATTAAGAACCATCAAAATCCTTTAACCTTGACCATGTAAAGCAGTTCTATGGTGAGTAAAAAGATAAAAAGAAGAGTAAAAATAATAACAATTAATCCTTTTCTATAGACATCTTTTTATCAAAGTTTTTTAATTCATCAAATTGTTTATCCTTCTTAACTACTATATCTGATGCTTTTTTCAATTTTTGCAACTCCTTAAAGTCTTTCTTTTTCTTTATAATATATTTTTTATATTCAAGCTTAGCTTTTCTTGTAGCTTGTTGACTCTTCATTTCTGGATGTTGCTTTTTGAATTTTTTAATAAAGTCTTTGAGAGATATTTTTTCAGTTTTCATTTTTGCCACCTCCTTACATTATTTTGTTTAAGTTTTCTCTTCCAGTTATTATGACACTTTGGGCATTTTTTAGGGAAAATCCTTGTAAGCCACTTGTAGCCACAAGCCCTGCACTTTAGAAGTCGTCTTTTCCTTAACATTTTAAGAATTTATAATTTTATTTTTTATAAAATATATAATTTGTCGTCGATTAAGAACCTTTTGGAACATTGTTAATTCTAAAGATGATAGGAATATTTGTCTAAAGAATTGAATATTAATAATATTTGAAGAACTATAATTTAATCCATCATATCCAAAAGATATAAGTTTTATATGTTATTTGTAATCTTTAACAATAAATTATTCTGGATATCATTCTATCATCAACTTAATTTCAAACTCCGATTTTTTCCAAATCATGTATTGCTTGAAGAACATTTTCCTTTTCTTTTTTATTACGATTAAACCAAAATTTTTTTAATTTCAAATCTTTTATTAATTCCTCTTTCCAGAATCTAAGAGATACACTAAACAAATTTTCTACAAGTTTCGGATTTAATTTTTCTAACTGCAAGAAATCTTTTATATCACAATAAATAGTAAGAATATCTCCCATCTTTATATAACATCGTTTCCAATCTTTAGAAGCACTAATATGTGTTTTTATAATTTGTTTACCTTTGACAACCTCTAATTTTTCACCAATGACATCTTTTAATATTGAAAAAACAAAACCAACTAATTTACTCTTTATCTTAGCAAATTCCTCTGGACTTATCTTTCCCGTTTTAGGAGATATGGTTATATCATAACGTCTTATTCTATTATCCTCTAACCACCCTTCTTTATCTGTTTCAAGAACCCAATCTAATTCTTCTGCATATTCTTTCATTGCTTTTTTTACCTTGATTAGATTAGCTGCATTAGCTGAAAGAGCAATTTTAATATTCATCCATCTATCAGATTCTATATCTTTTGCCATGTAGAAATGACAATTTTAACCCTTATAAATTTTTCTTCATTAAAATATTTTTGAGCCTTTAAACATGCTTTCACTCTTAAACACCTTTATCTTCTAAGTCTTTAATAACTTTTTGAAGTTTTTTCTTTTCTTCTTTATTTTTGAACCAGTATTTAGGAGATTTAGCTTTCTTGTTTAATTGATTTTTCCAATCTTTAAAAGATTGATTTTTCCAATCTTTAAAAGAAACTCCAAATAAAACCATTGTATAAAGACCACCAACTTTTTCATCTAATTTTATTGCCTTATCTAAATCAAATTTCATAATCAAAACACCACTTTGCGTTGCTATAATATTTTTCCAATCCGAAGTGTTTAATTCAACTGACTTTGCTAATTCATTGATCTGTGTATCTGAAATTCCTTTTTTAGTAAATATAGCCTCTTTTGTTCTTTCACTAAAAGATAATTTTGCTGTTTCAACTCCTTCTTCATTGGCAAATACCATATTTCTTAATATGAGAATTATGTATTTCTTTAGATTAGCTTTTAAGAGTTCTGAAGGACTTATCATCCCACCTTTGGGAAATATTTTTATTTCATACCATCTAATCCCCTCTTCATTAAGGCTCCCTTTTTTATCAATTTCTAATTCCCATCCTAATTCTTGTGCATATTCTTTCATTAATTCTTTACCAATACCCTCTGTTTGATAAGCACCAATGGAAATCTTAATTTCAATCCACTTATCATCTTCTCCTTCACACTTTATCTCAATCCATTTATCGCTTTTTGAAGATTTTATTCTCATTATTAAATGTAGTTTTTTATATATATTTATATTTTTGCTTTAATGATATGGGCATGGAAAAAAGAAGAAACAAAGTTTATAAAGTTCTTTTATGTTTATGCTCTATGGAAGATATTGAAAAGATATTAAAAAATCAAGAAAAAGCTATGAGCAAAGTTTTAGGTGTTGGTAGTTTCAGTAAAAAACTAAAAACTTCAAAATCTCAAAGAAAACCAATTAATAAAAATCTGAGAGATAATGTATGGTTGAAATATATAGGGAATAAACCAGAAGCAAAATGTTATTGTTGTAAAATAAGACCTATACATATAACCCATTTTGATGTTGGTCATAATAAGGCTGTTTCTAAAGGTGGATATAATAACATAGAAAATTTAAGACCTATTTGTTCGCCTTGTAATAAGGGAATGGGAACTAAATCTATTGAATGGTATAGAAAAAAATATTATACAAAACCTTCTGATAAGCCCAAAGTTATTAAGAAAAAACCTGTTTCTAAAAAGCTAAGACCTACACCAAACCCTGAATCTAACAATCCTATTTTTCCTTCATTCCAAGAGCCTAAGATTGATTTTAAATTCTAAAAATGAAAAAAACAAAGCATAGAAAGGGATTATCTGGAGCCTATATATTTTTAATAATCTTCTTAATTATCATTTTTGCAATAATGATATTTTTTTATGTTAATTCACATCCATTTATCAACTCTGATAAGATGTTAAATGAATCCTTAAATCAAGTAACAATAAATCAACCACAGCTACAAAAAAATATATTTTCATTTTTTATAAAAGAAACAGGAGAGCCAATAGATGGAGAGTTGATAGCTAATGGAAAATCTTTAGGCAATACTGAAAATGGTAACATTTCCATACCTGATTTAGATTCAATTACAAATAATTTTACATTACTCGCAATTTATAATAATACATTCTATAATTTAAATTTTAAGTTCTCAAAAAATTATAATAATTATTCAGAATATAAGTTTGCAGTAACACAAGAAGAGTTAAGAATCATATATTTGCATACTCACGATGATTTTTATTTATCAGATGAACCTCATTGGAGACATATGCCTTTATCATATAAATTTAATGGAACTCGTTGTATGGGTGTTCGATATGATAATCTAATTAATGCTTTTAATGAAATTAGAATAGAAACAAATAATTCTGTTTCTTTTATAGAAATTAAAGATTCAGAAATTCCTGATATAACCATTAACTGTTTTCAAAGACAAAAAGAAGATACTGGTTATAGAGACATTTCTGGTGAAGGATATTACATTGAAACATTCGGAGATGAATTACATCCTTATCCATATGATAATATTATTAATCAATCAACAATAAATCTTTATTCAACACTGGAAAGCTGTGGTGTATTTCCTTTTATAGAAATACATGAATTATTACATGCTTTAGGTTTTAATCATAACTATGAAGACAGCTGTTCTGTTATGAGAGGTGATGGAAATTGCCAATATTTTAATTATAAATGCAATCATAAAATTGATGATAATATTACCAAAGAATTAATTGTAATTTATGGATAGAAATAATTTGTTATAATCAATGTAAGTTATTAATTAAATCTATGTTTTTTTCTACTTCTCTTAGATTTTGCATATCTTATAATAATTATAATTAACCCAATCCAAAAAATTATTCCAGCAATCAAATAAATAAAATTAAATATAGGCACAGCACTTTTATCATTATTTGGTTGAATTAATGCATTAGATAAGTAAGCACTCCCTATAGCAATTATGATTGCTAAAATAATAAAAGCAATTGGATAATATTTATTAAAAGTTATCCTATCATTTGGAGAAAGTTCGCTTCTAAAAAGAAAGAAACAAATTATTATTAAAATAATACCAATAAAACCAAAGAAATAAGCTTTAAGAAAATATGCCATAGCCAACATAACTAAACCAATAACAATTAAAAATAAAGAGGTATGCATTCTGTCTTCCTTGCCTCTTCTTTTTGCATAGTGGTCATAGTCTTCATTAATATTATGGACTCTTTGTATTGGCATATATGGACACTCTCTTTTTATATAAAAACTAGAAATTTAAACTTTATAAATTTGTCTTTTCTTATGCTCTTTTATACCAGTTTTTACTAGCCCATTTAATATTTTTTGAATAGTCTTTATACTCATTTCTCTGTTTTATTTCAGCTTTTTTCTTAGCTTCTTTTTCTAATCTTTCTTTTTTCTTTATAGCCCTTTCTTCAGCTCTTTTCAATTTTTCTTCATTCTTTTTTTCAAGATATTCCTTCCTTGTTCCCTTAGGTTCAAATTGCTTTAACTTTGGATGCTTATCTAAATGCCAAGTTATCTTAGCGTGACAAGATGGGCATACTAAAACCATTTTTTCATTTTCTAAAGTGTAATCAACATGATGTTTAATATTATTAATATTATAATAAAGATAACCATCTTCAAAAAATATTTCTGGCATCTTTTTACAGGCATTGCATTGAAAGTTTTTTCTTTCCTCAAATGCTTTCATTATTTGTTTAACTTTTTCTTCTTGCTTTGCTCTTAGTTCATTCTTTTCTTTTATTTCCATTTGTTTATAGCAATTCATTGAACAAACAAGTTGTGAATTATAATAATCACTAAATACTTCATAATTATATTCAAAGGTAATTCCAAAGTCTTTCAAGATTGCACTTTTACATATTGGACATTCATACTTAAAACCAGAATTGTACTTGTCGTATAATTCCATAAACCTTAGTTTAAAATTAAAATTATCCTTGCAAAAGTTATTCATTAAAAAATATTCTTTTATAATACTTGCATTAATTGTTTCTTTTGTTTCATCTGAAAACTTATTATTTTCATCTAAAATCTTATAAAAGAAACACCTATAATTCTTCCCTTCCCTTAGGTCTATAAAAAGAATAACATGACCAAAGTTATAATAATAAAGATTAGGTTTTTTAGATTCCCTAAAGCTTTTTGTTAATAAATTTTCTTTAATATCCATTAAAATAATAAGATTTCTATAATATTAAACTTTCCCAATCATTAACTCATTCTAGGCTTATAATTTGGATATCTTTAAATATTAGGTAATTTTTACTTTTTCGGTGATTAGGGAATAGAAAGTCATAAAATTCCTTTACCAAATATGATAAAGAAACTAAAAAAAGTATTCTTTCAACCACATGGAGATTTATGTGTGTCAACTGCAATAAAGAATGTTATTGATAGTCAGTTTGAACCTCAGAGCATTTCTTTGAATAAAATAAATTCTCTTTGTCGTTATAATGGAAAATATGGGTCTGGAATTGCACTGGATCTTTTAAAGGAATATTTAGAGCCTCCATTAAAAAAGCTAAAAATACAATATAATGAGGGAGAAAACTTAAACATTGATTTTTTGGCTGATTTATTATCCAAGGGCATATACCCAATAATTTGTTTTCATATTAAAGATTATAACCAATGGAAGAAGAATACACATATAGTAGTAGAAGCAGATTCTGAGGTGAATTATCATGTTTTAATTGTTGTTGGAGTTGATAAACCGAATGAAAAGATTTTTTTGTTTGATACTTTAAGGGATAAGTATAAAAAGTATGAAAACGATAATGATACATATGATGAACTATCATTTACAATTTTCTACAGGTATTGGGCTAAAGAAGGTTTGTTTTATCCAGCGATTTGGTTCACTCCTATAATTGATAAAAAACAGAAGAAATTGAATGTATAAAATGGAAAACACAAAATTGAAAAATATTGTAATGACTTTTTTGCAAAGAAAGGTCGGTACAAATATTCATATAAATGAAATGAAAACAGAAGAAGGAAGCAATAAAGTATTAGTAGTAATTGGAGTTTCATTACCAAGAATGACTTATGATGATGCTAATCAAAAACAATATCTTAGATTTATAAAATTTGATAACCTATTTTCTTTTGAAGCTAGTATTGATCGTTCTGGTCAGATTAATGCCAAAGTAGACCCTAAAATATTTTTTGAAAGAGTATTTAAAAAAGAAGATAGATTAAAATCTGAAGTGGAAAGTATAATTTTAGATAAAATTTATCCAAATCTTGTGGATATTCCCTTAATAAGAACCTTTCTTAGACCAATATATACTATTCTTAGTGAGATATTTTATCGTGGAGAATTTTCTAAAATAAAAATAGATAGTTATCCAAATAAAGAAAGACTTTTAAGATATTTATCATTTTTGAAAGACTTTGATATTATTAGGAAAAATTCTGATGGAAATTATGTTAAAGGTAATATCCCAATTGAATTAATATCTGCACTTAAAAATAAAGATGAATCTGAAGTTTTAAGACATGTTTTTGGATATGTTATCAGAGATGGAAGAAAATATATTAAAGAAGAGTTAAAACTTTCTATGGTTGAAGCATTTCTAAAAGTAATCACTTCTTATTATTTGTCTGCTCTTAATGTAGAAAGAGTTATCCAAATTGATGAACAAACTTTTTATGATGAATTACATGAACAATATCCTGAATATAAAATACATGAATCAAAATTTCTTTCACATCTTAATGATTTAACTTCTGCAAATATTTTAAAAAAGGATAAAAACTTTTTTTCTGGGGATTTGAATCTTTTAATTGATATACAAAAAGCAATAAATAAAATTAATCCTTCCTCAATAGTGGCTTAATACTTTTTATATCATCCTACAACACATTTTAATCTGGTCTTGTAAACTCTTCCTCATCTTCTATTGTGCTATCTTGTGTTTCCTTCTCTTTTGAGTTATCCTCTGTCTTTAATCCACTATCTGAAACAGCTTCTTTTAACCTATCATTAGCTATTTTGTAAACTTGGTTAACAGCATTTACAATTGCATCATTAACATTTTTATTAATATGCTCTTTTACCTTTGTCTTGATATCTACTAAATCTTTTAAGTATTTGTCTTCCTGTTCTTTTCTAAAGTTCTCTAAGTTCTTATTGAAATTATCTAAAACATCTTGAACAGCAATACTTTTTATTTCATTGGATTTATTGTTTAGCTCTGTTAAGCAAATAGTTGTTTTATTATTTATTTCATTCAAGCAATAAGAAAACTTATCATTTAATTCTTTTAGCTTTGCTTCACTATCATTTATTTGGACAACTTGACCATCTATTCTTTTTTGGTTTTCCAAAATGGCTAAATTTTGTTTCTCTATAACAACCAGATTTTCTTTAAGAAGTTCTTCAACCTTCTTGAACAAAGAGTTATTTTTTATTTCATTTAAAATATCCGAACACTCTTTTATTTTTTCTCTTATCTCTTTTTTCCACATAAACAAAGACATGCTTGAACTTCCAATACTTATCATTAGTCTCTCATCAAAAGGGTCTGTTAATGCTTCAAAGTCTTTTTCTTTATTAAAAAATCCCATTATTCTTCCTCCTCTTTTTTTAGTGCTTCAGTAGCATCTTGGTCTTCTTCATAATCTTCATCAATATCTTCTTTTCCATATTTTTTGCCTCTTTTTTCATGCCTTGTTTTGTTTCTCTTCTTCTTTTTGGTAAAGGAGATTTTTTTGCCATCAGAATAATAATTAAGATTTCTCCACTGTATGAATTCTTTTTTTAGTTTTAAGAATTCATTCCAGTGTTCATTAACATAATTGCCAATTAGTTTTCTAATCACCAGACTAACTTTGCTATCCTTTTTGTTATTTTTTGGTTCAGGGAAATTGGGGTCTCTACCAATTAAGAATTCAAACTCCTGAAAGGTCTCTATGAAATCAAAATTTATATTAACACTAACAACCCTGCCTATCTTTTTCTCTGGGATTTTTTGTTCCATTATTAAAATTGTTTATGTTTACCTTTACTAAAATCATCATTCTATTGACATTCATGATTTTAGGTTTTGCAGACTTGCATCTACAACAAAAAGTTAAGTAATATAATTTTTTTATTTTTGCAGAATTTTGTCTGTTTCTCTTAGAACAATATATATAAACTAAGTTTAAGAAGTTTTTGGATTCCATTAGAATAATCTATTAGATTAAATCCAATAGATTTTATGTTTTTGTAAATCACTTATATTCAGTCCCTATAATATATTAAACAGATTTTTCGACTATATATAATATGAATGTGTTTATGCATATCTTTTTCACTTAGAGTAAGAGTGGAATGGAGCAAGTCATAAAATAATTTGAGCATTTAAAAACAAAGAAGATGTTTTAAAGTTCTATAGTGGAAAAAGGTATAGTATTATTTTATAAGTCTGTGGCTTGTTCTCTTTAGCTACAAATAAGATTAAAAAAGGTTGCAATAACTTAAACAGGTTTAGGGGAAAACCTGTAAAAACAAAACACAAATAGTCCTTCTAAAGAAAACAGATTAAGCTTTAGCTCTAGCAGTAGGAACATTATTCTTTCTTAGTATATTAAAAACAGTCTGGCTTGTTATCTTAGCTTTGAACCTACCATCTGAATTATATTTATCTGCCAGTTCAATTAATGTTAGGTTAGGGTTTTGTTTCTTAAGTTCAATAATATAATCTTGATTAACATGCTTTGCTTTCCTTCCCCAGTTCTTGCCCTTATAACTTACTGCCTTAACATTACTTAAATCAGCAGAACACTTATAACAATTAATAGCAGTGTTCTTGTTCTTCTCTTTACAAGCAGGGCAGATTAAATTAACAGCTAAAGAAACTCTGGCACTTCTTTTCTGGCTTTCATCTTCAGCAAACTTGCCCACCAACCTTATTTGGTTCTTCCATTGTAGCTTCATTTGTTCTTTAATCATTTCATTGTAAGGCTCTGGTATCTTACTTATGTCAAGACTCTCAGATATCTCCCATAAAATATTTACCCATTCTTCTTGAACAGAATAAACTTTAATGTTGTGGTATTCATACATTGAAGACATGAATGAAACAAAAGAAGCCATATTTCTAAAACACCTATCGTATCGCCAGATACAAATACTTATTTTATCTTTCTTTGCAATTGCTAAAACTCTTTCCCATGCAGGTCTAGTTTTTATTTTATAAGCACTTTGTTGTTCAGGCACAATATCTATAACTTCTAAGTTTTTGCTTTTACAAAAGTCTAAACATTGTTGTCTTTGTAATTCAGGGTTCTGTTCTTTAGTGCTAGTTCGCAAATAAATTATTGCTTTACCTTTTGGTTGTGTGGTTTGTTCTTCCATATTATTAATATTTGAAAATTAGTTTTACATTTATTGCGACTAGTAAAAGCGAACAAGCTAACAACCACAAATAACTTTTGCTGATAAACAAGTTTATAATTAAAATTAAGAATATGGTATTAACAATTATGATTAAGTATTTATTTGCTGGTTTTATTTCTTTTTCCATGGTGTTTT
>Ga0182027_10012198_pt1 | contig 12086 bp, 11 predicted proteins | sample 712E1DmetaG_FD_121300 | JGI IMG/M metagenome (GOLD analysis project Ga0182027, IMG submission 121300) | Permafrost microbial communities from Stordalen Mire, Sweden - 712E1D metaG (Illumina Assembly) | ecosystem: Environmental > Terrestrial > Soil > Wetlands > Permafrost | place: Sweden...
GGTCAGCTCGGCCGGCAGACCACCCGACATGGAACGGTAGACCCGCCAGTTGGCGATATTCGACTCGCCGCCCGGCTTCATGGTCCACAACGCGCTGGGCTTGTTGATCATGTTGCGATGCCATTGCGCGTGGATGTGGTGGACGTCCCCCAGGATGCCCTTGTCCACCATGTTCTTCACCACCTGGTAGAAGTAGCTGTAGCGCCGCTGGAGGCCGGTTTGCAGAATCTGTTTGGAATGTTCCCGCGCCAGCGCGCGCAGCGCGTGTACTTCCTCCGGCTTGAAGACCAGGCACTTTTCGCAGAACACGTGTTTGCCCGCCAGCAGCGCATCGCGCGTGAGCGGAAAGTGCACGAACAGCGGCACGATCACGAACACTGCGTCGATATCCTTCCGCGCCAGCAGATCGCGGTAGTCTTTGTACGTTTGCGGATTGCCGCCGATGGTTGCGACGCCATGGTCCAGGGCGTCCTGGTGGATGTCGCACAGCGCCACGCAGCGGCCGCTCGCGATCTTTTTCAGGTGCTTCAGCAGGTAGGTGCCGCGGCTGCCGCAACCAATCATGCCGTATTGCACCTGTTGGTTGGCGGCCTTCACTGTTTGGAGGAAAGGGGCCGCGGCGGTTACGGCCCCGGCGGCTTTCAATACCTCGCGGCGGGAAACATCATTCTCCTGTGCCATATGCGTCCGTCCCGTTTCCCCGCCGGCATCAGGCGTAAGCGGAGAGGTCTTCCTCCTCCCGACGCCGGTTGCGGCCCAGGTTCGACGGCAGGTCCTGCATGGGGCCGCGCCACTCCAGCATCCGGTCCGTGTCGGCGTGAAGGCGATACTTCTTTTGCACGTCGGCGATCTTGGCGCCTACCACGTCGATCTTGTTCAGATCGTACTGACCAAGGCCGGCCTGGTAGGCGTAGTTGAGATAGCCGGGCCAACTGGCATCGATTTCCATGCACGCCAGGCCCACGCGATCCACGGCCAGGAAATCCGTCGAGGCCAGGGCGATGCGATGCCCCACCGGGGTGCCCGACATAGGACCGTTGCCCTCCATGCCCTCGTACCCGTCCACGACTCCAACTCCCCAGTTGATGGGGAGCATTTTCTGGGCGGCGAGAAACATGTTGTAGTTGCCCGAGCGGATGCCCACGTGAAACTTGCGCTTCTCGCTATCCGCGTAATTGTTATTCCCCAGGGCCGGAGCCAGCGGCGCTCCCATGACCATGTTCTTGACCGACATGGTGGCCACGACCATGTTGTGCGTCTTCAACACCGCGGCGGAAATGAAGAAAGCATCGGGGTCCACGAACCGAGCGCCCAGCCGGATGGGGATGACATGCAAGTCGTAGTCGATGCCGTACAGGAGCCCGTATTTGTTCTGCTCCTCGTTGGAAACCTCGAACTTCGGGTTGAGGGACTTGAATTCGGCGAAGACCTTGTCCCAGCCGTACTTGCTGGCGGCCTGCTGGCCCGGAATATCCCCGGAATCTCCCACCAGGACGGGACCTTTGAAGCGGGGAGCCAGGTAGTCGAAAATCCCTTGCAAAGCATCGGGTTGGGTGGAACCGAGCAGCCTCCCAGCCGCTTCGACGCCATTGAGCTTGACGAAAACGTACTTCTTGGCCTTGAGAGCGGGCCGGATCTGGTCGTCAATCGCTACCAGCGAATCGTAGATGTTCTTGCGCCGGCTGTCCCCCTTGATCAGGGACACTTTGGAGCGGCCATCGAAATACTTGAAATACTTGTCGGCATTGCCAGTGCCCATGCGGGGGTCGTACTGCTTGCCCGGCGCGTGCGTCACCGGAGCCGCCGGAGGCGTGGTCTGCTGTCCTTTCAGGACTAGCCCCTGGGCGGTGGCAATCGCCGCCGCGCGGGCAAAGAAAGATCTGCGTGTAGCTGACATGGGCCAGTGATCTCCTCTCGGTTGTAAGCGACCAGTATATCGCCTATCACGTGTGATACCGTTCCATGGTCCGCGGGTTGTAGGCCCAGTGGAACTCCAGTTCGTAGGCCAGGGATTTCGCCAGGCCGTCCAGATCGGGGAACAGCGTCGCGTAGGTGATGTTCATGCGGTATAGCTCGCGCATTCCCACCTCTCGCACGGCGTTCGTCAAAACGAACTTCGCCAGAATACTTTCCTGGCTGGCGCCGCTCAAAATCTGCTCGATGGGCACGTCGAGAACGCCCGGCACCGCGAAAGTGCCGGATTGCGCGATCAACCGGCGGTTCATGGTGTGGGGCTCGCCCATCCAGATGAACCGATGGTTGCCCTTTAGAAAATAGCGGCGGAAGTTCCCTTTGTCTCGGGGGTCCATGCGCATTGGTTTGTCCGCGCGGCTGCTGTCGATGTGGGCGGGGTTCATGGCCCACACCACGCCGTCGGCCAGAGTTCGCTCCAGGGCGAAGAACGCCGCGACATACGGAGACCAGGTGAAATCGATCAGCCGCGTGGGCGCTCCGTGGTGCTGCATGAGAGCCAGCCACTGGAAGTCGTCGTCGGGGTCCGGCGGCCTTTGCAGAAACTGGTGCGCCTTGCGCTTGAAGATGCGCAGAATGCGGCCCTCCTGTTCCGGCCACGCGGCGCGCGCCACGCCGAAATTCTGGAAGTAGCGTGAGAGCGAGCTGTAGAGCGGCCAGCGCTCGTCGCGCTCGCCGCGGAATGCCCAGTTCGAATACGGCGGATTGACAATCAGCTCGAGAAACGCCTCCCAGGATTCCAGCCGGAAGACGCGGTAAGACCGACCGGTCGGTTTACGAGTTGCCATCTACTATGTATCGTAGCGGTATAAGGCCTGCTCGATGGGAAGGCCCCGCACGTCCATGCGCTTGAGGTCCGTGGTGCCTATGCCGTGGGCTTCCGCCAGCAGCAGCGTGTTGTCGCAGGTGCGGAAGGGCGCGGTCCCGCGGAGTGCGCGCGGGTTGTAGCCCATGACGGCGGTGGCCACGGCATCCGTGCAAACCGGATTGAGACCCGCGATCAGCACGCCCGGCTTGACCTTGCGGATACCCCTGACCCACGGCCCTTCGCCTCCCGCGATGGATTCGACGCCGTCGATGATGGCGAGGTGTATGGGATGCGCGGCCACCAGGTCCGCCACAATGCGCGGGACGCGGTATCCGGGTTCGCGGCTCGAATCGGGGTGCAACTCCGGCGGCGCCGATCGCGACGGCTGGCGCCGGCCCTCATGCAGCACCGCCTCGCGGCCCGAAGTCGGCTTCTCGTTGGGCTCGTCCACGCCCGCGTTGTCGCCGTAGATCGAGGCCGGCGTAGTCCCGAAGCAGTTCTTGAGCGAGAGCGTCACGCCGCACGTGTCATGGTTCTTGAGCTTCGCCAGGCTGACGAAGACGTCGGTGTCCTGGTAGGCGCGGTTCAGGTCGTAGGCTGGAAACATGTACGGGGTGCCCGGCACCTTGAAGCGCGCGTAGCCCTTGCTCTTTCCTTGCGCGTTGGTGTTTTCGAATTCCACGCCGGCCGCGGCGGATTGCAGGGAACGCACGTTCCATCCCGCATCGAGCATCACGTCTTCGAGCGGCCCCGCTGTGGCCCAGGGGCTTTCCACAAAGCGGATGCGCCGCGCGCCGGCGCGGCCCAGCAGGTAAGCCGTGGCGCCCACTAGTTTCGGATGGACGTAGTGCGTCACGCCGGGTGCCTGGCCCTGAAATCGAATCCCCGGGCTGCCCGTCATGTTGAGCTTCACGGTCACGGTCTTGTTACGCACCAGGCCATCGATTCCGCCCAACTGAGTGAACACGGCCGCCAGTTTGGCCGTGACGTCTTCGTCATAGGAGGCGCACCTGGCGATGGAAACGGGCGCGGCAGGGGGTTCGAGGCCGGGCGCCGCCTTCAGCAGGGGCGCCGCGGCGATCATGGCGAGCCATTCTCTTCGGGTCATGTTATTGCTCCAGCTTGATGGTGGCGCAGACCAGGACTTTGTCGATGTCCACGCCCCCGCCTTCCTCGGTTGGGTATACTTCCAGGGATTTCACGACGCCTTCCGGCGTGGTGAGTGTCGCGCGCTTGTACTCGGCCGGAAAATGCACCGCGACGTCCTCCACCGGGTAATCCGAATAGTTCACCAGGTGCACCACCGCCGTTTTGCCGTCCGCGGAAGCCAGCAGGTTGGAAAGCATGGAGGAGACGTTGAACAGCCGCACCCCCATGTTCCTGCGCCCTACCATCGAATTCACATCGCGCCAAATGTCGTTGAGCCGTTCCAGTTCGGCCTTGTCGAGCGTGATCTGGTCGCCCTGCGGGCTGGAATCTTTCCACCCGGGAGGGCCAGTGAGCAGCATTCCGCCGCCGCGCGTGAAATTGCGCAGCACCTCTTTCTGCTCGGGAGTCAGCGCGTCGGCATCCACGTTCACCGCCATGGTGGCGCCGGCCAGCGATTCGGCGGTGAGGTGCTGGCGCGGAACCGCCCGCACCGGCGTGTGTTTGACCGCGATCATATCGAGGATGCCGCCCGAGAGCAGCCCTCCCTTGGCGGGGTCCTGCACGATGGCGAGCTTTCCGTACTCCTGCATGTTGCGCCACTCGGGGTGCTGCTCGAAGTAGCGGAGCAGATCGGCCATGCGCTTCCAGTCCGCCATGGTTTTGGCTTCACGACGGGCCAGGCGCGCGGCGAAATCGTCGTCCAGTGCCAGCACCCAGCGGGCGCCAGAGATGGCGGCGTCGGCAATCGCTTGCAGGTACCGTGCGCCCGTTACCACAGTCTTGAGCGGCGGCTGGTTGGCCATCCACAGCGTGGCGTCGCCCCACGCCCGCACGGCGCGGATGAATCCGGTATTGGTGTCGATCCAAACCGAGCCGGAGGGCGCGGCCTTCTTAGCGCCGTCTGCTTCCACCGCGATGCCCGGCCACACCCCTTGGTACGTGCCAATGATGGGAACGCCGGCAGCGCTGGACCCGAGCGCCATCCGGCTGCGCGAGGTCAACTCGATCACCGGAGCGCCCCCGGCCGCCTCCCTCACGGTTGCGGCGGCGCCCTCCGGCAAATCGCCGTCGATCGCGATGCCGGTAACTTTGGCGGCCATGGCGCGCCGCGCGGCGCCGGCCACATCATCGCCCGGAGCGATCACCGCCAGCGTCACCACCCCACGCGCCGCGGCCGCCTCGACGAAATCGGGAACAACCGTCTTCAGCAGCAGGCAATTGATGGGGGTGCCGGAGAGCAGTTCCAGAGATGCCGCGTCGGACCACGGCCAGCGCATCGGAACCCAGTCGGCGGGTTGCGGCGCGGCAGCGTACAACAACGGCAGAAAACCCAGCACCGCCCCCCAGCGGAGTGCTCGCATCCACATATACCTATTAGCTTAGACTACCTGCGGGGGAAACGGGCCGCCGAGGCCGGCAGGCGATGCCGGCTGCGACGGGGAAGACCTGCACGATTTGCCTTCAGCCGGCGTCATTCCCTCGGACGATCATGTGGACTCTGCTGGTACTGGCCCTGTCAGCCGGCGGCCTTCGGGCCGCTGTCATTCGCGGCGACGTGGTGGAGAACCAGAGCGGACGGCCGCTGGCGCGCACGCTTGTCGTTGCCCAGCCGGTGAAAGGCACTGGGGCGAAGTATGCCTCGGTGCTCACCACCGTTTTCGGTACGTTCGAATTCCCGGCGCTGCCCGGCGGCGCGTATCTTCTCAGCGCATCCCGCCGCGGCTTCGTGACCACGCAGTATGGCCAGAAGACGTTCCGTGGCGCCGGAGCGCCCGTGTTAGTGGAGGAGAACGCGTCGATTGCTCTGAGGTTGCGCTTGCCGCGCTTCGGGGCCATCTCTGGTACCGTCCTCGATGAAAACGAGGTCGGTATTCCGGATTTCGAGGTCGCGGTTTTCCGAAACACGCGGCCCCCTCAATACGTCGCCCAGGCGAAGTCCGACGAGCGCGGCGTCTACCGCATTGGGTCCCTGGCGCCGGGTCATTACCTTGTTCGTTCGCTCCCCAGGCAAGTCGGCGACGAGGGCTACGTTCCCACATACTCAAGGCAGGCGAACCTCATCGATCAGGCCCGGATGGTCGATGCCGAGTTAGATCGGGAGACCGGCTACGCCGATGTTGTGCCCCAGCGCGGCCGCCTCTTGCAAGTGGCAGGCAGGGTTGTCGTGACCCCGCTCGTGCCTGTCACTCTCACGCTGGTTACCGAGGCCGGGAGGGAGACAGTGGTCACCACCGGCCCATTCCGGTTCAGTCCGCAGGCGCCTGGACCGTGCGAGCTGTATGCCGAGGCGGAGGTTCCACCGCCGCCGTTCCGTTTCCCCCGTTCCCCGGATCACTACGGCGCATATCTGGCGCTCACTCTCGATCGCGACCGCGCGGACATGTCGCTATCGTTGGCTCTGGTCCGCGACGTGAGCTTCACCTTCCGGAGCGTCGCGGGAAGCGAGATCAAGCCAGTCCCGGTGCAGGTGATGGTGCGGCGCAGGGATCTGGGGGGGCACGGCGAGCCGGTGTCCCTGCAAATGACGACCGCCGGGAACCTGGTCAACCTCGCGGCCGGCCGCTGGGAACTGATGTTCAGCCCTTTGCCGGAGTTGTTCGTCGCCGGTTTCAATGGGTCCGCCGCCGGCGTCGAGCAGCGCAAACGTGTGGATGGGTGGAATGAGATTGTTGTGGCCCCGGGCATAGGTGGCGGCGGCTCCGCGGTTTTTCTCTTGGGAGCCAGCCCTGGTTCCCTTCGCGGCGTGGTGTTGGCAGGGCAGGACCGAGCCCCAGCGGCTCCCGTCTATCTGGAGGGCTACGACCCCGATACCCGAGCCAGGACGGTGGACCTTCGCACCGTCCGGGCGGACGTTTACGGCAACTACGAGTTCACGGGCCTCGCCCCCGGCTATTACAGGGTCCTGAGCACTTTCGATTATCAGGACCCGGAGTCCGAGGAGATGGACCTCGCCGAAGCGACGGTCGTCAAAATCGAAAAGGGCGAACCACGGACGCTGGACCTTCAGCTCTACGTGGCCAGGTAGGCGCTTAGCTGATCCACCTTGCCAGCCCGAATGCGGCGGCCGAGGCCAGGCCCCCGATGGTCACTGTCTGCAGGCCGCCGCGCAACGCCGAAATGCCCGTCAGCTTGCCTTTGACGTAGCCGAACACGAAGAGCGCCAGCAGCGTCACCACCACCGAAATGGATAGCGCCGAATAAAGCTGGTGGACGAGCATGTACGGAGCCAGCGGCACCAGTCCGCCCAGGACGTAAGAAACCGCGATGGTGGCCGCACTGTTGCGCGCGCGGCTGGGATCGGGCTCCTCCAGGCCCAACTCGAAGCGCATCATGAAATCCACCCAGCGCTTCTGATCGGCACAGATGGCCTTTACCACCGGGGCCGCGTCCTGCTCCGACATGCCGTAGCCGCGGAAAACGTCGGCCACCTCCTCGATTTCTCTTTCGGGCACCTCCACGGTCTCCCGGATCTCGCGCTCGCGCTCCGATCGGTAATGGTCCTGGTCCGTGCGCGCCGCCAGATAGCCGCCCAGGCCCATGGCGATGGAGCCGGCGGCGATCTCCGCCATCCCGGCGATGACTATAATGCCGGTGGATGCGACCGCGGTCGCCCCGGAAAGTCCCGCGGCCAGGGCGAATGGAACCGTCAGGCCGTCCGACATCCCGATCACCACGTCCCGAACTGTCTCCGAGGCTTGGAAGTGTTTTTCAGCGTGAGGTGTACTGGGCATAAGTCCAACATCAGGCCTGTGGGGCAGATTGTCAATCTGCGGCGGGTTGGTAACCCGCCAGTTGCGGTCTTGCACCCGCCATCACCCGTAGTACCGAAATCGCTTCCAGAACGCGAGCCAGGGTTCGCGCGGCTGCCCGCAAACGAAAGCATCCGGGTGGCGCGTGGTCTCTTCGTTCTCCACCCCGTAGCGGTTCGCGACGTGCCCGGCCAGCATGCAGGACTCGAAATTCCGTTCCAGGAACTCTCGCGACAATCCCACCACAATCAGAGTCCGCGGCGGTGGATCGCCGTATCCACGCGCCCAGTACGAGTTGATTCCGCTGATCGCTTTGGGCAGCCCATGAGCCGGACCATAAAGGTCGATGGCGCCGGCCTCGCCGTAGTTGCCGGCCAGGATGCCCACGAGCGCGCCACCAACCGCCAGCGCGCCGCAGGTGTGCCCGCGCACCCTGCGGGCCCAACCGGCCGCGAGCGATGCGACCGCCCTTTCTTCCAGGACGGCTCCCGCCGCCAGGGGGACGACGAACATCCAACCGAGCGGGCGGTACCGTTTCCCATCCCGCGCAACCAGAAAGTAGAAAAGCCCTGTCACCCACAACAGAACGGTAAAAGGGTTAGCCGCTACCAGGAGTTGATCGATGAGGAAGTTCTGAGTCCGGCCGATCCGCACGTCGCGCGCATGAATATCTCTCAGGAAGTTCAGGGAGATGAATCCGTGGCGGACCTGCCAGATGAAGTTGGGAAGAAAAATCGCGAGCGAAATGGGTCAGCGCCACCGCGACATCTACAGTGCTTCTTTGAGCTTCCGCCGATATTGTTCAAAGGCTTTGCGGCCCGCGCTCGTGAGACAGAGTAATGTCTGCGGCACCTTGCCGCGATAGGTTTTCGATACTTCGACGTAACCAGCCTCCTCCAGTCGAGAGAGATGGCTCGAAAGCGTGCCTTTGTTCATTCCAGTTTCGTGCTGTAGATACAGAAAGTCGCTCCCGTCCACCGCGAACAGGAGAGCGACAATCATGAGCCGTCCCGGTTCGTGAATGACCCGGTCAAGGTCTGCGATCGTGCGGATTCGCTGGTTCATTGATCTTCCCGCGCTGGAGCTTGCGTATGCCGAACGTAGAGCCACAAACTGATGCCGCCGGAAATCAACAATATCGTGCCATAGATCGTCAAATAAAGGAGAATTGTCCCAGCGAGTTTGGCACGAACCGGGTGGGCCGCCGATGAGTCGTTGGCCAGCGCGCCGAGGACATCCGCGGGAAGGAAGGCAATCACCAGCGAGCCGAGCGTCATCGCCCATACGACGACCCACTTCCAGCGAACTGGCCTGGCGATTTGGTAGGCATAGGCCGCGGCAAAAACAAGCCCCATAAGCGAGGCCGGCGTCGTGATGTCCCAGTGCCGCCGGGAGCCGATGACGAGGCCCACGGGCACCAGCGCGGCGAGTGCACCTGCGATGATCGTTGTGAGCCGGCGGTAGCGCTTTCGGTACTCGACAAAGCCGGTGCGGGGGTATGTGATGTGCGTCTTGATGGCTTTGGTCCCGTAGTGAATGACCAACATCAAGCCGACAAAGGCAAAGATCGAGATCCGGTGCCAAACGGAGTTCGCGGAAGAGTGTGTCTGTAGCCACAGAAGGAGCGCATAACCCAGGCACGTGACGCTGCCACCCAACTCGGCCATGCCATCGATGTTGTAGTAGAACCTAGGCCGATCCAAAAGACTTCCAACTTGATCCATATTCGTCACTCCTCATTCGTTAGTTCTCGGTCGGGGTCTTCTCTACGTGGTCGATAACCAGTTGCTCCACCACGGCCTTGCGCGTTTCCAGCTTCAATCCCATGGATTGCACCGCCTGGAGAAGCGTTGAGGCGCCGCCTGGATCGGATGCCGCTTCGGCCGGCGTGGCCGCCGCGGCTCCCTCCGCGGGCGGATTTGGTACGTTCGCCCCCTGGGCTCGCGCCATGTTCATCAGGTTCTCCAACGAGAAGCTCATGGCCACCTGGTAGTTCCCTGTGAGGCCGGTCATGTCTTTCACTTGCGGGCCGCCGCCTGCCAGCGAGAATGTGCTCAGCATATCGACGAGTCCACCCATGGTCACCTGGCTGGCTTCGATCTTCATCGACCGGGTGGCCGGGTCGAACCTGGAGGTCACCGTGCCCTTCGCCCCCATATTCATCGTGGAGGTGCCGTCCTTGGTGTTGGCCGTCATGCGTATGGGTCCATCGGGGCCGTCTATTTGCCTCTCGCCGGGCGCCAGCGGCGCATTCGGGTCGATTGGTTTGGGAGCCTCGGGAGATTCCTTCATCTTCGGCCCTCCCTTGCCAACTACCAGCGCGAGCACCGGGCCCTCCTTGCTCTCGCGATGCAGCGCCAGTTTGAACCGGTCTTCCAACAGCGCCTGCAGCATCTGGGGAACGTCGTCCTTGGAAGCGCCGTCGGGCAATTTCGCAAAGATGTCGAATCGCTGGCTGGCCATCCAGTCCGGGCCCTTGATCTGGTAGGCTTTCACCTTGTACGCCAAGGCAATTAAATCCCTCAGCGCCATGTAGACATACTCGGCTCTGGCCCCATCCACCCGCGGGCCCATCCTCGGCATCTCTCCTTTCTGAACTGCCGCAATCAGCTTCGCCATGTCGAGCGCCGTCGGCTTCACGGATGCCACTTCGAAGGTGGGCTTCGTCTGGGCAGGCGCCACGGCAGCCGCCCAGGCCAGACATGAAACAACCATGAACCGTCGCAGAATTTTACGCATGTCGTCACTCCCCATTCATCACTCCTCCCCGCCAAAGGCATGCCGTTGGGGCGCATTAGGGATTCCGGAATGCCGCCCTTTTTCATTTTCGCCAACTAGTTTGCCATCCCAACCAGCAGTTGTCAATATGGCGAATTTCGACAGTTCCGGGTGAACCGCGTTTTCGAATCGACGCACCCCTCAGACACCCCGCGCAGCCTCGGGATTTCTTGAGGTGTGGGGACTACGGAGCGACACGGGGCCAGTGGCGACCGCCAGAGCGGCGACGGCCTGTGCCGCGCGCCCGCCCCCGAGCTCTCGGGCAATAAGACTGGTCAACACCAGCTCCGCCGCTTGAGCCAGGGCCGCGAAGATCCGCACCCCGGCGAGCGATGGCGCCACCGATGGCGCCACCCACAGCACCGCCGCGCGCAACCTGCGACAATATCTAGCGCACCGTCATGCCACTTTCGCTCAATAAACCGAAGCTCGACAATCTCGCCGGTGACATCTGGAAGTCCGCTCAGCGGCTGCGCGGCAAGTTCAAGGCATATGAATACCAGAACGAACCATCGCGCTGACCCATACTTCCTCAACTACCTGCTAAACTGCAGTGGATTTCTTGGGTTCGCCAGAAAGTTGGCAATCCCTTCCGTGCGGCACTCCAATCTGAATTCGACGAGGTACTGCCGAATGCTGATTCCGCTCCCGCCCCTTCCCGAGCAGTGGGAAATCGCGGCGTTTCTCGATACGAAGCTTGCCGAACTGAGACGCATCGTCACCGGGATCACAGTGCAGATCGAAATCCTCACCGCCTACCGCAAGTCGCTGATTCACGAATGTGTCACCGGCCAACGGCGGGTCACGGAGGAGGATCTGCGGCAAGCGGCCGGCGCCGGGAGCACGTGCTTGGTGAGACAATCGTCATGACGCAACGAAAACCAGCCAAGCGAACGGAAGCGGTAGCTGTATCAGCCCAAGAACCAACCGCGCTCCTAGCCGACTTGCGGGACCTGATCCTGCAAGCCCGCGAAGGCGTGGCGCGGGCGGTGGATTCCGGGCTCACGGCCCTGTACTGGCACATCGGCCGGCGCATCCGGCAAGACATCCTGAAGGAAAAGCGGGCAGAATATGGCGCGCAGATTGTCGCCGCATTGGGGCGACAATTGGAGACGGAGTTTGGCCGCGGATTCGGCGAAAAGAACCTCCGCCGCATGATCCGGTTCGCCGAGGTCTTTCCCGAGCGCCAGATTGTCGCATCGCTGATGCGACAATTGACGTGGACCCACTTCATCGAGCTAATGCCCTTGGATAAGCCGCTCGAACGCGACTTCTACGGGGAAATGTGCCGGGTAGAGCGCTGGAGCGTGCGCACCCTGCGGCAGAAGATCAACGGGATGCTCTACGAGCGCACGGCCCTGTCGCGCAAGCCGGAAAAGCTCGCGGCGCTGGAACTCAAGCAACTGCGCGAGGAAGACAAGCTCACTCCCGACCTGGTCTTCCGCGATCCCTACATCCTCGATTTCCTCGGGTTGAAAGACACCTACGCGGAAAAGGACTTGGAAGCGGCCATCCTGCGCGAGATGGAGGCCTTCATCCTCGAACTGGGCGTGGGTTTCTGTTTCGTGGCCCGCCAGCAGCGCATGCAGATTGACGACCGCGATTACTACCTCGACCTGCTGTTCTACCAC
>Ga0182027_10012199_pt1 | contig 12084 bp, 11 predicted proteins | sample 712E1DmetaG_FD_121300 | JGI IMG/M metagenome (GOLD analysis project Ga0182027, IMG submission 121300) | Permafrost microbial communities from Stordalen Mire, Sweden - 712E1D metaG (Illumina Assembly) | ecosystem: Environmental > Terrestrial > Soil > Wetlands > Permafrost | place: Sweden...
ATTTTTTAATGAATTCCTCCTTTTTAAATTTTCAAAATCATATTCTACCCACTTTTCCACTGACCAGTCTTCAACCGTTTCAATCCTTTTTATTGTCCAGTCTAAATATTCAGCAGACAAATCGCACGCCTTCCATTTCCTGCCTAATTGTTCTGAGCAAACTGCCGTTGTCCCTGAACCGCAAAATGGGTCTACCAATATCCTGTCCCTGTTCCATCTGCTGATCAGAATAAGGGCAGCAGCCATAGTCTCCTTTAAAGGGGCCTGTCCTATCAATCTGCGGTAGCCTCTTTTATGAAGTCCGGCACCACTGGTATCTATGGTCACCTCTACCACATCTTTGACAATGGAGACCTCAATATGATAAATTGGTCCGGTTTCATCAAACCATGAAACATTATGTTTCCGTTTGAGCCTTTCGACTATTGCTTTCTTTGATATAGCCTGACAGTCCGATACGCTCATTAGTTTAGAGTTGATGCATTTTCCGCTGACTGGGAATTGATCCCCCAAGCTCAGCCAATCTTCCCAGGGGAATCTCTTGATTCCTTCAAACAGATCATCAAATGTAAGCGCGGTAAAGCTATCCAGGACTACAAGCACCCTGTCGGCGGTCCTGAGATTAAGATTGGCTTTGCATATATCACCTGGTTCACCTTCAAATGTCACCCTGCCGTTGGTAACCTGAAGACCGGCATATCCAAGTTTCCCGAGCTCACGCGCTGTGACTGCTTCAAGGCCAAACGCGGCAGTTGCGGCTATTTTCATAAATATCTCCCGATTCTACAGTTGCTAATGGTACCATTTCTGGCAGACATCAACAGGAATTATATAAAAGAATGGGTGTTTTTGCAATTTTTATTCATAATTGAGGTGTCAGGCACCTCAATATAGCCCAAGGAGAGGCGTCATCAACATGATTTCTTCATTATCATCGTATATGTCGGGTAATTGAGAAACAGGAAGCGGATTTTTGCCATAGCCAGCTTCAATAGTAAATCCAGGACGATTGAACCTCATTATAAACCAATCCTTGAACCCTGCAAAAGAGTCCTCCGGTATGGTTTCAGACAGTCCATAGGTGCTTGCGGAGGAAAAGAGATTTGCTATTGCTCTTGAACGCGGGGGGTCAAAATCCTGATACCTCCAATAGATCTCTTTGCCCTGTGTATGATATGCAATTACTATCTTAAAATCATGGCTTCCGGTAAATTCCGCTACAGCTCTTGATTCAGGCTCCGACAAAGGATTTGGGCCAGCGTGGCGGGACGGGGAAGGTCCTACTGCCTTAAATAGTTTCTCATACGCCTTCGCCCTATCCCACCCGGCAGGATAATTGAGGTTTAAGTCAACTCCCCTGATGTTTGCCTTCCATTGGTTTCTGTCGCCTGAGATGTCTACTGGCAGATTGAAACCGCTTATGCCGCTGTCTGGTCCGTTTATAACAAAATCAACCCCGTCCGGATTGACCATCGGCATCACAAAAATACTGCACTTTTCAAAAATATTGACCGTATCATATCCACGCATTCTCAAACCTTCCGAGTACGCTCTCATGAAATTCCTTGCAAACTGCATAAGCAGCATAGAAGTTATCCATTCGTTTGAATGGTGCGCACCGTTATAAAACACCTCAGACGGGCCGTAGCCGAGCTTTATACAATATATGTTCCTGCCCAGCACACTCTTGCCTGCTGCCACAATATCAAGAAATGGATATGCATCCTTCAGACGGCTGATATCTGCCTCCAGCGCCTTATAGTCATATCCGTCTTTACCGTCAGCCATTGATGATCCTCCGGGTTCAGTCGCCAACTACGCTTAGTAAAATATATTAGGATAGCAAATCCATAATTCTTACAAAAAATGCAACTGCCAGTACCTTTTTTGAAATTAAAGTTTTTTAATGACCCACAATACTAACTCCGCATAGGACTAATATTCCAGGAAAATAGTCTGCAGGACTATTTTATAATGAATACCATACAAAGTGGCGTTCATAGTTTGATTATGACGTTTTACTAATGTATACTGGAAATATGGATAGGTATTGCTATCGAAAAAATTAATTCAGATATAACTTCTGAAAGACAGGCATGTGAGACATTATGGATGAAAACCAGCTTTCGCTGGTAATAGACAGCAAAGATGCTGCAGAATTTCTTGAAATAGGCAAAATACTCGCTACCGAGAAAGATACCAGCAGGTTGTTTGAGAAAATAATACGCAGCAGTATGAATATGACCTTAAGCGAATATGGAGCTGCATACCTTATCATTGATACGGTTACAGGAAAGCTTTCCAATGTATCGGTCAAGCAGACAAAAAACATTTTGAATGAATCTGATCCCGGAACAGAAACTGAACATGAAACCAGACCTGAAACCAATCCTGACAGCCAGTCGTCGGCATCACAGATAGAGAACAGGCTTCTCCTTCTTGCAGTTTCAAAAAACATAGAAGGAAGAAGCCGCAATTTCGTCGCTTCAATTCCGGTGAAATCGGATAGCATTGAAGGCTATACTGTGATTTCCGGCAGGCCATTTATAATTGATGATGTTTATAAAATCGACCCCGCAATAGGTATCAAATTTGATCAGGGAACCGATAAAGAGACCGGATCACGGACAAAATCGGTTTTATGCATCCCAATGAAGGATCATTCAGGAAATATCACCGGATTGATCATATTGATCAATAAAATGTCAAAAAATGAAGTCATCAGCTTTACCAATAATGACAGGGTACTGATGAATTCCTTTGCAGGCCAGGCCGCCGCAGCTCTTGAAAATATAAGGCTGTACCGGGAAACACAGGAATTGCTCGAGAGTTATAAAAAACAGAATAGTCAACTCGAGGAGTTGAGCAGACGCATACTGATTGCTCATGAAGAAGAAAGAAAAAGAGTAGCGCGAGATATTCATGACGGCCCCGCACAATCAGCTGCAAGTCTTTCATTTAAGCTGGAAATCGTAAGAAAACTCATACAATCCAAAAAATCCGACCAGCTCGAAATAGAACTGAATAAATTAGGAGAAGACATCAGGTCTACTGTAAGTGAGATCCGGACAATAATTTACGACCTGCGGCCATCATTCCTGGATAATGGTCTGGAAGAAGCCCTTAAAAATAGAGTAGCTGCATTCATGGAGAATTCAGGGATCAAAGCGGCCATGACCTTTATCGGAGACGATGCGATAATTCCATATTATATGTCTTCAACCATATATAAAGTGATCCAGGAGGCTATGAACAATATTCAAAAACACTCCCAGGCAAAAAACGTATCTATTGCTGTTCACATATCAACAAATGCATTAACAGTCATGATCTCAGATGATGGAAAAGGCTTTGAAAAGACCGGCACTGATGCATATGCAAAAGGACATGGCATCTCCAGCAGCGGATTCGGTCTTCAGGGGATGAGAGAACGCATAGAGATAGTCAAAGGTTCAATGGAAGTTGATTCAAAACCTGGTGAAGGCACCAGGATCAGATTTGACATTCCACTTACGCTTTAAACCTGAATCATCAGGATGTTTTCGAGCTGCTACTCCCTGATATTTTCCTGCACTTTCAATATCCTGCTGACTGATTTATAAAGTACAAATGTCAAAAGAGAATTTGTGAGCGATTTTATCAAGTTAAATGGAATAGTTATAGGCAAAAGGCCTTTTACTACAGTTTCATATGGCTGATTGAAAAATCTCACTGTGAAGAACAGATTCGCAGGGACCATAATAAGCGTCATAAGCAGCGACCCTGCAATCAATCCGGCTGCAGCGCCCTTTATAGTATGAAATCTCTTATATATCAAGCCAGCCACCAGAACAAAAGTACCGGTGGCAATTACGTGCATTATCAAACCTACCCAACCTGAAGAAGCACTTACAGTAAAGGCTTGAACTAAAGCCATTATGAATGCAACGATGAGACCTTCTACAGGGCCGTAAAGAAATGCGGCGATCAATACAGGAACATCGGCAGGTTCATATTCAAGATAAGGAGCGGCAGGAATGATCGGAAATCTGACAACGATCATAAGAACAATAGAAAGTGCTGCCAATACTCCCATTTTTACCATTTTGTTAACACTCAGTTTCATAAAAGCATCCTCCAATCAGATCAATAACATCCCATACTTGTCCTAACATTCCTTAACATTCTCTGAAATAAAACAAAACCCTGAATATTCTTCAGGGTTTAAATAATATGTTCGCAATTTTATTCCTTCTTTTATCCAGACTTTACTGTCGGTCACGGAATCAAACCGTGTCAGCTTTCGCTCGCGGACTTCCGACATTAAGCCGGTTACCGCCGATCGGGAATTTCACCCTGCCCTGAAGATCATATTCAATTAATAGTATTATATCATAAGGAAAATTCTTTTTTCAATGGCTTATGCTCAAATGTTTTTTTCTTTTTTGCATAATCATCGATTATATGTCCATTGCCCAAAAGTTTGTATTTGTAGATGACCAGACCTTCCAACCCCACAGGACCGCGCGCATGTATCTTGGAAGTGCTTATTCCGACCTCAGCCCCCAGTCCGAAAACGTAACCGTCGCTGAAACGTGTGGATGCATTGACAAAAACGTCCGCAGAATCTACATACTCCAAAAACCTTGCAGCATTCTCAGGATCCGCCGTAACTATCGCATCCGTATGGTGAGAGCCGTATTTATTTATATGGTCGATCGCTTCACCTACATCTGATACTACCCGGATCGAAAGCTTGTAATCAAGATATTCAGTTCCCCAATCTTCCTCGGCAGCCGGCTTTACACCTATCAGTGCTTGTGTCTCAGGACAGCCTACGAGTTCCACACCTTTTTCATCCAAAGCCGACTTTACGGCAGGCATGAACCTGGCGGCTATATCCCTGTGAACGAGCAGTGTCTCGAGCGCATTGCATACGGCAACGTACTGTGTCTTGGAGTCTACAGTGATCGAGACTGCCATGGCGATATCCGCAGATTTATCTACAAAACAGTGGCAGATCCCGGCAGCATGACCTAAAACTGGTATATTGGAATTATTCATGATATATTTCACAAATTCATTAGAACCTCTGGGAATAATAAGATCGATATATGCATCAAGTTTGAGCATCTCCGCCACATCACCGCGCGTTTCAAGCAACTGCAGCCAGCCATGAGGGATCCCTGCTTCCTCGGAAGCAGAAACGATTATACCGGCAAGCACCCGGTTGGTCAGCGCAGCTTCGGCGCCGCCTTTTAGCAGAACTCCGTTGCCGCTCTTCAGACAGAGTGCAGATATCTGAACCAGGGCATCCGGCCTTGATTCAAAAATTATCCCTATCACCCCGATAGGACAAGTCACCTTATACAACTCCAGCCCCTCATCAAGGTGGGTGGCAAGAAGCGTACGACCTACCGGGTCGTCGAACCCCGCCAGGCTTTTAATACCGTCCAACACTGCATCTATCTTCCTGTCATCAAATCTCAGTCTTTTAAGAAGAGGCGCTGCTATCTCTTCCTTTTCGCTGCATATGATGTCTTCAGCATTCGCTTCCTTGATGATCTTTCTGTTCCTGTTAATAGCTTCTGCAATAGAAAGAAGCGCTCCGGCCTTGATTTGACTGCTAACCCCCTGGAGCTGCAATGAGGCTGCTTTGACCCTGGCCGCCATTTCAACTACATCCATGGTATCCTCCTGCCTGATCTAAAGATCTTCGCTGCCTGTGTTTTCCTCATCATTTTCTTCCAAGCTTTCGTCTGGATTTTCGATACTATTTTCACATTCATCGGAACTGCCGGACAATGGCGAAGCACTCCCCAGTATGCCTGAAGCCTTTTTAAAGGGTAATTCCTCAATACCCCGCAGTTTCCGTTGTATGACCCTGGTTTTTCGTGTTGCTTCATCTATTGTGCTGCTCGCATCGTGAAGCTTCTTCTGAGTTTTTTCAAGTATCGTCCCGAATCTGCCGAATTCAGTCTTGATTGCTCCAAGTAGCATCCATGCTTCACTCGACCTTTTCTGGATGAGCAGCGACCTGAATCCCATGGAAAGACTGTTCAATATCGCAGCCATCGTTGACGGTCCTGCAATCACGATCCTGCAATTCTCCTGCATATAAGCTATAAGTCCTGGCCTTTTAGCAACCTCCGCATAAAGGCCTTCTGTAGGCAGAAACATAATAGCAAAATCTGTCGTATGAGGAGGATCGACGTATTTATCATTGATCCGTCTGGATTCTTCCTTGATTCGTGCTTCCAATAGCTTGACGGCTTCATCGACAGCAGCCTGGTTGACCTGCTCGCTTGCTTCTACAAGCTTTTGATAAAGATCCTGTGGAAATTTTGCATCGATCGGCAGAAGCACTTCCCCCCCGTCATCCCCTTTGCCCGGAAGCCGCACAGCAAATTCAACTCTTTCGCTGCTGTTTTCTTTTGTTATTACATTTACCGAATACTGGTCCGGTGTAAGAATTTGCTCGAGAATATTTCCAAGCTGTATTTCACCCCATATGCCCCGTGTTTTGACATTTGAAAGCACTTTCTTCAGATCACCTACACCCGTGGCAAGCGACTGCATCTCCCCCAGGCCTTTGTGAACCAGTTCAAGCCGCTCGCTGACAAGTTTGAAGGAATCGCCAAGCCTTTTTTCCAGCGTGGAACTCAATTTCTCATCTACAGTTGCCCTCATCAGTTCAAGCTTCTGGCTATTATCATCCTGAAGCATTTTCAGTTTTTCTTCGACCGTATGCCTCATGCTTTCAAGCCTTTGTTCATTCGTCGCTGTCAGCGTGTTCAGCTGATTGGTGAATATATCGAGCTGGCTGCGCTGAAATCCGGATATGCTGTTGAGGTTGGCAAGCAGTGAATCGCTCAGCGTTTTAAAAGAATTCGACAGTTCGTCTCTGGAATGCCGTGCAGTTGCGGAAGTTTCCTCCCTGTTGCGCGCTATTTCGCTTTTTATGGATTGTTCTAGCCTTTCCCCGCTTTTTTCCAGCATCAGGAGATGGGCTTCTATATTGCTATCCCCTGTATTCCCGGATGATTTTTTCTTAATCGCCGTTAACAGGAAAACTAAAAGGCTTATGCTGATAATTCCGCTGATCGCACTGACTATAATTCCGGTATCCAATATACATCTCCTTTACATCATTGCAAGGGTAAAACCATGGGTAATTAGCCCTCAATTGTTGAAGCCTTCAGATAAAATATACCAGATTAAAAGGCTACAGGGAAGATATCAGTTGCTATCCGCCGTGCCAGGTTCGATGTGGATGCTGACATTCGTATTCCTGACTGACGCTTCAAGATCGTTTTCGATTCGTTCGCCCAGATCGTGCGATTCTTTAACTGTAAAATCCTTATTTACTGTTATATGAAAATCAATATATTTGATATTACCGGATTTGCGGGTCCTGAGCATATGAAAATCTATTATTTTGTCGTTGTAGGCGCTGATAACGTTTTTGATCCTGTTTTCTTCTTCGTCGGACAGCTTTGCATCCAGCAATGGACTGAAGGCATGTCTAACAAGGACCCAGGATTCTTTGAGAATCAGAAGGGCTACCAGTATGGCAACAACAGGATCGAGTACTTTCAACCCTGTTACGGTTATGAACAAAAGCCCTGCGCCCACCCCCAAAGACGTATATACATCTGTCTTCAGGTGAAGAGCATCGGCCTCAAGCGCCATTGAATCTTCAGAACGAGCAGTTCGGTATAATATCCTTGATACAATGAAATTGATGATAGCGGATATCCCCATGACAATTATTGCAATCGTAGTCTCGTGGATAGGAGTCTGATTGATAATTTTTTTAATTGCTTCCGCTATTATTAGAAAGGCGGCAATAAAAATCAGTATCCCTTCAACCACACCTGAGACATTTTCTATCTTTCCATGACCATAAGGATGAGATTTATCAGCAGGTTTTAATGAAAGCCTGACCGAAAAAAAAGCAATTATTGCTGCGATAAGGTCCATTCCTGAGTGAATGGCCTCGGAAAGTATGCTGACCGAGCCGCTCAGAATTCCGGCAATCACCTTTAAGATGATAAGAGTAGTATTTGATAAAACCGACAATGCAGCAACTTTTACTTTTTTATTCATACCAAATGGTTTCTGCCTTTCTTTGAGCATTTATACCTCAACATAAAAAAACCCGTTGAACTATAATGCTATTCATAGTCCCACAGGTAACACTTGCTACCTACTGCCTCAAAATCAGCCCAGCCCCATACGCATACTTGCGTATCGCCTGCTCTACATCAATACAATATTTACGTATTACTATTATATTAAGGTATTACCATACTATGTGTCAACTTGTTTTAATAATCTTAGAATATCCAGTATCGCATCATGCAGATCAGCCCGGCATGTCCGCTTTATCTCTTCGAACGCAGCAACCCTTCTTAAAGTAGTAAATATGGCGGATATTCCTTCCTGGTAGACCGTCGAAGGGTCGCCCTCAACACCTCCAACAACCGCAATCACCGGGATCCCTTTCTTTGAAGCCCTTCTTGCAACTCCAACCGGAACCTTTCCCCTTAGACTCTGCCCATCCAGCTTTCCTTCACCTGTAATAATAAAGTCCGCATTGTCAATGATAGAATCAAACCCAGTTAAATCAAGCATTATATCGATGCCTGACTTTAATACGGCATCTGTAAATGCAAGAAAAGGCACCGCAAACCCACCGGCAGCACCGGAGCCAGGAATAACGCCTATATTCTTTCCACATTTAGCCTTAATGATCTCTGCATATTGTAAAAGATTGGCATCAAGCTTTATTATCATTTCGGGATCGGCACCTTTTTGAGGACCAAATACATAAGAAGCTCCATCAGGACCACATAATGGATTGTCGACATCACTGGCAAGAATAACCTCCGTCGATGCTAATTTTTCAATGAATCCCTGCGGTTCGATCCGGCACAAAGCCGCAAGTCCGCCGCCATTCAAATCTATGCTATTTCCCCGGATATCCAGCAGCTTCATTCCAAGTGCGGCCGCCATGCCCGCTCCGCCGTCATTTGTAGCGCTTCCGCCCAAACCTATGATGAGCCTGCTGCAACCTGCATCAATAGCGTGACGGATCATTTGGCCCGTACCGTATGTGCTTGTCTTCCAAGGATTTTTTGAATCACCGGCCAGGATCAGCCCTGATGCCGCCGCCATTTCAATGATGGCTGTCCGGCCGTCTTGAAGCACTCCATAACTGGCATTTATATCATTGAAAAAAGGATCTTTAACTATAGCATGGATATTTTCTCCGCCAGCGGCTGAAAGAAATGCATCAACAGTACCCTCTCCGCCATCCGCCATAGGTACTTTGACAATGTCCGCATCAGGAAATGACTGCCTGATAGCACGTTCTACGATATCGCAGACCTCTATGGAGCTCATCGTACCTTTGAATGAATCAGGTGCAATTATTATCTTATTTATATCCATGATGTCGCAATTATATCATTAGAAGGCAATGATGTTCAATCATCATACTATTATGACCTCAACTTATTATTAATCGAACTTATACAACCACAATATGAATTTTTTTCTTCAGTTGGGATATCCTATTTCAAGTATAGAACTGCCGCTCAAACGGTAGTTTCTTTGAGATGCTTCAAAAATAATCTGAAAACGGAGGTAAAATTAGTGAACAATCTGACAACAAGAGAACTGCTCTATCTGGAAGATGCGACAAAAATATTCGAAACAATTTCCAAGAATTGCGATTTTGCAGCCAACAATGCCGTTGACCCGCAATTCAAATCTTTCATGCAAACAATGTCATCCGAGCACAAGCAATGGATATCGTCGACGGCAACACTAGTAACAAATAAAAAGGTACAATAGGAGGCAACAATGCAAAATCAACCACAGGAAAAGGAATGGGCCGGATCCATTCTGTATTTTTTGAAATCAGAAACTACTATGCTATGCACCGCCGCAATGGAAAGTGCAAATGACAATGTTAGGAATCACATTTTAGGTTTATTGAACAAATCGCTTGAAAACCAGAACAATTTATTCCAGATCATGAACAAAAAAGGCTGGTACAAGGTTGAAGCAGCGGCTCAGGAAGAATACAACAGGGCACAGCAGAATTTAAATACCATGACATCGCAGCTTCAGAACATGCAGTAGAAATATTTGAAACAAATAATTTGCAGCAACCAGGCAGGTTTATCGCCTGCCTTTTACATACCTATTCAGGCCATTTTATTTATCTCCGGCAACCGTTTAGCAATTAAAAAATAACTCCAAAAAGGTTACATAAAATGTCACTGATTCATATTATGCAATATATAATGGAGTGATAGTAAACAGAGAAGGTTTTATTATGGCGCAACATCAAAACTATTATGGATACTCTTATATGTACAGAAGTACTGACGCCATTGCTTGGGTCAAAGGCGGTCCGCTTGCACCGCAGGTGTATGGGAGGGTATATTTCAAAGATATCCCTGAAGGTACGATGGTATGCGCCGATATTTATGGACTGCCCGCATATCAGCCTGCATCGGAAATGCAGTCACAGATAGGCCCTCACGGTTTCCACATTCATGAAAAAGGCGATTGCACTGAAGGGACTATTACTGATCCTTTTCCGGCAACAGGCATGCATTGGAACCCGGATAATCAGCCTCATGGCAACCATGCAGGTGATTTCCCGGTGTTATTTTCAAATGGTGGTCATGAACAGATGTGCTTTACTACAAAACGATTCAAACCGGCGGATATAATAGGTAGATCCGTAATCATCCACCAAAGCCCTGATGATTACCGGACGCAGCCTTCCGGAAATTCAGGCAAAAAGCTGGCTTGCGGGGTCATCAACCCAACCGGACATTGAAAAATCAACCTGGATAGCAAGCTAAAGCTCAATAATACCGCCGCCTACAACTATATCGCCATCATAAAAAACTACCGATTGTCCCGGGGTCACAGCCCTTTGCGGAGAATCAAATTTGACCATTAATTTGCCATCAGGCGCCGGAATAAGCTTCGAAGGTACTTCCTGAGCATTATATCTGATTTTTGCCATGACTTTCATTTCTGAATCAAGATTCGCAATAGCGATCCAATTCAAATCTCCGGCAGTCAGCGAATCTGAAAACAACTGAGATTCATCGCCAAGTATCACTCTATTTCTCACCGCATCGATCGCAACTACGAACATAGGCTTGCCGAATGCCTTTCCAAGACCTTTTCTCTGACCAATGGTGAAATGAGCGATACCTTCATGTCTTCCAAGGTGATTTCCATTAATATCTGCAAACTCCCCGGGCACAAATGCAGACGGATAATTCTCGGAAATGTAACGAGCATAATCATCATCTTCCACAAAGCATATCTCCTGGCTCTCCTGCTTTGAGGCAGTGGGAAGTCCAAGCCTGGAAGCGATCTCCCTCACCTGCGCCTTATTGTATCCTGCAAGAGGGAAAAGTACTTTGCTGAGTTGATCCTGTGTCATATCGTACAGGACATACGTCTGATCTTTTTTAAATGCAGCAGACTTTTTTAAAATATATCTGCCGGCTGCAGAGCTTTGTTCTATAGCTGCATAGTGTCCCGTAGCTACATAATCCATTTCCATGGAAATAGCCTTTTCCAGCAGTGCACCGAATTTGATATGTCTGTTGCAGGCGATACATGGATTTGGCGTTCTGCCGGATATATATTCACGGATGAAATAATCGATCACTTTTTCTTTAAAAACATCCTTCAAATTAAGGGTATAATGAGGGATACACAAAAGATCGGCTACACGCTTTGCATCTTGCACCGCCTCAATAGAACAGCACGTTCCGGCAGACTGATCACTGCTGCCGGGCAATTCCGACTTGTCCGGCCAGATCTGCATGGTAACGCCAATAACACTGTAACCTGCTTCAAGCAGCAAAGCTGCAGCGACGGAACTATCTACACCGCCGCTCATTGCAATCATGACTTTTTTGCCACTGCCTGTAAGGGAAGCCTTCACAAAATATCCCCCGTTTTTATTCAATTACCTTTTATTACGTTACCTTTTATTTTGTTTGGAACTGAAATCAGATCCTTTACAACTTCACCTGCCATGATTAGACCTGCTACCGA
>Ga0182027_10012200_pt1 | contig 12083 bp, 9 predicted proteins | sample 712E1DmetaG_FD_121300 | JGI IMG/M metagenome (GOLD analysis project Ga0182027, IMG submission 121300) | Permafrost microbial communities from Stordalen Mire, Sweden - 712E1D metaG (Illumina Assembly) | ecosystem: Environmental > Terrestrial > Soil > Wetlands > Permafrost | place: Sweden...
ACAAACGGCATTTTTTTTCGCAGCCGGTAAAAACAAACCCCGGCAAAAACGCTGCCCAGACCGAGCAGGATGAACACTGGCAGTTGCATTTCCAGTTGTCTCATCTTGGGATCCAGCTCGGGGCTCAGAACCAGCGGGCTGACGAAGGTCCAGACTAGAAGGAATGCCATGAACAAGCCAAACGTTCTTTGCGGGACCGGGAGGCTGAGAAAACGCAAACTGCCCCACAAAAGAAACACCGCCGAAACGGCCACGCAAAATTGCTTGAGTTTGAAAATATTGCCATCAAGCGGACTATTTTGAAATCTGAGATTGAGTGTCAGCCACAGGGCATAAAACAACCAGGCCGTGGTCCAGACGGTGAAATACTCCCGCTTGGTGTACCGATTGAGGTAAAAGAACAGCACCACCAGCATCCACACGCTCAACAGTGACACCATCAGCGCCGCCTGCATGTATTGGTGGACGTAAGTCGGCGGCTGCGTAGCATCCGCATTAACGCCTAAAAAATTCATCACCTCTTCCATACCCAGGAATTTCATTATTCCGTTTCCGGCCGCTCATCAATTAATCTGCAACTTGGCAGCCTCAATCATCAAATATTCAGATTTTGCATGAGCCTTTCCGAGCAAATTAAACTACATCTAATCACAAAGGCGAATCCTGTCAAAATCTTTCTGATAAATCGGTGTAAGGCAGCATTTTTCGGGCCGGGAAAAGGGGGTCACGATTTCATTTTCTTTCCCTTTTGAACCCATCCTTAAACGCTTATATTCAAGCGCATGGACAAAGAGCAAGTCGCTGAAATTTTGGTCGAAATCGGCACACTGCTGGATTTGAAGGGCGAAAATCCGTTCAAGACGCGCGCCTACATGAATGCGGCACGCACGATTGAAGGCTTGAGCGAGCCGCTGACAAAAATTGTCGCCGAAAACCGGCTCGGCGAAATCAAAGGCGTCGGCGAAGCGCTCACGAAAAAAATCACCGAACTCGTCATCACCGGCAAATTGAAGTATTACGATGAATTGAAGGCCTCTATTCCGCCCGGTTTGATTGAAATGCTGGAGATTCCCGGACTGGGGCCAAAGAAAATTCAGGTGCTCAACCAGAAACTCGGCGTGGATTCGGTCGAAAAACTCGAAGCGGCCTGCAAAAGCGGCAAAGTGGCCGATCTCGACGGTTTTGGCAAAAAGACGCAGGCGAATATTCTGGAAGGCATCGGGCGTCGCCGCACTTACGCCTCGAAACATCTGCTCAACGACGCATTGGGCGCCGCCGGGTTCTTGCTCGACGGTTTGCGGGAGCATCCGGATGTGATCCGCTGCAGCGTGGCCGGCAGTTTGCGTCGCTTCAAGGAAGTGATTGGCGACATTGATTTGCTGGCGTCGTCGAAAAATCCGGCGGCGGTGATTGTTTTTTTTGCCGCCCAACCGGGCATCATCAAAGTCACGGCCCAAGGCGAAACGAAGGCGAGCGTGATTTTGGACGGTGGCATTCAATGCGATTTGCGTGTGGTGAGCGACCGGGAATTTCCGTTTGCGCTGGCGTATTTTACCGGCAGCAAGGAGCACAACATTGTCATGCGCCAGCGCGCAATCCAGCGCGGCCTGCGATTGAACGAGTACGGGCTGTTCAAATCGAAGGAGGAAACGCGCGACCCGAAACTGCTGGTGCCGTGCCAGGATGAGGCGGAAATTTTTGCAAAACTGGATTTGCCGTTTGTGCCGCCGGAGCTGCGCGAAGATCATGGGGAGTTTGCGGCGGGCGAAAAAAACGATTTGCCCCGGCTTATCGAGTGGACAGACCTGAAAGGCTCGCTGCACAACCACTCGGCGTGGAGCGACGGCCACCACCGGCTGGAGGAAATTGCCGATTACATGGAAGATCTCGGTTTGGCCTACTGGGCGATCACCGACCATTCGAAGTCATCGTTTCAGGCGAAGGGTCTCGACGCCAAACGCGTGCGGCAGCAGATTGTGGAAATCAAAAAAATTAACGGGCAGCTGGCCGAACGCGGCAGCGATTTTCGCCTGCTCACCGGGACGGAAGTGGACATTTTGCGCGACCGGCTGGATTTCGATGATGAACTGCTCGCGGAATTGGACGTGGTGGTGGCCAGTTTGCACGTTCCGTCCAACAGCGAGGCTGAGAACACCAAACGTTTGATTCGGGCGGCGGAAAACAGCTTTGTCCACATCATCGGCCACCTGACCGGCCGGCTGCTGTTGGAGCGCGAGCCGTATCCGGTCAACGCGCAGGCGGTGATTGATGCATGTGCCGGGACCGGCACGTGGATTGAGCTGAACTGCAATCCGCACCGGTTTGACCTGGACTGGCGGTTGTGGCCGTACGCGAAAGCCAGGGGCGTGAAGTGCGCCATCAACCCGGACGCGCACCGGAATGAACACGCCGGTTTTCTCAGACTGGGGGCTGGGATTGCGCGCAAGGGCTGGTTGGAACAACCCGACGTCGTCAACACTCTAACCTTAAAATTGTTGTGGAAGGAATTAGAACACAAGCACTTGGATGGTTGAGGCCGGCGAGATTTTTGAGGGCTTTTTGAGGGCTTTTTGTCGGTCAAATAAGCAAAAAATGGCTTTGACTGTAATTACATGTTTTTGTTAAAGTTAATAAAGTTGTTGGCTATTGGCGTTTTTTTTGAAATGTTTGAATGTAAACGGGACTGAATGGTCAAAGAAACAATCCGGTGTGGTAGCGATATGAAGAAGTTTTTTGTCTCTGTAGGGCTGATTGCTGCTGGCACAACCAGCCTTCAGGCTGCTTATGCTCCTGACTGGAATTCCATGTCGGCTTCCATGTGGAGTGTTTCGGGCACTCTGCGGGGGTTTTATGATAACAACTACGATACGGCGCCATCCGGATCCAAAATTGGCAGTTTCGGCTTCGAGGTTTCCCCCCAAATTGCACTAAACATACCGTTGCAACAAACCGAGGTGGGGGTGCGTTACACTTATGGTTTGTATTATTATCAGGAGCGGGAGCATCTGGGCGAAAACCCAATTGACCAGACCCAGCAATTTGATTTGTGGGTGGACCACGCGTTCAGCGAGCGCTGGCAGGCAAGAGTGCAGGATTCGTTTGTCATGGGGCAGGAGCCGGAATTGATTGATCCCAACACCTCCGTGACGAAGCGCGTTAATGGAAATAACTTCCGCAACACCGCCACGATTTCCTTGCACACGGATTGGACCCGGCTGTTCAGCACCGAATTAGGCTATCAAAACACATTTTACGATTACCAAGACAACGGGGGGACGATTAATGGGGTTTATTCTCCAACTATCCCTCCTAATACTTTTTATCCAACCTCAGTGGATAGCAGCCTTGCCGGCTTGATGAACCGGATTGAACAATCAGCGTGGCTGAATTTGCAATGGCAGGTCCGGCCGGAAACCCTGTTGCAGGTCGGTGGCAGGTTTGAACTGGTGAATTATACGGGAGATGAACCCGTGGCGACAGCGTTTCCATTCCCCACAGTCAACAACTTCATTTATTACAGTGCCAACCGTGACAGTCGTTCCTACCTGGGTTATTTGGGTGGTCGCCACGCCTTTTTGCCGAATCTGACTGCGAATGCACAGATCGGTGTTCAATATACGGAGAATTACAATGATCCGCTTAGCTCGCCATCGCTGGCTCCTTATGCCGACATATTCGGAGTGTACACTTATGCTCCGGGCAGCTATGCGCAGATTGGTTTCACGGAATCGCAAAATTCAACGGAACAGATTGCGCCGGACGCCCAGGGGCGGATTACGCTGTACGAGCAAAGTTCCACGGTTTACGCTTCCATCAACCACAAATTGACACCCAAGCTGCTGGGTTCGGCCATTGGGCGCTGGCAACACTCGATATACCAGGGGGGCTTATTCGACGGTCAGGCGAGTGATTACTATACTTTGGGTATGAACCTGACGTATAGTTTCAGCCCGCATTTTTCGGGTGAGGTCGGCTATAATTTTGATGATATGCAATCCCAAGCTCAGGGTAGTTACACGCGCAGCCGCGTTTATTTGGGAGTCACAGTTGCCTATTAGCAAGCCGTGTTAAACTAAAATTTTGAACGTTTGGACGGGAGCCGGGTAATTGCTCAGGCTTCCATTATTTTTTATATATGGATTCATTACAACAGATTCAGCCGCAAACGGAAGCCCGCCTGCACTTTCTGGATTACTGGCGCATCATTCGCATTCGCAAAGCCATTATTATCACCGTTTTTCTGATTACCGCGATTATCGCCACGGCAGTAACGCTCCTTTTGCCCGAATCCTACGCCAGCACGGCCCAAATCAGGATCGAACCCGACTTTGTTTCAGACATCTCGGGCGTGGGCAGTCAAGTGCAGACCTACACTGGTTACGACCCCTATTTTATTCAGACGGAATTTGAAATCATCCAGGACCGCGTTGTATTGGGGAAAGTCGTCGAAGCCCTCAACCTGAATGTCGAGTGGGGCAAAAGATATTTTGGCGGCGAAACGCTTAAAACCACCGAGGCTATCGAGTTTCTCAAAAGACGCATGAGCCTCAACCCCGTGCGCAACACCAAGCTCATCGGAATCACCGTCTTTAGCGAAGACAAAAACGAAGCCGTGCGCCTCGCCAACGCCATTGCTGAAGCCTACAAAGCCTACCGCCTCGATATCCACAAACAGCAGTCCTTGGGTGGCATCAAGGTGCTGGAAGACCAATTTCAGACCGAGGAACAGCAGATCCAAATCGTTCAGTCCAATGTGGACGTCCTGCGCAAGGAATTAAAAATCAATGACAATGATCCCAACGCCCAGAGCCCCTCGTCCACGCTCACGCAGGAGCAACTGCACGACTACAACAGCCGGCAGATCGAAGGCGAGACGACCTACATGAAACTGGAGAAACAACTGACCCAGCTTAAGGCCCTAAACCCGGATAAACTGAGGGACGTAATTCCCACTTTGAATCCAGATGCAGCCCTGACCGATTTGTTGAACAAACTGCATGATGCCAAACAGTCCTATGTCAATTTGACAAACGACTACGCGTCGGCCTCTCTAAATATCGCCCGCCTCCAATCCTACATGGAAGAATTGAACCGCCAGATTGACGACCGGGTCACTGGCATCATGATCAGCATGGAAAACCGGCTGGAATCGGAGAAGGCCGCGCTCGACGCGCTTACTGCCAGTGTCGAAACGGCCAAAGAAAAAGACCAGGCTGAAGCCGTCAGAGGCCAGCCCTACTGGCAGGAAAAGCGCAAGCTGGGAGACATGATCGAATTTCACAAATTGCTTGCCGCTAAAATCGAATCGGAAAAGCTTGACGTTCAAATTCCCAAATCTTCAATCGTGGAAATTACGAACCCGGCCCAGCCCGGAGAAAGCCCGGTCAAACCAAACAAGACCCTCAACATCACCCTCGGCGTCATCATTGGTCTGATTATGGGCGTCAGTTTGGCTTTCTTCATTGAGTATCTGGATACCAGCGTCAAGACGATTGAAGAGGTGGAACGCGCATTCCAAACGCCGGTGCTCGGCGTCATCCCGCAAAACGTCGGCTACCTGGTGGACGAAGGCCCCGAGAGCCAGCACGCCGAGGCCTACCGTGTGTTGCGCACCAACATCCTGTTCTCGCGCAAGGACGAAAAGCTAAACACCATTGTCGTCGTCAGCGCCGGCGCCGGGGAAGGCAAATCCATCACCGTGGTGAATCTGGCCACGGTGTTTGCCCAGGCCGGCCAGCGCGTGTTGGTGGTGGATTCAGATCTGCGCCGTCCGACGCTTCACAAGCAGTTGCACGTCGCCAACAACATCGGCCTGACCAATTATCTCCTTAAGCAGAACAAACTCGATGAAATCATCCAGACCAGCAGCGTGCCGATGCTGGACTTCATGGCCAGCGGCAAATTGCCAAGCAGTTCGATGAGCATTCTCGGTTCGGCGCAGATGAAGGAAATGGTTGCCGAGTTGAAGCAGCGATACGATTTCATCTTTTTCGATTCACCGCCCATCCTGGGCGTGAGCGACGCCTCGGTTTTGGCCAGCGAAGTGGACATGGTCATTCAGGTTATTCAATATCGCCGCTATCCACAGCCCATGAGCATCCGCGCCAAGCAATTGATCGAAAAAGTCGGCGGCAACCTGATCGGCATCCTTCTCAACAACATTAATATGTCGCAGGACGAAAGTTATTACTACTATACCGGCTACTACCACGGCGGTTATTACTACTCGCGCAATGAAGAGGCGCAGGAAACTGCCGCGAAGAAAAAAGATTCCGGCGACACCGACCAGATTGACATTAAACAAAAGTATTGATTGTGCGCCCAGTTTCGTAAGGATTAGCAACAATGAAATTATTTTGGAAAGCATCAAATGTGGGATTGTTTGTCTGTGGCCTGTTGTTCACCGGTGCCATTTTCACCGGATGTCGCTCGTCATCATATGACCCCATCTTTTCCGACACTCCCATTCCGCCGGTAATGACCGGTTCGCCGGGTACAGGCTTTACGGCGGCGGAGGTTGCCCGTTTTCACGTCGGCGACGCGGTCATTGTAGCCTTGTCCGGCCTTCCGACGCAGATTGATCCGCACCAGGAAACCATCAAGGAAGACGGCACCATCACCATGCCCGACATCGGCCACGTTCAAGCCGTGGGCAAAACTGCGGGCGAGCTTCAAAACGAAATCTATAACCTTTTTGTGCCGAAATGGTACCGCCATCTCACCGTCACGGTTACGGCCGGAGAACGTGTTTACTATGTCACCGGTGAAGTCAAGGTTCCTGGACAGAAGGTCTATATCGGCCAAATGACCGTTACCAAGGCCATTACGAGTGCGGGCGATTTCACCGACTTTGCCAATCACAAAAAGGTCTGGCTTATCCGCGCCAACGGCCAGCGCATCAAGGTCAATTGCAACGAAGCGTTGCAAGACGCAACCAGAGATCCGCAGGTTTATCCCAACGACCAGATCCGGGTGCCGCGCCGAATCTTTTAATGGTTCAGTTTAACATTCTTTCAGGAAGAAAGGCGGGTGCCCAATTGGCAGCCCGCCGTTTCCCTTTCCGCATCGGCCGTGCGCCGGGAAACGAGCTGCAACTCGACGACGATGGCATTTGGGATCAGCACCTCACGTTGGAATTTAACCGGCAGAAAGGTTTCACGCTCGCAACCGCGCCCAACGCCCTGGTAAATATCAACGGCGGACCCGTTCAGACCGCAATTCTTCGGAATGGGGACATCATCACCCTCGGTTCGGCCAAACTCCAGTTCTGGCTGGCTGTCGCCCGCCAGCGCGGCCTGCGCCTGCGTGAAGCCTTCGTCTGGGCGTTGCTGGCGGCCATCACTGCCGCCCAGTTCGCGTTGATTTACTGGCTCATCCGTTAGTGCCGGAAGTGCCGCGTGCCGGTGAAGACCATGGCCAGGTTGCGTTCGTCCGCCGCGGCGATGACTTCCGCGTCGCGCACCGAACCGCCCGGTTGAATCGCCCCCGTTGCGCCCGCTTCCGCCGCTGCGATCAAACCATCCGGGAATGGGAAAAAAGCGTCACTGCAAACCACACTGCCCTTCAACGAAAGCCCGGCCTCGCCTGCCTTCCAGACCGCAATCCGGCTTGCGTCCACGCGGCTCATTTGTCCGGCGCCAATGCCCAGCGTCCGGTCGGCTGCCCCGTAAACAATCGCGTTCGACTTTACGTGCTTGACCACCCGCCAGCCAAACAGCAGCGCGTGCCATTCATCGTCCGTCGGTTGCCGGCGCGTGACAACTTTCAAATCCGCGCGCCCCGCTGTTTTCAAATCACGCTCCTGCAACAGAAACGAATTTGCCCCGACACTCCGCAAATCCAGCGCGTCGGGCTGAAGCGGTGATTTTAAGATTTTGAGCAGCCTGAGATTTTTTTTCTTTTGCAAAATCACCAGCGCTTCCGCCGAAAAGTCCGGCGCGACGATGACCTCGCTGAAAATTTCCGCGATGGCCTCCGCGCACGCCCCGTCGAGCGGACGGTTTACGGCGATGATGCCGCCAAACGGCGCCTGTTTGTCCGTCGCAAAGGCCTTGTCCCACGCTTCGCGCAAACTGGCGCCCTGGCCGGTCCCGCACGGATTGGTGTGCTTCAAAATCGCCAGCGTCGGCGGGTCGCCGGAAAATTCCGCAATCAAATTCGCTGCTGCCGTCAAATCCAGAATGTTGTTGTAGGAAAGTTCCTTGCCGTGCAGTTGCCGGAAAAATTCATTGAAGCTGCCGTAAAGTGCCGCTGCTTGATGCGGGTTTTCGCCGTAGCGCAGCGGCTGTGCCAGCGGAGCGAAAATATTGAGCGACGGGGGCAGGCTGGAGGCGGTCGCCGGTTTGAATTCCTTTTGCAAATGCGCGGCAATGGCGCCATCGTAAGCCGCAGTGCGCGCGAAAACTTTCGCCGCCAGTTTGCGGCGCAGTTCCAGCGTTGTGTTGCCATCCCCGGTAATCTGTTTCGCAACTTCCGAGTAATCAAACGGGTCCACCACCACCGTCACGCTGTCATGATTCTTCGCCGCGCTGCGGAGCATGGACGGCCCCCCGATGTCAATATTTTCAATTGCATCGTGCAGACTCACGTTCGGCTTCGCCACCGTCTGCTCAAACGGATAAAGGTTCACCACTACGAGATCAATCGGGGCAATGCCATGCGCCCGCACGGCGGCCTCGTGGTTTTCATTGCCGCGAATGAAAAGCAAACCGCCGTGAACTTTCGGATGCAAAGTCTTGACGCGGCCATCGAGCATTTCGGGAAAGCCGGTGTGCTCGCTGACGTCTTTCACCGCCAGCCCGGCTTCGCGCAGTGTTTTGGCGGTGCCGCCGGTGGAAAGAATCTCAATTCCCGCTTGGGCCAGAATCTGCGCAAACGGAACCAGGCCCGTTTTGTCCGAAACGGAAATCAGTGCTCGTTGAATTTTTGTCATGGCCCGACAAAATCTCCCATGACCACCGTCGTCGTCAACGGAAAATCATGGTTTTAACGGCGCGGGCTTTTGGATGATCCCCGTGCCAATGGCGCGTTCAAACCGGGCGCGGGCGGCGTCATAATCGTGCAAGGCCTGCACCTGCGTGCTGCGTGCCTGGGTGAGCGAATTCTCGGCATCGAGCACGTCGAGTTGCGTGCCGGTGCCGGCATCGGCACGGGCATTGGCTTCGCGCAGGGATTCCTCGGCCTCGGCCTGCACGGTTTTTTGCGATTCCAAAACTTCCTGCGCTTCGAGGAAATCAGAGTAGGTGGTGCGCACTTCCAGTTCGATATTGCGAGCCTCTTCGTCCACGGCGGTTTTGGATTTTTCGTGAAGCGCCTTGGCCTGGACGACCTTGCCATGGGTCAACAGTCCATCAAAAATATTCCAGCTCATCTGCGCTCCGGCGTTCCAGCCGTGGATGTCGTGATCGAGTTCGACCGGCTGCGTGAATTGCGCGTTGAACCAGTTGTAGCCGGCAAAAAGCTGGAGGTTCGGTTTGTAGCCGGACTTGGCGTTGATGATATTGAGTTTCTGCAACTCCTCGTTTTTGCGCAATGCGGCCAGTTCGGGCCGTTTCGCCAGTGACTGCTGCAGCGCGTCGGATAAATTGATCTGGTACGGCGCTGCGTCGAGCGTGTCGGTCAGGGTCAGCGGAATGTTGTCCCAGACTTCGCGCGGCAGATTGTAACCCAGCAGGTTGCACAGGTTGTTTTTGGCGATGCGATAACTGTTCTGCGCCTGAATCAGGGGCGGACGCGCATTGGCCACGGACACCTTGGCGCGCAGCACGTTGAAATGCGGCACGGTGCCCGCGTCGTAGCGGCGTTGCTGATCATCGAGCTCCTTTTCCAGCAGGTTGACGGAAGCCTCGTTCACGGTGATTTGTTCCGCCGCGAGCAAAATATCGTAATACGCCAGACGCACGACCAGCAGCGTGTCCGCGAGCGTCGCCTGATATTGCGCCAAAGCCTGCTCCTTGGTGGCCTTGGCCGCGTGCACCGCCGCCGTCAGCTTGCCGCCTTGATAAATGGATTGAACGATTTGCAGGCCCGCGTTCCAGTTTTGGTTTGGCACCGTGGTGCCAGGAAAGTTTTCAATCGCGCTTGGATCCGTGTCCTTATATTGGCCGGTCGCCGACAGCTGCGGCAACACCACCGCCCGCGTCTGCACCACGATGCCATACTGCGCATCCAGATCGTTCTTGGCCTTGAGGATGGTGGCGTTTTGCTGGAGCGCGATATTGAGGCAATCGGCCAGTGACAGCGGACGCATGAGATCGTTGGTGGTGATGTTTTGCGCGGCGGCGGTCCAGCCAATGATGGCGCAAGCCGCCGTCAAGAAAAGCACCCGGACGCAAAAAGGTTTTTTCATACGGCTTGAATCTATCATTTGGGCCATTCAGCGCAAACTTGCATTTTTCTGCCGCATGGGCTTTCCTTTGCCCGATGTGGCGGCGAAGCATTTTTATTTCAACCTTCAGTTTTGCCCTGGCCGCGATTTTTGTCGCGGGATGTTCCCCGAATTCTTCGAATGTCTTTCAAGGTTACATCGAAGGCGAATACGTTTACGTGGCATCACCGCTCGGCGGCGCGCTGACGAATCTGGCCGTGGCGCGCGGCGACGCGGTCAAAACCGGGCAGTTGTTGTTTGAGCTGGAACGCGGGTCGGAAGCCGCCGCCGTCCAGCAGGCGGAAAAAAATCTCGCGCAGGCCAGGGCCAATCTCGTGCTCTCCGAGGCTGAATTCGCCCGCCGCCAGCAATTGCGCAACGATCAAGGGGTGATTTCCGCCGAAGAACTGGACCAGACCCGCGCGCAACGCGACGCCGACCAGGCTCAGGTGGATTCACAAACCGCCGCGCTGGACAAGGCGCGCTGGTCGTTCGACCAAAAGCAGCAGTTCGCGTCGGCGAATGCGCTGGTGCAGGACACCTTGTATCGCGCCGGTGAATGGGTGGCGGCGGGCAATCCGGTCGTCGAGCTGTTGCCGCCAGCCAATATCAAAGTGCGCTTCTTCGTGCCCCAGGCGGCGTTGCCGCGAATCAAGCCCGGTCAAACGGTCAGCGTGACCTTCGACGGCGGCTCGCACGCCTATTCGGCCACCGTCAATTACATTTCCACGCAGGCAGAGTTCACGCCGCCGGTTTTATATAATCGCGAGAACCGCGCGAAATTGATTTTCATGATTGAGGCAAAATTCTCCCCGGCGGATGCGGCAGACCTTCGCCCGGGGCAGCCGGTGGATGTGAAGCTTGAACAATGAAAACGGTAGCCAAGATAATTGCCTATTTGGTCTGGTTTGGATTTGCTCTGGGGCTTTCCGTTTTGTTTTTTCAACTGGTGGTGTGGATTGAAAATCGCGCTGGAATATTTTCGGAAATGCGGTTCTGGATAATGTTGGTTTCTTGGTTCGGATTTGTCGTGCTGATGGCTTGGCTTCCGGTTCGGCTCATAAAGAAACGAAACTTGGATTCCGCAAGATTAGCGGCGAAAGCTGCAACATTTTTAGTTGCATTACTGTTCTGCACCGTGCTTTGCACTTTTGTTTGGGAGAATTTGGTAGTCGGTAAACTCTTTAATTGCACTGACTCACTTCCGTTCAATTTTTTGAATCCAGGCGATTGGGTTCATGGTAATTACGTTACCGTTCCTAAAATTAATCCAAGTGATCCGATGGACAAGCCGGACAGTATTTTAGAAGGCTGGAGCATTCCAAAATTGTGGCTTTTGTGGTTGGCATTTGTATTTGCGTCCACCGCCATTAGTGCCTCGTTGACGTATTTGATTTTTCGTCGGCGAAAATCAAAAGTTAGCCAGACAATTTCGCAATGAGCGATTCCGACTTCGTCATCGACGTTCAGGGCATCACGAAACGGTTCGGCAACCGCACGGTCGTGAACAACATTCCCATGCGGGTGCGGCGCGGGGAGATTTACGGCTTTCTCGGTCCAAATGGCAGCGGTAAAACGACGTTCCTGCGGATGCTGTGCGGTTTGCTCCGGCCCGACGGCGGCAGCGGACGCTGCCTGGGCTTCGACATTCGCAGCGAATCCGGCGAGATCAAAAAGAACATCGGCTACATGACGCAGCGGTTCAGCTTCTACGAAG
>Ga0182027_10012201_pt1 | contig 12083 bp, 6 predicted proteins | sample 712E1DmetaG_FD_121300 | JGI IMG/M metagenome (GOLD analysis project Ga0182027, IMG submission 121300) | Permafrost microbial communities from Stordalen Mire, Sweden - 712E1D metaG (Illumina Assembly) | ecosystem: Environmental > Terrestrial > Soil > Wetlands > Permafrost | place: Sweden...
AAGCAACAGCATCTCTTATAGCATTTTGACCAGCTGTAGTTAAAGTATTATGTGAACATCCATTATCTTGTATTGTTCCGTCTGCTCTTTGAACCCAAGTACAAACCAAAGAATTGTAATGAATTCCATAAGCACTATTTGATTTGGTAAGAGAAGTATTACCTAGAGGTAAAGAAAAAACTAAAAACGTCGATAGCATTAACATTCCAAAAATTATTGTAATAAATAATGTTTGTTTTTTCATTATGATTTATTTAATTTGTTCCTATTTATAAACTTTTCGCTCTTCGACAATCTAATCATTTTTGGGCTATTTTTTCCTTTTGTTTAAATTTTGGACTAACCAGATACACTATCCAATAAATTATTAGAACTAATTGAATAAGAGCTGTAATGTCTAACCACCATATTCTTCCTCTCTTAGATTGATGATTCAGCGTCAGTATCCAGATTACTAACCAGATTATAGCAATTATTATTAAAAGTATTTCTAATCCAACTCCTGTAGCCATGGTTTTATTTAATTATTTAAACTATTTAAATCTTTTGTTTCTTGAATTTCAATTAATTCTTTATTGGACTCTTCAATAATTCCTTGTGGAGGCTCTTGAAGGGACTTCCTATATTCTTCTATAACTTCCTGAGGAGAACTTTCAATATTATTTTTTGCTGCTTGAAATTCTTCATTAAAAGTTAATACTCTTAAAAGAAATAATAACCAAATAAGTATAAAAATAACATGAATAGGTAGATAATCGCTGCCGTTCTCTTTAATAGGCAATCTCACTATATTAATTATATAGAGCACTTTAGAACTACCTTCTTCATATATTTTCCCATACCATCTGTTTCTTACAATTGAGACTCCCACAGAATCTTTCATGTTAAGCTTTACTTGGTTTCCTGAAGAATAAGAAGTATCACCTGTATTATTTGCTTGCGCTTGAAACGAAAAATTGCCTAATAAATTAATTAGAAGTATATACAAAACTAAAGTTGCTCCTAATAGCATTAGTTTAATTCTTTTCTTCATTGATAGCAACTACCCTTATACCTATTGTATACATCATAAATTGTTTCATTTCCAACTCTTAATTTGTTCAACTGACTATAAGTTAATGGATAAATATTAAATTCTTTTAAATCTGCAAAACTTAAATTATATGCACCAATTAATCTATTATACTCCATAATTTTATTTCCCTCGGTTAAACTATATTCTTTTATTAAATCTTCCTTACTTGCCGAATTTATCATATCTAGCATCTTTAAATTATTACCTAAACAATCATTCTTTATACCACATTCCTCACATAATTCTACGGTTAGCGTTTCATTGGCTGCATTTGTTTTACTATAAGTAGCTTTACCAACTAAGAGAATATCACATTTACCTAAACCAAAAGTCATCTTATCACTTGCATTTTCTATAAAATTCATATGAAAGCATACATCGAATGGATTTTTAATAATAAGAATACCAATTAAGAATATTAACCATACTCCTAAAAGGATTAATAATAGATATTTTATTTTCATCTTTGGATATTATTTCTCTCCTTAATATAATCAATAACTAAAAGGGTTACACAAATAAGAATTAAAGTTATTATTATGGACTTAGAAGCTCCTGTTAACCAGTTTGCTACACAATTCCTAACTCCATAAGAAGTCTTTATAGAGCATGGCAATTCCCCATAGTTTGTGCTAAAATGTAATTCGTGACTTTTTAATAACTCACCTTCCTCATCAAGAACAGTTATATAAGCAGTATAATTTGTATTATTTATTAAATCCATTGAATCTTGATAACAGACATGATTGTCTCTTTCCATTGTCTGCTTCAAAGTCTTATTACTATATAATAGGTAGAGCGTACAATTTGTAGAAGGATAATCTTCAAATATTGAAACATTTATTCCTACAAAGCTTTCATTTAAAATATCCCCTTCAGCTGGAGATGGCTGGAGATACATAAACTGCCTTGTTATATTCGTGGCTGATACTAAGTTAATTAAAATTAACCCAAAGAATAGTAAAATTAATAATTTAAGAGGTTTTGGATTGTGACATTCTTTTCCTTCAGTTTCACATTTGGAGCACCATTTATGATTAATAGCTTTTCTTCTAAAATAATAACGATTGTAATGTCCATAAGTTGCTTTTCCATTTTTAGGATTTACATGCTTTACTAATTTATGACCACAATTTTTACAATTCATTGTTCATATCTAAAGGATTTACAATTTTAATTTTAAATGCTTTTTCTAATTCTTCTTTGTCTTCTAACATTTCTTTATTTATTGTTAAAAACATAGGTATTCTATATTGAGCCGCAACTACTAAATTAGGCAAACTATCAATTCCATTCTCATCTATATATTTATCTTTCATTTTAATAATCTCCCAAGGTTTTCTTTTTTCCTAATTTCAGTGAACGCTTTTAATTCTTCAATTAATTCTTTAACTTTATTTTTAGAGGGCTCAGGCAAATTATGATTTTTTGAGTCAGCTCCAATATTCACAAAATCTGGATTAATATCCCTTATAATTTCTACCAATTCTTTTAAATCAAAATCAATCAAAGGCTCAAGAGTCAAAAATATTTTGCAGAATCCTACCATTTTCATCCAATATTTCCTTTCTTCTATTGAAGGAGCTTTGCTTATTTTATTCAATATCTCTTGCTTGTTAGTCTCTATTGTTGTCCCAAGAATAATATTATCTGGGAAATCACTTTCAAATTCTAAGAATCTTTTAGGATTTTTAGTCTGAAATAAATAGGTATTCTTTTGATACTTCTTTAGATGATTTAATATTGTTAGAATAAATTCAGATGGAACATTTTCAGCAAATAAATCTCCCATGTCTTGAACAAAAATAGTATTACCTTCTCCCTCATCTTTTGCTAGTTCTTTCTCTAATAATCTTATTTCACCAGAATATCTTTCATTAATATTAGGAAATTTATTTTTCACTGAATTAACATAACAATTATGGACAATAAAACCATTAGCAATGTAATTTCCACAAGAAGTCTCCAGATTATATACTTCTTTATCTCCACCTTTCTCTATTGAAGATATCTCAGAGTGATATGCTCCCTTATATGAATATCCTAAAATAAGATAATCTCTCTTTTTTGAATGTTGAGAACCAAAATCAAATACAAAATCTAATCTCTTTTTTAATGAAGCCAGAATTCTTATCCCTTTTTCTTCTTCTCTAAATTCCAATCCCAAATCATTACAACAGAAGAGAATATGATTATATTTCTCTTTATTTACTAATCTACTCTGATAAATTCTTACACTATCTCCAGATACACTTCCATCAGTATCTAACATCCCTGCTAAATACCCTTTCATAAAATCTTTAGTCGGTTTAGAAGGAAATTCTGCAAGTTTCCTTAACTTCTTTGCCTGTTCAATAATTCTTGTGGTTATCATAGGATTTTTATTTCCCCCATTAAAAGATTTTTTTGATGATGTTTTACAACCTTTTCTAAGAGTTATATCGAATTCTTTACAAATTTTTATAAAATAATCTAAGAGTCTTTCATCAGTACATACTGCCTCAAATCCAAGATAATTAGCATTATAATTATTAGTATGTCTAAAAAAACACCCATCACCTTCACAAAATCCAGTTATCCATCCTAACTTCTTTTGTTTATTCATTTCTCTAGGCATTCCTATGTACATTAAATTTTGATAGGGACTATATATTTTTGCTTCTCTCCAATCAGTACATTGCCTGACCTTTGTGCTTCCCATTAGAGGATGCTCAGGGGTGACTTGTAATGAATTATGCTCTGTTTTAATTATTAATGTGTTAGCCATGCGTTTGGAGAGACCTGTAACTTGTGAAGTAGTAAATTTATTAAAATTAGAATTCTGTTTTTTTAATCCTAAGATAAAATCATTTTCTTTAATGTCCTCAATATTTTTTACACTAAAATCACTCATTAAAATTTTTGTTCCTTTAACTAGGCAGTACGCACATTTATGTTCACATAACCCACCTAAAAAATTACGGGTCTTATTGATAAAACCGTACATATTAGATTTTTTATTCTTAGACTTCATATTGATTTAAACTATTTAAAGTATTTAAATCCTTCTATACCATTCTTTTTTAGGTTCTTTCTTCCCCTTACTTCCTTTTTTTCTTTGCCTATTAATAAAATAATATCTAATAAGAGATACTTGCTTCTTAGTCTTTTTATCTTCAATTGTAGAGAATGCTAATACTGCTAAAAGAACTGCTAACCCCATTCCGATGTATTCATATTTAACTGAATCCCATATACAAACAGTATTTGGATTATCATCAAAACAATAGAAAATTGCAGAATCCACATTAAATCCAGGACAATCTTGAGAACAGCTAAAGTAATCTTCTTTTAATCCTAAATCATTTCCACTTGATTGACAAATTCCATCTCCACAAAATGTTGAATTTGAAGGCACTGCAACCAATGTTGTTCCACCACCACTGCCTCCTCCACCAAGAGGTGCTGCTGCTGTTATTTTAAATGTAATCTTACTTTGATTAGTATTATTGCCCTTATCAGTTTCCCAAACATATAAGTCATGTGTTCCCAATACTAAAGTAACCGCTCTTGAACCATCTAAACAAGGTAAGGACTGATTTGGTGTATATTCCCACGAGCCGTTAGACAATATATTAAACTGACAAAGATATGGATTATCATCTATAAATGTGTAATTAAATAATAAGGATGTTGAAGTTGAGCTACTTCCATTAGGAGGAGATGTTATATTTACAACTGGATAAGTTAAATCAACTATATAAGTATTATTGCTTAATGCCCAGCCTGAATGACCAAATGAGTCATTACACCAAACGTTCCAGTTATAAGTTCCTTCAGAAAGATTAATAGGAATAAATGAATTGTAAGTTCCATTATTATAAAATATTGAACTTTTAGTTTGATTTTTATTCCAAGTTCCAGTTGAATTTATCCATAATTCACAAGTAGACATACCATTTGCTGTTGTAGATACAGTAAAGTTAAATGAATTATTTATAGAATGTGATGAACCAGCGTCTGATAAAGGAGATAAAACAATTACTGGGGAGTTTGTTCTTATTCCAAATTCTCTTGTCATATACTGAGTATTACCAAATAAATCTCTTGATAATAAACTTAATGTGTAATTAACATCTCCACCTGGAAGAGAGAATGTATCATTTTCACATGAAGGCAATACTGTAGTTGATTTTATTATATCCAAACTTGAATTTACAATATAATACCAGCAATAATCTACACCAACCCCTGTATCATAAACTGTATAATTTAAATTCATTGAATCATTTGTTCCATAATTCTGCATCAATGGACTGTTTATATTAATGACTGGTTTTGTATCATCTAATCTGGTTGAGTATGTTTCAGTAGAATTTGAATTATTTACATAATCAAATACAGTTACGTTATATTCATAAATTCCATCTAAAAGGTTTATCCAATTTATTGTTCTTCTTAAATTTGTATACGTTGAAGAATTTGCTAATGTTTGATTTGCAAAATATAAATTAAATGTAATATTCTTTTCATTTAATTCAGTTACGCTTACATTTATTGCTATAAATGTTCTTGTAGTATTTGTATCATTTTGAACACCATTTCCATACGCTATTAAAGGATTTACTGTGTCTATAGTTAATGTATTATTTGCAGTTGTATAAGTATTTCCAGACAAGTCAAATAGTTTATAGAACCAATTATAAACATTATCAATTAATGTTGATACTACCCCTACTGCAGCTGTTAATGTTCCATCTGAAAAATTAAAACTTGAAGAGTTATATTGTCCTGTTTGATTATAAAGATAGAATGTAGCATTCTTCAAACTTGTGTCATCTGAAATATTTGCTGTAAAGTTCTGTGTTAAATTACTTGAATAAGAGTTATTACTTGGACTGATTAGAGTTCCATTTGGAGCAGTTGTATCAATTACTCTAACTTGAGTTTCATTATAATAAAAGGTATAATTTAATGAGTCTGTTCTTAAGAATGAAAAATTATAAGCTCCAACTGCTAATGCCTGTTCAGTGTTATTTGTTATTGCTGTGTTATTTCTCGTTAAAGTAAAAGGTGTTGAACAATTAGCCCATACTCTAAACGTTTTAGGATATACAATTGGAGATGTTGTATTAAATAGCACATTACAATTTTCTGTTGATTTATTTACCTGCAATGTATATATTGTCCAATTTAAATTGTTTGCCGTGTCGTTTATTGTTATATTCAAATTATAATTTCCTGCAGCCATTGCAGTTACATTTGACAAGAAACCTGTCTGATTTATTGAAAATCTTGTATCATTAACAGAGTAATATCCAAATTTAATATCATCTACAGCTGAAAAAGTAACTCCAAACAAATCATTTCCATAGAATAAAGAAGTATTAATTGGTATATTCGTAAAACTTGGTTTTATTGTATCAACACTGAATGTGATATTTATACCATTTGTTACAGAATTTCCCCCTGTATCATTACACATAATATTATATTTATAATATCCATCTGGAATATTTACATAGAAGGTGCTTATAGTATTATTCATCAAATAAGAAGATGTATTTGTTTGATTCAATTGCCAATTTCCAGTCCAATTTCCAAATAATTGACATGTACTCAACTGAGTATCTGAAGCATTATAATTAAATGGAATGTTATTATGGTATCCAAACCATTGATTCATTGTTGGAGCTAAAAGGGCTAATCCTGGAGGTGCAAGATTTATATCAAATGAACTGTAATCCATTCCTTCTCTTCCAAAAGTATCATTTGCATAAACATAAGCAATGTGCGGTAATTCTGTTGTATTAAAATAAATGGTATTATTACAACTAATTGTATGATTTATCCCATTATCTAAATTCCACCAGCAAGAGTCTAAATTTAAATCTGATGCTGTATAATTTAATTTAATACTTACATTATAATTATAATTTTCTCCGTCAATTGGATTAAATATTGTTACGACCGGGTTTGTTGTATCAATACTTATTGTATTATTAATGCTTATTGTTTGCTTGCTTCCTATATCAAAAAAGTCAATCCACCAATTGTATGTACCATCTAGCAAGCTTACTACCCAACTTTGAACTATATTCGTTTCACTACCATTATAAGTTATAATATTACTAACAAGTGCTCCTCCCGAATTATTAAATATATACAATGTTGAATTAGCAAAGATGTCGTTATCCCTTAAATTTGCTGAAAAATTAACTGCAGAAGTTATATTCTTTGAACCATTTGCAGGTTGCATGCTTAAAATTATTCCCAAGACATCCTTTGTTATAATATTATTCACACTTATTGCCTGATTAATATTCTTAAACAAATTCCTAAATGAAGTTGTAACATCTGCAAATGTAATTGGGTTTGTTGATAACCTGATAAAGTTTATTACCCTTGTTGTTGAATCTGTGTAAGAAATTGATTGTGCTGAATTTCTAAATAATATATTGATTAAAGAAGATGAATCAGACATTCCGAAACTATCTGCTGTTTGTCTTGAAAATATGTTCTTTATTGAGGATAAATTACTGACCAATATTTCTTGATTAGAATTTATTAATAAACTATCCATTGAGGTGATTATATCTGTCATTATTAAGCTATTTGTAGATGCTCTTAAAAACAAGTTTACCCTTGCTGCTGAGTCAGTGTAAGAAATTTGCTGATTAGTTGTTCTGAAGAGATTATTAAATGATAAAACTATATCTGAAAATGTAAGTGCTTGAGTTGGGTTAACTGACACAAGTCTTAACTTTGTTACGGAGTCTGTGTAAGAAATTTGCTGATTTGTAGTTCTGAAGATATTATTAAATAATGAAATTGAGTCTGTGTAAGAAATTTGCTGGTTAGTTGTTCTAAATAAGTTATCTAAAGATGCAATAATATCAGTGAAAGTTAATGGGCTTACAGATGCTCTTAAAAATGAATTAATATTAATTGATGAGTCTGTGTAAGAAATTTGCTGATTAGTATTTTTGAACAAGTTATCTATTGAAATAAGAACATCAGTGTAACTTGCTCCTTGGGCAAGACTTATGAAAATATTAGACTTACCTGTAAGTATATTAGAAGCAGTTATGTCTTGATTTGTATTTCTAAAGAAATTTCTTAATGATGCTACTAAATCCGAAAAAGTTAATTGGTTTGCAGGATTTCTTGTTAAACTTGATTGAGCTTGATTAATGCATTCTCTTTGATTGCTTTGTAGATTATACATTTGCTGAACTTCTGTTGCACTCAAAGAACGATTAAGAATTATAACTTCATCAAGAGAACCATTTAAGTAAGATAGTTTATCTCTATTATCACACCCCATAGCAAAGCTTAGAGTAGAATCATAATTAACTATAGTTTGAATTGCTGAATTATCATATAATCCATTAATATAAATAGTTTTATTTGTTCCTGTTCTAGTTAAAGTAAAATAGGTCCAATTAGTTGTATTAATATCTGCAATAGAATTAATTGTTCTTACGGTTCCATCATAATCCCAAAAGCTTAATTTTCCATTACTAAGTTGCAATATCCACTCCCCAATTATTGCTACTCCAGTTTGCCTTTGTTGAAGTATATATGAAGAGGTGCTATTAGTTTTAATCCAACCAGAAATAGTAACATCCCCTGAACCGCCAACAACTCCTGCAGATTTATTAATGCAATCATCTGTGCCATCAAATGATAATCCATTTCCTATTTTTCCAGTTGTTAAGTTACTTACCCCGAAGCTAGCTCCATTAAATATTCCAAAGTTATTGTTTCCGGAATTATCAAATATACCAGTTGAATTAGAAGAATCCATTGTCCACCAACCCATTAAACCTGTTGTATTGAATGGATAATCACAGAAATTTATATTTTGATTTGTACTCTTGAAATAAGAACCTAAATCTGTTTCTAAGTCAGAATATGAAATTGATTGGGATAATCCCTGATTAAGCTTGTTCAAATAACTCATTACATCAGTGTAAGAAATTTGCTGGTTAGTTGTTCTGAAATAACCTACTAAATCTGTTTCTAAGTCAGAATATGAAATTGATTGAGTTGAACCTCTACTCACACTTCTTAAGTAAGTTATTATGTTTGAAACTTGTATATCTTGATTTGAAGTTTTAAAAACATTTTGGAATAAGTTAACTATGGTTTGTAAACCTATTCTTTCTTCAACAGTTCTAAATGCTATTCCTTGTTTTTCTACATCTGGAGCAAAAAACATTTGTAAATCTTCGTTTGGAGATTTAAACAAATATTGTAAGTCAAAGTATACATCTGTAAAAGTTAATGAAAGGGTAGGAAGAACGGGGACATTTCTATTCCTTACCACAGAGTCGGTGTAAGAAATTTGCTGAGTTGTATTTTTGAATAAGTTATTTATTGAAGTAAGAACGTCAGTGTAAGAAATTTGCTGATTTGTATTTTTGAATAAGTTATTTATTGAAGTAAGAATATCTGTAAAAGTTATTGGATTTGTAGAAAGTCTAAATAAAGTGTTTGCAGTAATTCCTGAATCTGCATATGAAATTGCTTGATTACCATTTCTAAAGATGTTGTCTATTGAAATAAGTACATTAGTAAATGTAAATGCCTGATTTGTATTTATAGCTGCAGAATTTCTTAAATAAGAAACTAAATCTGAGTAGGATATTGCTTGATTACCATTTCTAAAGATGTTGTCTATTGAAATAAGTACATTAGTAAATGTAAATGCCTGATTTGTATTTATTGAAGAAGCACCTCTTAAATAAGCAACTAAGTCGCTGTATGAAATTGCTTGATTACCATTTCTAAAGAAACCTGCAATATCTGTTTCTAAATCATTATATGCTATTTGATTGTTTGAGGTTACTGGAATTGTTCTTAAGTAAGCTGTTAAGTCTGAATAACTTATTGGTTGATTTGTATTTTTAAAATAATATTCAATATCATTTATCAAGTCATTGTAAGCTACATTCTGGTTTGTTGTTCTAAATAAGTTTAATAACTGAGTTAAAGCGTTTGAGAAAGTAATTGATTGAACTGGATTTGCATTCAACCCTTGCTTCCCTGTTGTAATGCATTCTCTCTGATTGCTTGTTACTTGATAATCCTGTAAAATTTCTGAATCTGATAAAGTTCTATTCCATACTTTTAGTTCATCAATTGTTCCATTCATCCACCCCTTAAATACACCTTCATCAGTTCCAGCTCCAATTGGGACAGTATCAGATAAATTATCTGTTCCTCTTGTTCCTACCATTGTTCTAACTGCCATGTTATTCCCATTAAGATAAAGAGTAACTAGATGATTAGTATTATCAAAAGTTCCACCCACATGATACCAGGTTTGTGTGTTTAATGGTAGTGTTGGGAGTGATAAACTTATATATGTAGGTTCGGAAAACTCTGTTCCATTATAAACTTCAAATCTTACATATTTTTGGCTTCCTACTTTCCCAAAAAATAAATCAATGTCATTATCACTTGTAAGATTACCTACTCTAAATATATAGGAGACTTCTCCATTTGCTGGAAATTTATTTAAATAAACCCAAGCAGTAACTGATAGATTTCCCGTTTGATATGGTGCCACATTATTCATTGTTAAATAATCCTCCGCTCCATCAAAGACTAATCCATTCCCTATTTTTCCTGTTGTTATATTATTTGTGCTTAAAACACCATTAAAATTTGCAAAATTATTATTCCCAGAAATATCAAATATCCCTGTAGAATTATAAGAATCCATTGTTAACCAACTAAGCATCCCAGTAGTATTAACCTGATAACTACAAGTATCTATCTCTTGATTTGAGTTTCTAAAGAAACCTGCAATATCTGTCTCTACACCTGTATATGAAATTAGTTGTGCCGGATTTTTAAAGATGTTATCTATTGAAATAAGAACATTAGTAAATGTTAAAGTGGATGCAGCTAATCTCAAGAATAAATTATTGCTTGTCCCAGAATCTAAATATGATATAATTTGAGTTGAAATTCTTTGATATCCTGACTGAGTTGATTTAGCATCACCAACTGCAAGAGAAGCAGTAACATTTGTACTTAATCCTTGAAATGCTGCTGCAGTTATCTGTATTTTATATCTAACCCAATTTATATTATTTAATGTGTCATTAACTGTAACATTTATTTCATAATTTCCAATACCCATTAAAGTTGTATTCGTTAACAACCCTCCTTGAGTAATTGAAAATCTAGTGTCATTGATTGCAAAATATCCAAATCCTGTTGTGGCATCTGTTGCTACAAATGTAACTCCAGCCCAAGTTAGTCCATATGTTTGCGTTAAATTAGATGGAACAGTTGTAAAAGCAGGAGGAGTTTTATCAATTTTGATAACCCTAAACTTAGTTACTTCTTGATTTCCAGCACTATCGTTAGCATAAAACCTTATATAATTTGTTCCATCTGTTGAAAGGGTAATCACTCCAGGAGATAAAGTTGAAGGATTACAAAGATTTGTTGTGTCTATGCAATAAACTGGGAAACTAGAACCATCAAATCCACCTGCATCTGTTACAATTATTGTTACTTGAACGTTCTTATTTGTCCATGTATCATTTGTATACGCTGAACCTCCGGGAGGAGAAGTCATTGCTGGTGTTGAAACTGGTGGAACTGTATCAACTGTATAAATAGGTGTAGAATTAATATTATTTACATTATCACTAAAAAACCATTGATATCCAATTAGACCTCCAGATGTAGCATTTAAAACTTTTGTAGTATTAACAACTTGCGATGTCGACGTAAAATTAAAAGCATCAGAATATTGATATCCATAATAATTCCCACTTTGTTCTCCGGAAAGCATATACCAAGAGCTATCTTTATAAAAAACTGTAGGAGATGAATGCTGCCCTATATCAGGCAAACTTGCATTAATTACAAAATCTTGTTGCCATCCTGTTCCCGACCAGTTAAAACCATAAAACATTCCTAAACCATCTCCGGAAAGCATATACCAAGAGCTATCTTTTTGAAAAACAAAAGGTGTAGAATAAAGATTTAAAACTGGTAAACT
>Ga0182027_10012203_pt1 | contig 12081 bp, 9 predicted proteins | sample 712E1DmetaG_FD_121300 | JGI IMG/M metagenome (GOLD analysis project Ga0182027, IMG submission 121300) | Permafrost microbial communities from Stordalen Mire, Sweden - 712E1D metaG (Illumina Assembly) | ecosystem: Environmental > Terrestrial > Soil > Wetlands > Permafrost | place: Sweden...
CGTCACATCCCCAAGCCTTCCTCGCGCCTGAACTTACGCCGCCCCAATAACGGTTTCGGACTTTAGATTCCGATGCACCTTCCATTGTATAATCAGATGGTAGGAATTATCTTTAAATTAGACAAAATCAAATTCGAAAATGGGGGGACATTATGAAAAAAATGCTGCTTGCGTGCGTCGTTGTACTATCGGGGATTTCTTTTTGCTGGGCAACGGAAGGGTATAACGATCTTGAGAAACTCGTGAAATCAAAAGTAAGCGACGACGTGATCCTCGCGTTTATCAATAGCTCCTATGTCAATTATTCGCTCACGCCGGACGAAATCATCAATCTGAAGGACCTGGGCGCTTCCAGCGCGGTGATTACCGCGGCGATCCAGCACAAGAAACCGGTCGAAGCGGCCAGTACTCCACGGCAGGCCGTTGTCCCTTCGGACAATCCTGACAATCCCGTTGTATATGAATCCGCGCTCCCGCCGGAGGATTATTCGTATGATGGCTATTGGCAATATCCGCCCGATGATTTCATTTATTCGTATCCGGGCTGGCAGCCATATTACGGCTACTATCAGAGACGCGGGTATGATCACGGGTATTCGCATGATCACGGGTATTCTAACGGGCATGGACATGGCAATGGCGGCGGCCAGCGGGCGCAGACAACCGGCGCATCAAAATCAACGGCACAACACAAGACATCGAAATAATCAGGTCCGGAGAACATGATACATGGCCATCAAGACTGAATTGGTTCGCTACGGAGAGCATGCTGGTTTTCTGGCATGGCCCGAAGCGGCAAGAAAACCGCTGCCCGCGGTGCTTGTCATTCAGGAAGTATGGGGCGTTGACGCGCATATCGAGGACGTCACGCGGCGCATCGCGGGGGCCGGATACGCGGCGCTCGCTCCCGACCTTTTTGCGAAAGACGGCGCCCGGCCTCCGGTTCTCCGCCAGGAGCGTGTCCGGGAAACGCAGGCGTTTATAAACCGGGTCCCTCCAGCGGTTTGGTCCGACCCCAAGGTCCGTGAAACGGAATTGCTCAAACTTCCCGAACCGGAGCAGACGAACATTCGTGAGACTATTACGACCCTCTTCGCCGGTATGGGTTCGGGCAGCCGGCGATTCGACCAGTACATTGATCCGCTTAAGAATTCAGCGGCTTTCATGCGAAATGAATGTTCCATAAGCCGCGGCCGGAAAGTGGCGTGCGTGGGGTTCTGCATGGGCGGCGGCCTTTCGGCGCTTCTGGCATGCCATGATGAAGACCTGTCGGGCGCCGTGATGTTTTATGGGAGTTCGCCCTCCAGTGATCTTGTTCCCCGCATCGCATGTCCCGTGCTTGGATTTTACGGAAGCCTCGACGCGCGGGTAAACGCGGGGCTCCCCGGTTTCGCCGAAGCCATGAAAAACGCGGGCAAACAATTTGAACACCATATATATGAAGGCGCGCACCATGGCTTCTTTAACGACGGACGGCAGTCCTATAACGTCGACGCCGCGCGGGACGCGTTCGTCCGGACGCTTGATTTCTTTGAGAAAACACTCGCCGGCGGCCCGCCGGTCGCGTAAGCGGGGCGCCCCGTGACGGTCGACCGCGAATGCGTGGTGATGGCCAAGCCGATCGGGCCGCACTGCAACCTCAACTGCGCGTATTGCTATTACCTGCGGAAGGAAAGCCTCTTTATTTCGGAGCATCCCCGCCGGATGCCCGAAGGCCTCCTCGAAAAATACATCGTCGAACGCCTGCAAAATTCCCCCGGGCCAGTAACCTCCTTTGAATGGCACGGCGGCGAACCGACGATCCTCGGCCTTGATTTTTTTCGCCGTGTCGTGGAATTACAGCGGAAACATTCTCCCTCTGGCCGCCGTATTGTCAATGGATTGCAGACAAACGGGACGCTGATAAACGAGGAGTGGGCGGCTTTTTTATCGGAGGAGAAATTCTCGGTGGGCCTGAGCCTTGACGGACCGGCCGACGCGCACGATGTCTTCCGCCGCGACAGGGACGATCGACCCACACACGAAAAAGTCGCGCGGGCATTCCGCCTTTTACGGCGCCATAAAGTCCGTTGCGACGTTCTCTGCGTCGTGCATGCGGCCAACGCGGAACAGCCTTTAAAAGTCTATCGCTATTTCAAGGAGATGGGCGCGCGGTTTATCCAGTTTCTTCCTCTGGTGGAACCGGTCCCCGGTCCGGCCGGCGGCGTCAGCGCCCGGACCGCGGCCCCTGAGGCAATCGGGAATTTTTTTACAACCATTTTTGATGAATGGGTCAAAAAGGATCTTGGACGCGTTGTGGTCCAGATGTTCGACGAGGCCTTTGGGCACGCCTGCAAGTTCCCTCACGCGCTTTGTATCTTCAGCGAGACCTGCGGTAATGTTCTCGCGCTTGAACATGACGGACGGCTGTTTTGCTGCGACCACTACGTGGACCCCGATCATTGCCTCGGAAATCTTTACCGGAGCGCATTTGCGGAGCTTACGAAGAGTCCGTCACTTTACGAATTCGGATTGCATAAACGTGACGGGTTGCCCGAATGGTGCAAGCGATGCGAAGTCCTCGGCTGGTGCAACGGCGGATGCCCGAAAGACCGGATCACCATCAGCCCTGACGGAGAGAAGGGGTTGAACTACCTGTGTCCGGCCTTCAAGAAGTTTTTTATCCATGCCCGGCCGGTCATCGAGCGCCTGGCGGTTCACTGGCAGGCCGGAAAACCCCTGGAACAATTCGCGGAAGGATTGCGTCAAAAAACCGGCGGCGAACATGCGGACGCCGGTCGTAACGAACCATGCCCCTGCGGCAGCGGCCGAAAATATAAAAAGTGCTGCCTTGCAACGCAACGCGCTCGTGAAAAAGAACCGGCTTAATAACAATCTGAACATCCTCTAACCCACAAGGTGGATAAGACTCTCTGATCGCAACCATTTACTTAAACGACGTAAATGGTTCCGACAAGAGAGTCTAACAACTTGGTTTATTTAGCTATAGCAATTTATTGTCCTTAATTGATATAATTACATTAAAATGAAACATGGTAATTTTTGCCGGGTTGAACAGCACAGCCCGCGAATGATTATAACCATACTTGTATCCAAATTGAAAAGGACAAACGGGTGTCCGATATTTCAGTAAAACATGCGCCTGACGGCATGAAGGCTTTTCTGTATGTTGCGGACTCTCCGGGAATAGAGTATCCGACACTAGACGAACTGCGCGCCGCGCTTATCGGCCACGACGTCACCGCGGGCATCGATCAGGACGCGATTGTCGCGATGGCGGAGAATAAGGTATGCAACACCTTTATCGAGGTGGCGCGCGGCACGGCCCCGACCGCCGGAACGCCCGGTTCGATCGAGGTCCTCGTTGACGTTTCGCAGAAGGGAAAGCCCCGCGTGCTTCCCGGCGGTAAAGTTGACCACCGGGACATAAGCTACGTTGTCAATGTCCGCAAGGGGACCCCGCTGGTCAAGCACATTCCCCCGATTCCGGGAAAGGACGGCTGTAACATTTTCGGGAAGCCGGTCATGGCCCCTGCCGTCGCGGACCAGCTGCTTTCGCGCGGGAAAGGCACCGTAATGCTTCCCGGGGACCCGAATGTTCTCGTCGCAAACATCAACGGCGCGGTCGTGGTGTATCCGAATGGAAAAGTGGATGTCGTGGACGATAAAATCATTTCGGGCAATATCGATTATTCAACGGGGAACGTCCGTTTTTCGGGGAACTTGAAAGTCAACGGCACGGTGCGCGCGGGTTTTGAACTCGACGTGGAAGGCGATTGCTACATAGGGGGAAATGTTGAAGACGCGAAAATAACAAGCCTTGGCGACATTGAAGTCCTCGGCGGGGCGGTAGGGCAGACCAAGGGCGTGCTTAAATGCGCCGGTTCATTGAAAATCAGGCACATCGCGAATTTCAACGTCCTCGCGGGCGGCGACATTTTAATCGTCGAAGACGCTCTCCATAGCACGATTTCCTCCGAAGGCAATGTCAAGGCGAGATCGGTCGTGGGAGGCACGGTTGCCGCATGGAAAGCCATTGAGGCGGAAACAATCGGAACGGAGGCGGAGGCGAAAACCATCGTGGACCTTGGCGGCAAATACGTCCTGATGCAACATAAATACGCGCTGCTCAAGGAACTCGCCGATTTGACGGGCGAAATCGGTACGGTCAAGGAAGGCATGTTCAAACTGGTGCGTGACGAGATGGACCCCGCGGGAAACCTCTCCGATGGGTCATTGCAGCGTCTTGCGGCATTGAAGAAAAAACACCGGGACACTATACAACGGTGCTCGGATGTCCAGGGCGAAATGGAAACGCTCGATAAAAAGCTTGAAAAAACCCCTATTCCCTTTGTTAAGGCGACGAAGGTGTATCCCAATACCATCATTAAATTTGGCGAAAACGAGAAGCTGATTAAAGAAAAGCTTGTCCATGCCAGGATCACCGTGGATGGGGACAAAATCGTCGTTGGAAAATCATAATCTTTGCCGGTCGGAGTACGTTATGATGAACACTCTGTCGAAATGTTGGGTAAAAGTATTAGCGGGCATGTTCTTTCTTCTTGCGGCCCCGTCCGGCCCAGGGGCCGAGGAAACGGGCGACTACATTCACTACCGCCTCGGCGTCAAGTATAAAAACGAAAACAAGTTCGACCAGGCAACTGAAGAGTTCCGCAAGGTCCTTACGGCCTATCCCGATAATTACAACGCGTACATGCAACTGGCTGAAATCAGAAAATCCCAGAACCAGCCGCGACTGGTGATCTATAATCTGAAAAAGGCGCTCGCCTACAATCCCGGGTGGGGAAAGGCCCATCAGATGCTTGCCGATGCCTATGAGCAGGACAGGCAATTCCAGAACGCGATCATGGAATTGCAGATATATCAGCAGTCCTGCGATCCGGCGGAACAGGAAGGCGTCCAGAAAAAAATAGACCAGCTGGTTAAGAAAGTCCAGGGGCGCGGCATTTCCAGCGCGGAACCGGAAGCGCCTGCCGTGCAACCTGAAAAAAAGGACACCGCGGTGGTGAAAGGGCCAAAGGCCGCTGTCACGCCCGTCCCTGTTCCCGTCCAGATCGTCAAGCCTTCCGTGAAAAAGTCGCAAAAAGCGGCGGCCCCGTCGCGTGCCCCGTCCGCGCCAGGCTCCGCGACCGCGATCGCGATAACGCCTGCCGCGGAAGCGTTATTGAAAAAGGCCATAAATCTTTACGAACAGGGGAAAATCGAAGAGTCGTTGCAGGACATCAAGAAAGCGGTGCTTGTGCAGCCGCATTACCCCGAGGCGTACTATTATGGCGGGCTGGCGCGCTACAAGCAGGGAAAAATTGACCTGGCAAAAATAAACTTTTCAAAGTCTTTTGATTGCCCGAAAGGGCAATCGGCCCATTTTTATCTGGGCAAAATCTACGGTTCGGAAAAATACTACAAGGGGGCGATAAGCGAGCTGGCAACGTATTTACAAAATGCACCTGACAAAGAAACAAAAAAGGAGGCCATGGGCCTGCTCGCGCAGTATAAGAAGCTCACCGGCGACACGTCAGGGGTCATTGAAGAGGCGGGGGCGGACCAGGAGGCGCGCGTGGAGTTCGAACCCGCGGTCCCGGAATCCGGATATGCCGTCATCGAGATGAGGATCGATTCGCTGCTGGCCATGCAGGTGGTTGATACGCTTACGGACCCCGGTCAGGCAATGCTTGGCGGGGTCAAGGAATTCAAAGCGGGACATTTTGATAATGCCATTAAAGAATTCAAGAAAGTGATTGTTGGATATCCGGCGGCGTCCGTTGCGGCCCCGTGCGCCTATGATATAGGCGTATGTTACATGAAATTGCGGCTGTTTTCAAACGCCGAAAACCAGTTCGACAATCTCCGCAACAGGTATCCTGCCCATGCGCTGGCTTCCCAGAGCTTGTTTTTAAAGGCATTTTCCTATCTGGAAAGGGGTGACGAGACCGTTGCCGAAAAACTTTTCCGTGAATTCATCCAGAAATACCGCAACCATGCCTGGACGGGAAAGGCCTATGAAAAACTTGGAGACATTTATTCGGACTTAAAGCAGTTCAACAAAGCGCTTGACGCCTATAACCAGGCTGCCGTGGGATCGAAAGATGAAACGGACCGGCTCTATGCATATTTCAAGCAAGGCAACGTCTATTTTGAGGCGGGCAACTCCGAACGCGCGGCGGCAAGCTTCAAAAAAGTGATTGATATCGGGGAATCGCGCAAAATGTTCGTGCGGGTGCCCGATTCATATTATAAAATAGCCGATTGCAAATATCAGCAAAAAGACAACAAATCCGCGCTTGAGTATTATCAGAAAGCGACCAGGAAGTATCCGGCGTACCAGGAGACGCCGTGGGGCCTTTTTCAAATAGGCAATATTTATAAGAACGTTAAAAACTATCCGAAGGCAATCGAGACCTATAAAGAACTTGTCAAAAATTTCCCGGACGATTACTGGGCCAAGCAGGCGCGCTGGAAAATGGAGGACGCCGTCTGGGAAAACGAATACAAGACGGTTTTACAATAATTTTTTATGAACGATTCCGACCTCATATCTTTATTGTCAACATCATTTACCAAACAGCTGATGTGGTACCGGGAATTGTCGGACCTCGTGCATAAAACCCTGGGCCAGCTCGTGCTGTCGCGGGGGGACGTAACCCAGGTCATGGAAAATTTTACGCGCAAACAAAAGATCCTTGACATGATCGTGGAAGAAAGGGACCATATCAGCGGTTCGGTGGACCTTTGGCAAAAATGCAAGAAAGGAATCAAGGACGGCCAGGCAAGCGATGAGCTGGATGATCTTTTGAAAAAGACGGCGGCGGTGATTTCGGAATTCCTTGATGGTGAGGCGCAATTGAAACGCTACCTTGAGCACGTTAAAAACCCTAAGGGTGGGAGGGGCGATACAAAGCCATGACCGCCTCGAAAACTGGGAAAAAGCAACTTTCACCCGAGGTTTTTAAAGCGCTCCAGAGCGCGTTTTTGGATTTTCAGGTCCGCGCCGAGAAGTTGAGCGTCGCTTATAACAACATGCAGAAGGACTTTAAGAATATTAATATCGAATTGGACGCCAAAAACGAACAACTTGCCGAAAGCCTTAAAAAGCAGGAAGAAATCCAGATCTACCTGAGCAGCATCCTCGAAAGCATGAATAACGGGGTCATAGGTATTGACATTATGGGCAATATCACCCATTTCAACCCGGCGGCCGCGGACATTACCGGGTATTCACCCGAGGAGGCAATCGGCAGGCCGTACGCGCAGCTGTTTAAGAACAATAATGACGATCCTACCTTGCTTGCGGTGCTTCATTCGGGCAAGGAACACAAGGGGGATGAAAAGGTGGTCTGGCACAAAGACAACCGTCCGGTGCCCGTCTGGTTCCAGACCGCGCTCCTGAAAGACCCTCGGAACAGGACGCTGGGGGCGGTCGAGATTTTCAGCGATATTTCGCGGATCAAGTCCCTGGAGGAACAGATGCAGCATGCGAAAACCATGGCGGCGCTGGGTGAAATGGCGGCAACGGTGGCCCACGAAATCAGAAACCCATTGGGCGCCATGGGCATGTGGGCGGGGCTTCTGGAACGGGACCTGGGGCCGGATGAAGAACGGAAAAAACTCGTTAAAAGGATATTGGAGGGCCTGTCGAGACTCAACAGGATCGTGTCGAACCTTCTCGTCTATTCACGACCTGTCAAGGCGCAATTCCGTCCCGTCATGCTGCGCCAATTGCTGCATGAGACCATTGATTTTGTCGAGATAGAGGCGCAGCGCCAGGGGCACCCCATCGACGTGAAAAAAAAATGGCGTTCCAGTGAAAATGCCAGTGTCCTGGCCGATCCCGAGAAAATCCAGCAGGTGATCATGAACCTCTGCATCAATTCCATCCAGGCAATGCCCAAGGGCGGCACCCTGTCGGTACATATCGACAGGATAAATGACGCGCGCGCAGAATTCGCATCGTTCCGGATATCCGACACGGGGATCGGGATCGCGCGGGAGCATATCGATAAAATATTCGACCCTTTTTATACCACGAAAGAGAACGGCACGGGCCTCGGCCTTGCCATCGTGAAAAAAATCGTTGAATCTCATTCGGGATATTTGGATGTTGCAAGTGTTGTCAATAAAGGAACGACGGTGAAAGTCTTTTTGCCCCTGGCCCACAACTAACCGACAGCGCGGAGTTGCTCATGGAAAAGAAAAAGATCCTGGTGATCGACGATGACGAATACATCCGGGAATCAATCAAGGAGGCGCTGAAACGTAAAGGCTTCGATCTTGAAAGCGCGGAAAACGGCGCGTCGGCGCTTGAATTGTTCCAGAAAGACGGTTTCGACATGGTTATTTCGGACATGAAGATGCCCGGTATGTCGGGTATTGAACTTCTGGAAAAGATAAAAAAGCTTGATCCCGATGTGCCTTTTTTAATGATTACGGCTCATGGCGCGATAGAGAGCGCGGTCGAAGCGATCAAAAAAGGGGCCTACGATTTCATCCAGAAATCGCCCAATCTCCTGGAAGAACTCGAACTCCACGTGGAGCGGACCTTGTCATACGGCCAACTCCTCAGCGAGAACAAACGCCTCAAATCGGTCATTCACGAGCAATGGAACTATGTGGGTTCCTGCGCTCCGCTCGAACAGATCCGCGGCCTTGTCAAGACCGTCGCCGCGAGCCGCTCCACGGTCCTTATCACCGGAGAGTCGGGGACGGGCAAGGAGCTTGTGGCCCGGTCCATACACTATTTGAGTCCGCGGCATCATGGGCCTTTTGTAAAGGTAAATTGCGCGGCGCTCCCCGAGGGCCTCATCGAATCCGAACTTTTCGGCCATGAAAAGGGGGCATTTACCGGGGCTATCAACCGCAAGCTGGGAAAATTCGAGCTTGCCTCGGGAGGGACGCTTTTGCTTGATGAAATAGGGGAGATGTCCTTTGCCGTCCAGGCCAAGCTCCTGCGCGTTTTGCAGGAGCGTGAAATCAACAAAGTGGGGGGTGATGATCCGGTCGAGGTTGACATACGCATAGTCGCTACCACCAACCGCGACCTCGACAAAGAAGTAAAGGACGGCAAGTTCAGGGAAGACCTTTTTTACCGGCTCAATGTTTTCCGCATCCATCTGCCTCCGCTGCGGGAACGCAAGGAAGACATGGACAAACTGGTCGAACACGTGATAAAGAAATACAACGAACAGAACGGGTTTGGCGTCGAGGGGGTCGAGACCGGATGCCTCGACGTGCTTAAATCGTACGATTGGCCCGGCAACGTCAGGGAGCTCGAAAATTTCATTGAACGCGCGGTCGTGCTCACGCGCAGCGGCAAGATCAAAAAAGAAATGTTTGTTTTGCCGGGGAAAAGTGGTACAATAGGGAATGACCGGTTTGAATTTTCACCCGGAATACCCATTGCCAGGGCCGAGAAGGAATTGATCCTTCGCACGCTTCAACACTGCAATCAAAACCGGACAAAAGCTGCGCAGATGCTGGAAATTTCGATCCGGACGCTGCGCAATAAGCTCAATGAATATGGAATGGAAAAAGAGTAAGGGATAGCACATGAAGCAATTCAAATTAAATTCAATCGTTTTCAAGACGGCTGTCATTTATGTTTTTGTGACTATTCTGAACGTGTCGATCTTCGTTCTCATGGTGTTTGAAAACCAGCTCGATCTCATCGCCGAGAACGCCATCATCAACAGCCAGCTGAAAGCCTCCAATTTCAAATACCGCATCGACAATATCATCGCCACGAACAACGAACTTAACGTGGTCAATTTGAATAAAATCATACGAGAGGCCAGCTCGCTTGAAATTACCGATTTGTCCATATTCAGTGAGACGGGCGCGATATTCGTCGACATTTCGGGCAACCAGCAGGTGAACCGCGCCGAGGCCAGCGTCGATGAGATGAAAAACATCAATATGGCAATTACAAAACGGGGCTTTGAAGACAAATTGTTTTACCATGTTGTTGATAGAAAGACCAAACGGATCGACCTGTACATCCCCTTTGCGTATAAGGGCGACAAGATCGGCGTGGCTTCGATAGTGCTTTTCATGAAGGACATCGACAAGCAGATGGGCTATTTGTACCGTCAATGCCTGCTCATCGGAATCCTGATCATCGCGTTGCACGTTGGTTTTGCGATGTTCCTTTCGAAGATCATCCTGCTGCCGCTTCGAAAACTCAACGAGGCCACCAGGCGCATCGCCCAGGGCGACCTTGCCATCCGCGTTCCCATAGTCCGCGACGACGAGATCGGGCGGCTTGCCTCGTCATTCAATGAAATGAGCGTGGCCATCCAGCGTATGCGCGACGAGGCGCTGGGAGCAAACCCGCTCACCGGCCTTCCGGGGAACATCACCATTGCCAAGTATATCGACGATTGCCTGGCTCAAGGCCAGATCATATGCGTCCTGTACTGCGACCTCGACAATTTCAAAGCGTATAACGACAAGTATGGCTTTACAAAAGGTGACGAAGCGATCCTCTATACGCGCGATTGCCTCATTTCGGTGTCTAAACGCAAAGACATGAAAAACGTGTTTGTCGGTCATGAAGGAGGGGACGATTTTGTCGTCATCTGCGACTTCGTATACTGGGAAGAATTCGCGAAATCGTTCATCACGCTGTTCGATCGAGGGATCTACCAGTTTTACAACAGCGTCGACGCCCGGAACGGGTTCATCGAGTCGATCAACCGCAGGGGCGAGCGCCAGCGTTTCCCGCTGATGAGCATTTCGGTCGCGGTCGTGTCGAACAAGGCCCGTCCGTTCGGCCGGCACGCGGAAATGATCCAGGTCGCGGCTGAAGTCAAAAAATACGTGAAGAGCATCGACGGATCGTGCTATGCGATCGACCGCCGTACCGGGCCCGTCAGTCCGACGGCCGCCCTGAGGATCACCGCAACCGAAAACGTCAAGCCGCACTAGCGGCGCGCCGCGTGAAAAGGCGACCGTTATGAAAACCTTTTTCAGGATCTTTCTTGTTCTGCTTTTGCTCGCCGTCACGGTGTTTTTCAATATCGGCGTGATTGACATCCGTATGCAGGAGATGAGCTATCTCATCGGCAAGGTCGCCGCCCGGCAGGACGTGCCCATGTCGCTGGGGATCGTGGCAAAATATGAACTTATAAAACAGAGGATGTTATATGGTGAGCAAAATGAAAACAACTACGAACTGGAGGCAAAAATACAGTCCCTGACATCGGGCGACCAGTATCCCAATCAGGAGAACGTGTGGAAAACGAGGATATACCGGGTGCCGGTGCGGCTTGTGCTGAACACGATACGTTTTGCCATCGGCAAGCCGATCATCAGCCTTAAAGAGGAAGATAAAATACTAAACGTCCTGGAAATCGGCTATTTCTGGGAGCGGAACCGGAAGTACCAGGAAGCGATCAATATTTACAATCAGGTGCTTGAGAAACCCAGCATTCAGCCCGACCTTCAATCGGCCGTGATGATCCATAAGGCGTTCTGCCATTCATTGCTCGGCGAATATGATATTTCAAAAAGCCTCTACGAGCAGGTGATAAGCCTGTTTCCGAACACGGACGCGGGCGTGCTTTCATGGAAGCTCCTGGAATTCATTGAGTCCATGGAAAAACAGCGCAATACGCTCGAAAAGAAAGGCATGTCCGATTTTGAAAAAGCAAAGCAATTTTATCTGGTGATGGACTATCGAAATTCAGTCAAGTACTATTCCATCTTCCTTCAGGAGAATGCTTCATCTCCGATGAAATACGAGGCCCTTTTTTACAAGGGACGGTCGCATGAGGAATTAGGGGAAGGCGAAGAAGCGATCATGACGTACCAAAAGATCATCAGAGAGGACGCATCGCGCCAATGGGCGAAGCAGGCCAACCGCCGCATGCTCATGATAGGCGAATTCTACGATCAGAAAAAGCAGATCACCGACGAGGCGAAAAAACAGTTGGCTGCCTATCAGGACCAGGGCTTCATTACCAATATCGAACACTATGCAAGCATGGTGTCCGAGAGTTCGCTCCGTAAGGAACTGATGAAAGATTATTCGGAAAAAGAAAAAAAGGCCGCAACTGGCGATGATAG
>Ga0182027_10012204_pt1 | contig 12081 bp, 7 predicted proteins | sample 712E1DmetaG_FD_121300 | JGI IMG/M metagenome (GOLD analysis project Ga0182027, IMG submission 121300) | Permafrost microbial communities from Stordalen Mire, Sweden - 712E1D metaG (Illumina Assembly) | ecosystem: Environmental > Terrestrial > Soil > Wetlands > Permafrost | place: Sweden...
AACAATTGACGGCAACAATTGACGGCAACAATTGACGGCAACAATTGACGGCAACAATTGACGGCAACAATTGACGGCAACAATTGACGGCAACAATTGACGGCAACAATTGACGGCAACAATTGACAGCAGAAATCAGGGAATCTTGAATGCGTCTGCCCCGTCTCGCGCAAAGCCGGCTCGCTCCCTTTTTGCGCGGGCGCCGCGGAGCTTAACGGAGCTTAAATATAATACATCTTCCCTTTTTCCGCGCTTTTTTCGAGGAGTTCCTGGAAAGTGATGGAGTCGGCGGTGTGGTTGACGGCGTGGCGCAAGCGGCCCCAGGCCTCCCGCAGTTCGGGCGGATTCTGCGGATTGCCCAGGGCGGGCGAATCAAAGATCTCGCCGTGGACACAGCGCAGAACGTCGCCAAAGGTGATGTTTGCCGGAGCGCGCGCCAGCAGATAGCCGCCCTCTTTGCCCCGCTGGCTTTTGACGATATGGGCTGACTTCAACTCGATGAGAATCTGCACCAGGTAATTGGGCGGAATCCCGTGCGCCGAGGCCATCTCCTCCACCGTGCGGGCCACGCCCTCCGGGTAATGCTGGGCCAGCCATAGCACCGCGCGCGTCGCATAATCGCTCTTCACCGAGAGTTTCACGCGTGTAAAGTAAACAGTTAACCCCGCCGGCACAATCAAAACAATGGAGTCGGCCGCCCCTCCCACATTTTCCTCGCCAGCGAAACGAAAAACGCCTTGAATCCAGCCCATGCCCCAGGACCATGCCAACGACCGCGGCGGCCAGACGCGCCGCCAGTTCATCAAAAAAACCGGCGCCGCCACCGCGGCCGTTGCCGGGGCCGGCCTTCTCAACCTGCCTATTTCCGCCCGCGCGCAACCCGCGGTCGCGGCCGTGGTGCTCGATGGGGCCGATCCGCTGACGAAAACCGCGCCGGTGCAATGGGCGTCGCAACAATTGATGGCGGCGCTGGTCGGGCGCGGTTTCCAGGTGGAGGTGCAACTAAGTCTGGAGGCGGTTTCCTCCGCCCAAGTCTGCGTGCTGGCCGGCGGCCGGGCCTCCATTCCTGCCCGGGCGCTGCTGGATGCCGCCGGCCTCTCCTTGCCGGACGCGCCGGAATGCGTGGCGCTGGCCGGCGGCAAGGCGCAAGGGCGTTCGGCCCTTCTGGCCGCCGGTTCAGACGAACGCGGGCTGGTCTATGCTTTGTTGGAAGTGGCCGACCGCGTCAATTTTGCGGACAACCCGCTAGCCGCTTTGGATGCCAAAGCCGTCAAGCCGGTCAGCGAGCGTCCGGCCAACGCGATTCGCAGCGTCTCCCGTGCGTTCGTCAGCGACGTGGAAGACAAACCGTGGTTCCAGGACCGGGACTTCTGGCCGCCCTATCTCACCATGCTGGCGGCGCAACGTTTCAACCGCTTCAACCTGGCGCTGGGAATCGGCTACGATTTCACCACCGACATCCGCGATTGCTATCTTCACTTTGCCTATCCGTTCTTGCTGGACGTGCCGGGCTACCACGTGCGCGCCACCCCGCTCCCCGACGCCGAGCGCGACCGCAACCTGGACATGCTCCGCTTCATCAGCGACGAATGCGCGCGGCGCGGCCTGCATTTCCAACTGGGCCTCTGGACCCACGCCTACCAATGGACCAGAAGCCCCAACGCCAATTACACCATCGAAGGTCTCACCCCCGAAACCCACGCGCCCTATTGCCGCGACGCCCTGCGCGCGCTCCTGGCCGCCTGTCCGGCCATCAGCGGCGTGACCATTCGCATCCACGGCGAGAGCGGCGTGCCGGAGGGGAATTACGGCCTCTGGAAAACTATATTTGACGGCGTGGCCACGTGCGGGCGGCGGGTGGAGATTGACATGCACGCCAAAGGCATGGACCAGGGCATGATGGACGTGGCGCTAGGCACGGGAATGCCCGTGATGATTTCCCCAAAATTCTGGGCCGAACACATGGGCCTTCCCTATATGCAAGGGGCCATCCGCCCCCAGGAAATGCCCCCGCGCAACGCCCCCGCCACCGGCATCTTCAAACTCAGTTCCGGCTCGCGCCAGTTCCTCCGCTACGGCTACGGGGATTTACTGGCCGAAAACCGCCGCTACGGCGTCCTGCACCGCCTCTGGCCGGGCACGCAACGGGTGCTCTTATGGGGCGACCCGGAAACCGCCGCGGCTTACGGGCGCGTCTCCAGTTTTTGCGGCAGCAACGGCGTGGAACTCTTCGAACCGCTTTTCTTCAAAGGCCGCAAAGGCTCCGGCCTGCAGGGCGGACGCGACGGCTACGCCGACACCTCCTTGCGCCCTCCCGGCGGCGATTATGAAAAATACCGCTTCACTTATCGCGTCTGGGGCCGGTGCCTTTACAATCCGGACGGCGACCCCGAGGCCTGGCGGCGCCTGCTCCGCCGTCAATTCGGCGGCGGCGCGGAAAAAGCCGGGGCGGCCCTCGCCTCCGCCAGCCGGATCCTCCCCCTGGTGACGACGGCGCACTGTCCCTCCGCTGCCAACAATATTTATTGGCCGGAGATTTACAGCCACATCCCGATTGTGGACGCCACCCGCCCGCAGCCTTACAGCGACACCCCCGCCCCGCGCCGCCTCGGCAACGTCAGTCCGCTGGACCCGGAATTCTTCCTGGGCATTGACGCATTCGCCAACGAACTGCTCAAAGGCGGCCGCACCGGAAAGTATTCCCCCGTCTGGGTTGCCCGGCAATTGGATGAAGCCGCCGGGAATGCGTCCGCGCTGTTGCGCGAGGCAAAAGAAAAAGTGCGCAACATCCTCACCCCTGAATTCCGCCGTCTGGAAACCGATGTTGCCATCCAGGCCGGCTTGGGCCGGTTTTTCGCGGCGACTTTCCGCGCGGGCGTGCTCTATGCCATTTACGAGCGCACCCATCATCGCCCGGCCCTTGAAGAAGCCCTCAAGGCCAATCGCGCCGCCCGCGCCGCCTGGGCCGAGTTGGCCGAACAGGCCAGGGCCCACTACCGCCACGACCTCACCTACGGTTACGACAAAAACGTGCGCGGCCATTGGCTGGACCGGCTCCCGGCCATGGACGAGGACATCGCCGACATGGCAATGCTCCTGGCCCAATCCCCCGCCCCCGCGCCCACAGCGGACGCCAAAGTAATTGAGGCGGCCATGCGCGCCGTTCTGACGCCATCGCCGCGCGGCGACGCAACGCGGCTTGAGGGATTTCATATTCCGCCGCCGTCCTTCACACGGGACAAGGCGCTGCCCATTGCCGTCTCCCTCGCCCATGTGAAGAATGCTCCAAAACTTGCGGGCGTCCGCCTCCGCTATCGCCGCGTCAACCAAGCCGAGACATGGCAAACGACCGAAATGGCCGGCTCGGGAAAAGAGTTCCACACCGAAATTCCCGGCGCCTACACCGATTCCTCTTTCCCATTGCAGTACCACTTCGAACTGCACCCGGAGGGCGGCGATCCCGAACTCTATCCCGGCCTCCATCCCGGCTGGCAAGGCCAGCCCTATTTCGTCGTGCGCCAGGCCCCGCTCTAATCACAATGCCACGCGGATGGGCCGCCTGGTTTTAACCAACCGCCAGGAGGGGCTTGCCAATTTTGGATTTAGCTGACATATTTGTCAGCATGAAGACGCTTTCCAAACGAGAATTGGTTCGCAATCCGTCTCTGGCTTCCCATTTGAAGCCGGGACAATCGTTGCAATTGGAGGACGGCAAGGAACCGCTGGTGTTGTCCCGCCGCAAGCGCGTGCGGCTGACGGCGGAGCAAATTCACGCGGAACTGGACCGTCTCTGTGAAGGCGCTCCCGCCCAGAATACCCAAGCCGCCCTGCGGGACCTGCGCCAATGACGATCTACCCGGACGCCTCGTTTTTGGTTTCCTGGCTCTACAAGCCCGATCCCCTCAACGCCAAGGCCCGCGTTTGGTTTGGCCGTCATCAAGCGGGCGATTTCTTGATCTCGGATTGGGCCAGGTTTGAGACGATCAACACGTTGCGGGATTTGTGTCTGCGGCCCCACCCGCCCAAGCAGGAATTGATCGAGGCCTTGAGGCGCTATTTCTCCCATTTGCTGCACGCCGGCCCCTTCGAGTTGGCGGCGGTGGATTGGGACGAAGTGCTCAAGGATGCCCACCAAATCAGCGCGGGGTTTGCGGCGCGGCTTAAGGCCCGCAGCGCGGACGCTTTGCATGTTGCCATTTTGGAGCAACTCAATCCGGATCTCTTTGTGTCGGGCGATCAAGATCAGTTGGCGCTGGCGACCGCTCGCGGTTTCCGCTCCGTGCGTTTCTACTAGGCCGGAACACTGTTTGCCACTTACAAGGGGCGTCATCGCATTATGACGCGTTGTCGCGGGCTTGACTTTGGCCGCCGTTTGTGCCTAAAGTAAAAGTTGGAGTCGAACAACACAACTGCACGGAGTCACAGACATGAAACTAATGTCACTCGCAGGACGGCGGAGGAGCTTCTTGGCCGGTGCTTTGTTGCTCGTGATCGGGGCATATTCCGCCTCCACGCAAACCGCCGGCCCAAATTTCCCGGTCACCATCACGGTTCCTGCCAACGGCTCGTCATTCACGGCCCCAGCCAATATCCAGATTGATGCCGTGACCTTCGATCCCGACGACGACGTCGTCGCGGTCGCATTCATCGCCATGCCGTGGGGCTACCCCGTAACGCCCTTGTATGCGCTCTACCTGGGAAGTGTTTCCAACGGCGTCGCCGTGGGCACGCCCCCGTCGCCCGAGAAGCTCTTTGCCTTCACTTGGACCAACGCGCTGGTTGGAACGTGGGCGCTGGCGGCCGAGGCCGTCAGCAGCAACGGCTTGGAAGAAGGTTCGTTGCCCGTGGTCATAGCGGTTGAAACCGGTCACGCCCTTTCCGTGGACATTGCCGCTCCGGCCAACGGCGCCATTTTCAGTGCGCCGGCCGATATTCAATTGATTGCCGGCGCCAGTGAGAGCGGCGGACCGGTCGCGGCGGTGCAATTCTTCGATGGCATGAGAAGCCTTGGCATTGTCAACAACGGGGTGGTGGTGGATCCGCCCGGTTCGCCCGGCCTGTCTCCCGGCAGTTTCGCTTATTTCCTGACCTGGACCAATGCCCCGCCCGGAACTCATGTTCTCATGGCCGTCGCGATGGGCGCCAATGGCCAAACGGCCCTTTCCGCCCCGGTGACGATCCTCATCGCATCGAACCTTCCGCCCGCAGTGCGGATCACCAGTCCGCCCAACAACTCGGTCTTCCGCGCGCCGGTGAATATCGCCCTGCTGGCTTACGGGCAGGATCCCGCCGGGTATGTTTCGAGCCTCCAGTTCTTTGCCGGATCCAACAGCCTCGGTTTCGGCCTGCCTGTGCCGGCGCCTCTGCCGGAGCCGCAAACGCCGAATTCTCCCGGACCGCCCATTTTTCTGACCAATACGTTCGAGTTGATCTGGAGCAACGCGCCGGCGGGTTCCTACGCCCTAACCGCGGTCGCCACCGACAACGCGGGCTTCTTGGCCACCTCGGCGCCGGTGAATATCACGATCCTGCCCCAGCCGCCACCGCCGACGAATGTGCCGGACGTGGTGCGCATTGTGGCCACTGACCCCATCGCCATCGCCGGCACCAATTGCTGGCCGTGGCTCGGCCTGGCCGATACCAGTGCGCCGCCGACCTGGAGCAATTGGGTTTCGCCCACCGCCCTCTGCCGCTGGTTCACCAACTGCGGGCCGAAAGATGCCACCTTTGCCGTCCACCGCGCGGGCGCGACCAGCAGCGATCTGACGGCCACTTACTCCATTGGCGGCACGGCCAGCAACGGCGTGGACTACGTGGCGTTGCCTGGCGTGGCAGTCATTCCGGCCGGGCAGACCGAAGCCATGATCACAATCGTTCCCATCGCCGGCGCGACAAACCATGCCGCCGCCACGGTGATTCTGAGCTTGAACCCCTCGACCAACAGTCCGCCGCAGTACCTGCTTGGTTTTCCGCCCCGCGCCGAGGTCATTATTATTGACAGTCAACTTCCGCGACCGGGGTTGACGGGAGCGGTGCTGGGCGACCATTCCTTTCATTGGAGTGAACCGGGGCCTGACGGAGCGTGGTTCCGCGTGGATTACAGCACCAATTGCCTCAATTGGACCCCGGTCTGCACCAACCAGGTGGTCAATGGCTCGATAGATTTCGCCGACCCCGACGCCGCCCACTCCCCGGCGCGCTTGTATCGGGCCGTCCCGCTGTCCAATCCACCGTCCAACTGAGTCCGGGTTCGCTTGAGTGAATCTGGCTTTCGGGCCACCACCCCCCAACCGTTGCGCCAATTCCGCCTGCGCCTTGCCTTGGCGGCCCGGTCTGATAAAGTCCTCCCGGCAACCCACGTTATGAAAAGACTCTGGATTCTCGCAATCGTTGTCGCTCTGGCCACTGGCTGCGCTTCGACGCGCACGGTCAAGGCCACCTTTGAGGGCGCTGCGCCGGAGGTCAAATGGACGCCCAAACAATTGCGCCTGCCCTCCGATTGGTCCGGCTACGAGTTTCTCACTTTGGAACTCCGTTCTTCCACCGCGCAACGATTCGAGCTGCGCATTCACACCAGCAACGGCTTGCGCCACGTGCGGTTGCAGCCCTTCCAAGGCGCCTGGATTCGCGCCGCCTTGCCGCTGGCCTATTTCCTCCAGCCGGACCGCAACGGCTTCGATCTGGCCTCGCTCGGCAACAAATCGCGCGCGTCCTATTGGATCAACCTCATGGGTTCCTACGGCCCGCTCGATGGCGTGGAATCCATCGGCCTGGCCATGCAGGACCCCATCGGCTCGCCCGTGATTCAAATCCGCTCGGCCCGCCTGGACAAACAATCGCCCGGCGACGCCGTGCTTCAATCCAAGCCGCTGGTGGACCCATTCGGGCAATGGGCGCCGGAAGACTGGCCGGGCAAGGCCAAGTCGCTCGCCGAGTTGAAAACCGCCTGGAGGCAGGAGGAAAAGACCCTGCGCCCCGGCGAATTCGATACCGGCCAATATGGCGGCTTCAAAAGCACCCAAGCCAAAGCCACCGGCTTCTTTCGCGTGGAACAAATTGACGGCCGCTGGTGGTTCGTGGATCCCGAAGGCCATCTGTTTTTCTCCACCGGCGCCGATGGCATGGGACCCTGGATGGGCACGCGCACCAACGGGCGCGACGGAGTATTCACCGCCGTTCCGCCGCCGGATTTGCGCCCGCCTGCTTTTCGCGCCAATCAGACGGCCATGGTTTCCTTCCTCACCTGGAACCTGCAACGGCGTTTCGGCGCCAATTGGCCGGAGCGGTGGGTGGACCTGACGTTGCGCCGCATGGACGCCTGGGGCCTGAACACCATCGCCAACTGGTCCGACCCGCGCCTGGCCGCCGCCAAACGCGAGCCCTACATCGCCACCCTCCGCGGGTGGGGCGTCGAAACCGGCTTCCTCGGCCTGCCCGACGTCTTCGCGGAGGATTTTGCGCAAAAGGTGGACGCCGCCGCCGCGGAGCAATGCGCCCCGCGCAAGGACGATCCCTGGCTGATCGGCTACTTCATCGCCAACGAGCCGCCCTGGCCGGGGCGCGAAACGGAAATCGTCAGCGCCATTCTCCAGGCCCCCGCCAGCCCCATCCAGAGCGAGGCGAAGAAATTCCTCGCCGGCGGCGACACCCCGGAACGCCGCCGGGAGTTTGTCAATCATGCGATTGAAAAGTTTCTTGACACCGTCAACGCCGCCATTCACCGGCATGATCCCAATCATCTCAACCTGGGGATCCGCTTCGGCTCGCGTCCGTCCGAGGCCATGCTGCGCGCCTCGCGCGGCTTTGACGTGTTCAGCATGAACAGCTACGGCTACGAGGTCAACCGCCAGAACGTGGAGGCCGCTTATCGCGTCACCCAAAAGCCCGTCCTTATCGGCGAGTTCCATTTCGGCACGCCGGGGCGCGGCCTGGCCGCCGGCCTGTTGCAGACCAAAAACCAGGAGGAACGCGGCGTCGCCTACCGCTACTACGTGGAGAACGCCGCCGCCAATCCCGCCCTCATCGGCGTCCATTGGTTCGAGTGGGCCGACGAGCCGAACACCGGCCGGATGGACGGGGAGAATTACAACATCGGCCTGGTAGATGTCACCGACCGGCCCTACGAGGAATTAATCGAAGCGATGAAAGCCACCCACAAACGCCTGCTCGAGGTGCATTCCGGCAAGGAGCCGCCGGTCCGCCGCCAGGCCCTCGTGAAATGAAAACAGGATCATCCGCCATGAAACGCCAGCCCGCCCGGGATTTCTTGGCGCGCCGGGTCGTCACCGCGCTGCTGTGCGCGATGCCATTCCTGGCCGCCGCCGGGGCTTCCTCCGTGAAAGTCACGGAGGAGGACATCGTCATTCCCACTTATCTGGCCGGCGACCCGGAGCCGAATCCGATGTTTTACTTTGGCCGCAATTCGCAGGGCGCGGCGGGCCGGGTCTATCCTTATCCTCTTTACGACAGCCTCACCCACGTCAAGACGAATAAAACTTACCGCATCGTCTGGCTGGAAAACGAATACCTGCGGATCGGCATCCTGCCGGACATCGGCGGGCGGCTCTTTGAGGCGGTGGACAAAAGCAACGGCTACAACTTCATCTATCGCCAGCACGTGATCAAGCCGGCGCTCATTGGCCTCATCGGCGCCTGGATTTCCGGCGGGATCGAGTGGAACATCCCCCATCACCACCGGGCCAGCACCTTCCTCCCGGCGCAGTATCGCGTGGAAACCAACGCCGGCGGCGGCGGGACCGTCTGGGTGGGCGAATTGGAATTGCGCCAGCGGATGCGCTGGGCCGTGGGCTACACGCTGCATCCGGGAAAATCATACCTGGAATGTTCCGTGCGCGTTCTCAATCGCACGCCCTTTCCCAACACCATGCTCTGCTTCGCCAACGTCGCGGTCAGCGTCAACAGTAATTATCAGGTGATCTACCCGCCCGGCACCCAGTACGTCACCTACCATGGCAAACGCGAGTTCGCCTCCTGGCCCGTTGCGACCGGGCGTTACAGCGGCGCGGACTTCGGCGCCGGCACGGACGTGAGTTGGTATTCCAACCATTTTTCCGCCAACTCCATGTTCGCCTGGAATTACGAGGACGACTTTTTCGCCGGCTACGACCACGGCCAACAGGCCGGCATCCTGAGCATCGCCGACCACCGCTTTGTTCCCGGCAAAAAGTTCTGGACCTGGGGCAACGGCCCGCGCGGCCGCATGTGGGACAAAATCCTGACCGACGACGACGGCCCTTATATCGAACTGATGGTCGGCGCCTACTCGGACAACCAGCCCGATTACAGTTGGCTGCAACCCTACGAAACCAAGTCCTTCCAGATGTATTGGTACCCCTTCCGCGACATTGACGGCGTGAAGAAAGCCAACCTGGACGCCGCCGTGAACGTGGAAATCATCACCAACGGCGTCGCCAAAGTCGGCTTCTGCGTCACGTCGGCGCACGATGCGGCGACGGTCATGGTCACATCTGTTGAGGGTGGCGAATTCGTGCTGGTGGAGAACATCTCGATCAGCCCCGGCAAACCTTATGTGAAAGAAATCTCCATCCCGCAAGGCAAGGACCCGCATGAGCTGCGCTTCGCCCTCCACGCGAACGGCCGCGAATTGGTCTCCTACTCGCCCGTGCGCTTGACCCCGATGGAGATGCCCGCACCGGTCATCCCGCCGCCCGCGCCCAAGGACATCAAGACGGTGGAGGAACTCTATCTAGCCGGGCAGCGCATCGAACAATTTCACGCGCCCGGCGCCACTCCGGAGCCGTATTGGGAGGAAGCCTTGCGCCGCGACCCTGGCGACGCGCGAGTCAATACTGCGGTGGGCATCCGTCAGCTCAAGGAGGCTCGTTTTGCGGAGGCGGCAGCGCATTTCCGCACGGCGCTGGCGCGGCTGACGGCCAATTACACCGATCCCAAGGATGGGGAACCGTTTTATTACCTCGGCGTGGCGTTGAAGGCGCAGGGCCAAATCAAACCCGCCGAAGACGCCTTTGCCAAGGCCGCCTGGAGCGAGGCCTGGCGCGGGCCGGCTTATTATTCCCTCGCCGAAATCGCCACCGCTCGCGCGGACTTCATCGCCGCGCTCGACGACCTGGACCGCTCGCTGGACGCCAACGCCCTGAACATCCGCGCCCTGAATCTCAAAGCCGCCGCTCTCCGTCACACCGGACGGACCAACGAAGCTTTTGCCATTTTGGATCTCGCCGCGCAAAAGACCGATCCGCTGGATGTGCGCCTCATGGCCGAGCGCTGGCTGACGGGCAACACCCAGGCCAGGGACGAATTGATCCGGACGCTTCAGGACCACCCTGCAACCGGCTTGGAAACCGCCGCCGAATTTGTGGACGCCGGTTTGCGCGCGGAGGCGGGGGAAATTTTGAGCCTGATGACCAATTCGCCGGAGGAAGGGAAACGCGTTTCCCCGCTGGTCTGTTATTGGCTCCGCCAGTTGGGATGGCCGGCCATTACCGTGCAGGATGCCTTCTCTTTGGGCCTGAGCGCCGGGAAACTGCCGCCCGACTATGTGTTCCCGTTCCAATGGGAGGCGATCCCGGTGTTGCGCCGGGCCATGGAAGAGAAACCGCAGGACGCCCGCGCCCCCTACTACCTGGGCAATCTTTTATTTGACTGGCAGCCGGAGGAGGCGCTGAAATTGTGGGAACAATCCGCCCGACTCGACCCCTCCTTCGCCATCGTCCACCGCAACATCGCCGCCGCGTTGATCCACCAGAAGCCGGCGGGCGACACCAACCGCGCCATCGCCGAGCTGGAGCAGGCCGCGGCCTGTCCTGTCAAGTATGCGTTGCATTTCACCGAACTGGACGAGCTTTACGCCGCCACCGGCGCGTCCCCGGAAAAACGCCTCGCCTTGCTCGAACAAAACCACGACACCGTGTTGAAACGCGACGACGCCCTCTCGCGGGAAATCGGCCTGAAAGTTTTCGCCGGCAAATATGACGAAGCCATCCAGTTAATGACCGGCCGCATCTTCTCCGTCTGGGAAGGCGGCACGCTCGACGTGGCGGATCATTGGGTCAACGCCCACCTTGCGCGCGGACGGCGGGAGATTCCGGCGCGGCAGTTGGCCTCGGCGCTGGCGGATTTTCAGGCGGCGAAGACCATTCCCGACAATCTCCCCTCGGACCGTCGCGGCGGCGGGATCGAGGCTCAACTGGCCTATTGGTTTGGCGTCACTTATGACGCGATGGGCGACGCGGCCAAGGCCAAACAATCCTGGCAGGAGGCCACGAACGTCACTCCCGCAGCAACGAGCGGACGGCGCGGCCCGCCAGGCCGGGGGTTGGAACGGCAGGTGGAGACGTATTACCAGGCGCTGGCCAAACACAAGCTCGGCCAGATTGCGGAAGCCGACAGCGCATTGCACGGCTTGTTGGAAGCGGCCAATCGGTCGCTGGAGCAAGCCGCCGCGCCCGGAGACTCGCCGGAATTCTTCGGTCAACGCCAGTCGGCCGGCGCCCGGACGGCCCTGGCGCATTACGTCGCCGGCCTGGGCCATCTCGGCCTGGGTGAAACGGACAAAGCGAAGTCGGAATTCGAGCTGGCCCTTCAAACCGTTCCCGATTCCCCCGGCCCAAAGTTGGAACTCATGCAAATGGGCCGGTAATCTCACGCTGGTCGCGCCGCGCGCCGTTTTTGCAGGATCGCATCAATGCGAAAGGCAGCCGATTTTGGCGACCGCGAGGATAAAACCAATCAGGCCAAGCCCCAGCAGCCAAAAGTTCCCATGGACGGCGAGGACAATGCCGGCGACCAATAGAAGAGCCATCAGCAACCAGACAAACATCACAATCATTAACTTCATGCGCGGCGGAGTGTAAGGCTTTGCGCCGCGCAATCAAGCTGGGAAAGTGAAAAACCTGGATTGGGGTCGCAATTCATTTGCTTCTCTCCGCCCGTTGCTCAATCCCGTTCTGGTGCGGGTTAGGAGGCGTTAATAAATTAAGGCAGCAACCTGACTGGTTCTTTTGGCGGCTGGCGGCGTTGCTCCTCAGTCGAAGATCCACGAGGGATATTCTCCTTCGTCGCGCCTTGCCAGCCGCCAAA
>Ga0182027_10012205_pt1 | contig 12081 bp, 10 predicted proteins | sample 712E1DmetaG_FD_121300 | JGI IMG/M metagenome (GOLD analysis project Ga0182027, IMG submission 121300) | Permafrost microbial communities from Stordalen Mire, Sweden - 712E1D metaG (Illumina Assembly) | ecosystem: Environmental > Terrestrial > Soil > Wetlands > Permafrost | place: Sweden...
AGGTCCGGGTGCATCTCGGTGGCATCGATCATGCCTACATCCACGTCCCCTTCGTTCATCAGGTACGTGCCCTCTTCCCCTCCTTCCGCCTTCCAGAACTGGTTCGCTGCAAGGTCGACACCGGCAACCGGCGTACCGTAGATCATGATGAGAGTTCCCTCAGGAAACCCGCCATCAAGGAGCAGGTTGAGCCCTATGATACCGGTCGTCCGCTTCTTGACCTTCCCGCTGATAGGGATGTCCTGGATAACGCTCTTCGTGTCCATCGGGGATATACCGGAGAGTATTATTTAATTTCTGGTTAAAATGTTTATGGGAGCCCGGACGATTTTGTCGCAGAATATCCTGCGAAACCGGATTAAGAGCGCGATTCGCCGAATTTTTCCCTTAGTTCGCGGCGGAGGAGCTTCCACCCGTGGACCCGGGGCAGTGAACCGGTGACCATGAGCTTCCGCGGGATCTTATATCCTGCCATATAGTCGCGGCAATATGCCTCGAGTTCTTTCTCGCAAAGTGCCATCCCGGGCCGGAACACGATTGCCGCGATCGGGATTTCGCCCCTGCGTTCATCGGGCACACCGAAGACAGCAACATCCGCGACCGCCGGGTGCCGGATAATGACGTTCTCGACCTCGGTCGGGTAGATCTTCCATCCCGACATGATGATCATGTCCTTTTTCCGGTCCGTAATGCAGAGAATGCCATCAGGGTCGAGGTACCCGATATCACCGGTCAGGAACCAGCCGTCCGGCCTGAAGACTTCGCGGGTTGCCTCCGGCAGGTTCCAGTACCCCTTTGCCACTGCCGGCCCGCGGAGGGCGACTTCCCCGCACTCACCGTACGGGAGCTCTCGTTCCGGATCGCCGGTATCAACGATCCGGATCTCGGTGTAGCCGACAGCCACTCCGACGCTCTGATAATCCTTTGTCAGGTGAGGATACTCGGGGAGCGTGGTGGTACCGGAGCCAATCACGATCGTCTCCGAGAGCCCGTACGAGTTCGCGACCGGGATATGGTAGCGCTTATCGAAGGCTTCCCAGACCACCGGCAGGAGCTGGCCGCCCCCGGAGATGATCACCCGGGCACTCTTCAGCTGCTCCTCCGTACCGGGCGGGGAATGGACCAGGGAATGGATGACCGGCGGCATCCCGGCAAGCACCGTGACCCTGTACTGATCAGCAAGCTCAAGATACCGATCGAGATCAAACCGTTCCATCATCACATAAGTGCCCCCGGCCCGGATAACGGCGATCCCCCAGGACAGCCCGACATGGCCCATCGGATAGATACCGAGGTAGATATCCGTTGGCCGTAACCGGAGAGCGTCCCGTTCGGTATCGAGAGCAGTCATCCAGTTGCCGTGGGTGAGCATGGCGCCTTTGGGCCGTCCGGTCGTGCCAGCCGTATACTGGATATGGCAGAGATCTTCGGTTGAGCAGTTCGCTGCCCGCGTGTTCTCCGGGACAGGAGGGAACGAGTCCCATGCTGTGGATCCGTCGCAGGATCCGCCCGTGCAGATGATATGGGAGAGGGTGGGGGCATCCTTCCGGATGGTGCCGATGATTTTGACGCCCTGCAGGTCCGTGATGACCGTGCAGGCACCGGCATCGTTGATGAGCAGGAGCAGTTCCTTACCGCGGTACACGATATTGGTCGGCACTGCCACAGCGCCAATCCGCCAGATGGCAAAATAGCTGATCAGGTACTCGGGTGAGCTGTCGAGGTAGATACACACCCGGTCGCCTTTCTTCACGCCAAGCGACAGGAGACCGAGACCAACCCGGTTCATCTCGTCCCGGAGCCGTTTGTACGAACAGGTCACGTTCCGCGAGGGACAGATGAGCGCGGCCTTGGCTTCAGGAACGCTTTTTGAATCGAGAAGGGTGGTGACATTGGACATGGGGCACCGGGTATTGGAGTTGTTACAAAATTGGACGTTGATGTATATAGGCGTTCATTATGGGGGCGGCCCGGGATCTGTCAGCCCATCCGGCTCCCGGAACCGGAAAAAGAGACCGGGTATTATTCCCGGTTTTAAAAATATCTCATGAAAGGACGGAATGTTTTTTATGGTTCCTGCCCCGATTAATCAGTCTGACAGTTATGGCAGAAGAAAATCCGCAGCCGGAGAATACCGGAGAGCAGCCGTCACCGGCACCGCAGCAGCAGACAGCGCAGCAGCCCAGGGCCCCGCAGGGCCAGAACAGCTCCGGGCAGCGGAGGAACGACCGGCATGGCAATTCCCGCCATCACGATAGCCGGCAGGATCATCACCGGCGCGACCAGCAACAGTCCCCCGTGCCGAAAGCGCCGGAAAAACCTTTCGTAACAACAGGAAAAGATGAGGACCTTGATGACGAGGAAGAGACCGAGCAGGACCGCTCATCCCCGCAGGGCAGGCACCGTTACCGCGGTGGCAGGCCACCCAAGAAGATTATCGAGGAATGGGCAAACGACCCGTACTGCGAATAGCGGAAGAAGCGCGTTCCCGTTTTTTTGGGGCACTTCCCGCTCTTTTTAAAAACAGGCAATACAATTATATCCACCTCCCCGTTCAGGCAGGGGACGCGGTCAGAGTGCATCGATATAAAATGATTATGCATAAATACGCAGGAATAATACCATTCTTTAGAGTATTTATGGCAAACAACCGCATCCATGCTGCACTGCCTGTCGTGCTCCTCCTCTGTCTCGCAGTGATGGCCTTCAGCGCCGGCTGCCTCAGGGAGAGTTCGGTGGAAGTGACATCCATCACGGTCGGCGCCCAGAACGTGACGGGCTCCGAGGTCACCCTGAACGTGACGTCCGAAATACAGAACACCAATGGGGTCTCCTCGGGGATAGCGCGGGTCCAGCTCAAGGCATACGATACTGCAAGCGGTCTCGTTGTCGCGGATCAGACCGGCGATGCCGGCTTCCTCGGCATCCGCGGGTCCGGGTCCATCACTCAGACCCTCGTCCTCCCGAGGACAGGCTCCTACCGCCTCGTCAGCACGGTCTTCGAGAACGGCCAGCGCAAGGGGCAGGGAGAGCTGACCGTGTACAGTCTCGATCGGCTTACCCCCGATATCCAGAAGACCGGCCTTGCCATCACCGACATCGATTTCCTGGTAAAGAAGGTGGCGGATGACCGGGCGACCATCCAGACAGACATCTATTTCACCAACAATAACCGGGCCCCGAGCGGAGCGTTCGATATCGAAGTAAAGGCAAAGGAAGAGGACGCGAAGCTGCTTGCCGACAAGCAGCGGACCCACCTGGAGAGCATCCAGCCGGATGCCACGCGGGTATCCAGCGTGACCCTCTCCGTCCCCGACCAGTATAACTATGTTGTCGAGGTGCTGGTCTGGAAGAACGAGACGATTATCCTGCGGGGCGAGGGGAACGTAAGGCTCCGGCCCGGTATCCTGGTGAAAAATGATACGCAGTTTGTGACAAAACAGATCGAAACCTCGAAGTTTGTCGGGGAAAGCGGAGATTCTTATGCGATCCCGATACCGACTACCCGATCTCCCGGCTTTGGTATACCACTGGTCATCGCCGCTCTTGGCTCTCTTGCCGTGTTCATGCATATCAGGAGGCGGCAGCCATGACCGGGGAAGAGAGCACGCCACAAACGCCGGAGAATTCGTACTATATCCCCTCAAAGGAGAATACTATGACAAAAGACCCAAAACCTGCGGAGAAGAAGTCCGGAAACGACCTGCTCGGGCTGGCATATGTGGTTATCGGGATTTTCGTCCTGATAGCAGCATTCCAGCTCTATTTCACGATCCAGGATCTGATCAGGACCTGGTTTTCCGACCAGTTCGTGCCCGTCATTTCGTCCGTTTACTATGTTGCGGTTATCGTTGCCGGTGTCTGGCTGATCCGGGAATATATCCGGAAACAGTAAACCTCTAAAAAATTTTTTCGCCGAGCAGTCCCGGTACTTCCCCTGCTTTTACCATCCTGACCCCGATATTCTGCATGTCCCGGGTATTGGCCCGGTGCACTTCTCCGGTGGATGCCCCGGTCGCGTCATCGATGAGCACGACCGGGTAATTGTATGCAATACCATCGAAGACTGTGGTCCGGATGCAGTTCGGGGTCTGAATGCCGCACACATAAAGGGTTGAAACCTGAAGCGTCCGGAGCATCAGGTCGAGTTCCGTACCGATGAAGGCGCTCATCCGGGTCTTGGTGAGCACATACTCTCCTTTCAGGGGCGTAAGTTCATCGATGACTGCTGCCCCTCTCGTTCCCTCAACCGCAAACGGGGATCTGGCGAAGAGCTCCTTCCTTGTGATCTCCACATCCGAACCGTCAGGCCTGTGTACCCGCAGGACATGGAAGACCGGCAGGGACCGTTTCCTGAACTCTGTAAGTACAGCCTGGATCTTCGGGATCACTGCCGGTGCCCCCGCGACTTTCAGCGGTTTTTCCTCTAATATAAAATCGTTCTGCATATCGATGATCAGGAGTGCTGGTTTTCTCATGAGGATCCCCCGTCAGATTATTTTACGCCCGGGACATAATACCTTGCAGCAGGTTTCTGGAGAACGTCATGGATCCTATCCTTCAGCCGATAATCCTGTTTTTTACGGGGATTATTGCCGGTACAGAATCCGGCCTCTTCGGTGTCGGGGGCGGCTCCCTTATGACACCGGTCCAGTTCTGGCTGTATACCGCCAGCGGGATGGACAGCACGCTTGCCACCCGGCTTGCCTTCGGTACATCGCTTGCCGTGATAATCCCGACCATGATCAGCGGGGCGCTGGCCCACCATAAACACGGTGCGGTGGAATGGCACGCGGCCCTGCCTATGGGAGTTGCCGCGATCATCGGCGGATTTGCCGGGGGGATTGCGGCATCCTATGTCCCGGGCCACGTGCTCCGTCTGTTCTTTGCGATCTTTATTCTCATCATGGCAGTCCGCATGGTCTGGCACATCCGGGAATGTTCCGAATGCGAGATGCGGGGATCGGTTATCCGGTTTCTTATCACCGGGTTCTTCATCGGCATCCTTTCCGGCCTGACCGGGCTTGGCGGCGGCGCGCTGCTCGTACCGGTCCTGGTCCTCCTGTTCGGCTACCCGATGCACCGGGCGGTCGGCACGTCATCGGCCTGCCTGATCTTCTCATCGTGCGGGGCGGTGACCGCGTATGTCATCACCGGCTGGGGTGTGGCCGGGCTCCCCCCGTACTCGATCGGGTACGTGGACCTGCTGACCTTTGCAATCCTTGCGGTGACTACGATCCCGGCTGCCCGCATCGGTGTGCGGTTTGCCCATTCCTGTTCCGGCAGGAACCTGCAGATCCTCTTTGCGATCATGATGGTGCTGATCGGTCTCTCCATGCTGGTGAGCGTGTGATGCGGGAGAGCGGCTGCGGGATTTTTTCAGGAGAAATATCGGCAGTATCTCCTTTCCGTTTATCCGAAGTTTTTACCGGATGGTAGAACGATACAGGGATATTTTAAGAAGGAAAAAAGCTAAACAGAATCAGCCAGAGACGAAAGCGAGGTGACGATATGCCAACGAGTAAGAAACAGATGACGAAGCTGAACCAGGTGAAGAAGGCCAAGGCAGAAGAGCTCTCAAAGCAGGCGGCTGCGGGCAGCAAAGAGGCCCAGAAGAAGCTCAAAAAGCTCGAGAAGAAGATCAAGTGAGCCACCGGGAAGCGGCCCCGCTCATTTTTTTTAAATCTCTAAAAAAATCCGGAAATTTTTTTTAAAAAAGATTTCAAACGATCGCGATTAAATTTTTTCAACCGGATCGTGAATAAAAAAATCAATCGCAATCAAATTTTTTTAAATAATCCACCATATATGGTGTGTATTTTTAGAGCGAAGTAGTGGTCAAAATTGACTGCGCACAAATGAAGAGCCCCGCCATGCGTTTCTGTTGGCGGTTCTCTGCGCTGACGGATGGACAGGATACAGCGATTGTACAAAATGGATAATGGAAAGGTTGTTCCCGTTGGTTGGCTGTGTACGGACGGTTCTGATAAGTTGTCGGTTGGCAGGGAAATATTTACGAGAGAGAAAAATAACGATCAACCGTGAACCTATCAGCACCGAAAATAGAAAAGTTTATTTGATGGATCGCTCAACCCAAAAAGATGTCAAATAGAGATGCAATGGTCATTCTCGTCTTTGTCTGTCTTGCTGTTATTCTGGTGGCAGGATGCGCGAACAGCTCTGCGAATAATGGTGCGGCCACCCCAGAGACTTCAAATTCTGTAATGATAACGGCGGTTGCATCGCCACTGCCAACAACATCTGCATCGCAGGATCCAATTGTCGGCAAATGGTCATACACAACCCCTCACGGTAGCAGTGCGCAGGTCGTCTTTGGCGCTGACGGAAGTTTTTCAGGATATATCGATGGAGGTAGTCAGGTAATAAGATCCGGAACCTGGCAAAATATTGGCGGCGGCAAGTATACCGTAACGATCTCAGGTCAGGCTTCGCCCGAGAACTGGATGCTTAATATCAATACCAACATGGCCTACAATAGCGCGTACCCGACTCTGGGATATTCCCGTGTCAGTGGGGGATAAGGCAGTTTCAATCTGTTTGTACGTGCAACGCGGGTATCATTTCAAATTGGTTATGTGCTCTTGGGAATGGGGACGATATTCGATCGTCCCCGCAAACAGATACCAAAAGAAAACGCGGTTCTGATAAGTTAGCGGTTGATGTATGATCTTTTACCCCGTTATTAAATCTCGATCAACCGTCAACTTATCAGAACCGGGAGGGAGATTATTAGCACCGCGCGGTCAGATATTTTTATCAGAAGACGTGATGGAAGGATGTTTCCACCAGCCCCCCTGATTTTCGTTATATTTTTCAGATCTTATCCGTTCATCTGTACCACTAAGGTGCAGAATGGAATTATATAGTAAAAATCTACACGCTGGTACTGTGAAACCGTTTCCATCGCAACCGGAAGCGTATCACGGATGAGGCTGTCTGATGACTACCGAACCGATTCAGGCAATGATAAGAAAGCAGATCAAACCAGCGATCGTACTCTTTTTTGTACTCACGCTTCTGTTGGGGATTGTCTACCCGCTGGTTGTAACAGGCATCGCCCAGGTGATCTTCCCGGTCCAGTCGAATGGGAATGTACTTGAACATAACGGGAAGGTAGTCGGTTCTGCACTGGTCGGCCAGCCCTTTACCTCGGCAAAATACTTCTGGGGTCGTCCTTCTGCAACCTCGCCCGTGCCATATAATGCCGGTGCTTCATCGGGATCAAACTTGGGGCCGAACAACCCCGCGCTCACTGACGCAGTGAAAGCCCGGGTCGATGCCCTGCATGCAGCCGATCCTACGAATACACAATTGATTCCCGTCGATCTGGTCACCGCATCAGGAAGCGGTCTTGACCCGGATATCAGCATCGCTGCTGCCCAGTACCAGGTTTCCCGCATAGCCCGGGAACGGAACCTGAACGAGCAGGATGTGCAGGCGCTCGTTGCACAGCAGAGCGAGCCCCGCCAGTTCGGTATCTTCGGGGAGCCCCGCGTCAATGTCCTCTCCCTGAACCTTGCGCTCGATGATCTCAGTGCCGGTCGTATTTCTGCACCGCAACAAACCACGACGCACCAGAACCATGAGCCGCTCGTTTTTGGCATGAGGATGTCTGACTGGCTCCAGATTATCATCTTCATTATCATCATTGCATTCCTGGTTGTTCCCCTCGGTGGGTGGATGGCAAAGGTCTTTACCGGCCAGCCCAATTTCCTGTCTCCGGTCATTGACCGGATCGAACAGAAATTCCTCGCACTGGGCGGGATAAATCCGGGCGACGAGATGGACTGGAAACAGTTTGCCGTGGCCCTCCTGGTCTTTTCCGTACCCTGTGTTCTTTTTGTATTCTTCCTCCAGCTCTTCCAGCAGTTCCTTCCGCTCAATCCTGCCGGCCTCGGGGCCGTGCCATGGGATCTTTCCCTTAATACCGCAGTCAGTTTTGCCACCAACACCAACTGGCAGGCCTATGTGCCGGAAGTCACCGTCAGTTACTTCACGCAGATGGTCGGGCTCGCCGTCCAGAACTTCCTGTCGGCAGCAAAAGGTATGGCCGTGCTGGTGGCGCTCATCCTTGCCTTCTCCCGCCGGTCGGTCAGCACCATCGGCAACTTCTGGGTGCTGCTCATCCGGAGCGTCATGATCCTGCTGCCCATCTGCCTCGTCATCTCGCTTCTTCTGGTGTCGCAGGGGGTTCCCCAGACGTTCAATGGCCCGGTTACAATTCCTCTCCTCGACCCGGTGAATGACAGTAATGGTGTTCAGGCCACTACGCAGACAATTCCGCTCGGGCCGGTAGCGTCCCAGATCGCGATCAAACAGCTGGGCACCAATGGTGGAGGTTTCTATAACACCAATTCCGCCCACCCGCTGGAAAATCCCACGCCGTTCTCCAACCTTCTCGAGATGCTCGCGATCCTCTTCATCCCCACGGCACTCTGTTACACGTTCGGGAAGATGATCGGCTCCGGGCGCAAAGGCATCGCCCTCTTAATGGCCATGACCATCATCTTCCTGCCGCTTGCCGGTATTGCGATCTGGTCCGAGCTGGGCGGGAACCCGGCATTCACGCCCCTGGGCATCGACCAGACACCCGGGCTTATCCAGCCGGGAGGGAATATGGAAGGAAAGGAAGTCCGGTTTGGGATCGTCCCCTCGGCATGGTTCTCGGTCGTGACAACGGTTACTTCCTGCGGGGCGGTCAACTCCATGCATGACTCCTTCATGCCGCTCGCCGGATTCGTCCAGCTCTTCGATATACAACTGGGCGAAGTGGTCTATGGCGGCGTAGGTTCAGGCCTGTATGGGATACTCGTTTTCGTCATCCTCGCTATGTTCATCGCCGGCCTGATGGTAGGCCGGACACCGGAACTCTATGGCAAGAAGATCGAACAGAACGAGATGAAGCTCGCCACCATCATCATTCTGATCCCGATTTTCCTGATCCTTATCTTCACGGCACTTGCTGTGATGACCGATGCCGGCAGGGCCGGGGTTTTCAACCCGGGACCGCACGGATTCTCGGAGATCCTGTACGCATTCAGCTCCACATCGCAGAACAATGGAAGCGCCTTTGCAGGACTGTCGGCAAACAGCCTCTTCTATAATCTGGCGGGGGCATTTGCCATGTTCGTTGGACGGTATGCGGTGGCGATCCTGACGCTCGCTCTTGCCGGGTCGCTCGTGGTAAAGAAGATCGTTCCTGCCGGTGAAGGTACCCTGCGGGATCACCGCCCGCTCTTCATTATCTGGCTCGTCTTTGTTATCATCATCATCGGGGCGCTGAGTTTTGTGCCTGCCCTTTCGCTGGGGCCCATAGCCGAGTTCATGAATATGGCCGCAGGGGGGATAATCCATGTCTGAACCTGGACAAACCCGGAACCCCACTGCTATTCCAGGCCTTTACCAGCGGGCTGTTATTGACGCCTTTGGAAAACTCGATCCCCGGACCATGATCCGGAATCCGGTCATGTTTACCGTAGAAGTCGGCAGTGTGATCACCACGCTTCTCTGGCTGCAGGCATTGACAGGAAGAGGCGAGGCCCCGGCAGGATTCATCGGTGCGATCTCGGCATGGCTCTGGTTCACGGTGCTCTTTGCAAACTTTGCCGAGGCGCTTGCCGAAGGCCGGGGTAAGGCGCAGGCCGATTCCTTACGGAAGATGCGGCGGGACACCGAGGCCAAAAAACTCAATCCCGACTATACTCTCATACGGGGCAGGGAACCCGATGAAAAATACGTCTCTGTGATATCATCCTCAGCCCTGCGGAAGAACGATCTCATCTATGTCAAAGCCGGGGACACGATCCCGGTGGACGGGGAAGTTATCGATGGCGTTGCATCGGTAAACGAGAGTGCTATCACCGGGGAAAGCGCACCGGTTATCCGTGAGTCAGGAGGCGATCGGAGTGCGGTCACGGGAGGGACAAGTATCCTTTCCGACTGGCTTATCCTCCGGGTCAGTGCGAATCCCGGCGAAGGGTTCCTCGATCACATGATCGGTCTTATCGAAGGGGCGAAACGACAGAAAACCCCCAACGAGATCGCGCTCAACATTCTCCTCATTGGTCTCACCGCGGTTTTCGTCGTTGTTTCGGCCACACTCTATGCGTTCTCGCAGTACAGTGTAAAAACCGCGGGTGTTGGCACGACCGTCACCGTTACTGTACTGGTCGCCCTCTTTGTCTGTCTCGCCCCTACAACCATCGGGGGACTCCTCAGTGCGATCGGCATCGCCGGGATGGACCGGCTGATCCAGCGCAATGTCATCACCACATCCGGTCGTGCCATCGAGGCTGCCGGAGACGTAGATGTCCTCCTGCTGGACAAGACCGGCACGATCACGCTCGGGAACCGCCAGGCAGTCGAGCTGATCCCGGTTGACGGGACGGAGATCATGGATCTCGCGGAAACGGCACAGCTCGCATCCCTTGCCGATGAGACCCCGGAAGGGCGCAGTATCGTGGTGCTGGCAAAAGAAAAGTACGGACTCCGCGGGAGGACGGTCGGCGCGACCGAATCGAGCACGGAAATGCAGTTCATCCCCTTCACGAGCCAGACCCGGATGAGCGGGGTCGACCAGGGAGATCTTCACATCCGGAAGGGTGCAGCGGATGCCGTGTTTGCCCACATCCAAAAGTGCGCTAAATACGAAGTGTCGGAGCAGCTGAAACAGGAAGTGGACAAGATCGCCCGCGCCGGCGGCACTCCCCTTGTTGTTACGAAAAACGGGAAAGCCCTCGGGGTCATTCACTTAAAGGATATTGTCAAAGGCGGGATCAAGGAACGATTTGCCCAGCTGCGGAAGATGGGCATCAAGACCGTCATGATCACCGGTGACAACCGGCTTACCGCTGCTACAATTGCTGCGGAAGCGGGGGTTGATGATTTCCTGTCAGAGGCCACTCCGGAGAGCAAACTCAAACTTATTCGTGAATACCAGACCGGCGGAAGAATGGTCGCCATGACCGGAGACGGTACCAACGATGCCCCGGCGCTTGCGCAGGCAGATGTTGCCGTTGCCATGAATACCGGAACCCAGCCGGCACGGGAGGCCGCGAACATGATCGATCTCGACTCTAACCCGACAAAACTGATCGAGATCGTCGAGATCGGCAAACAACTGCTCATGACCCGGGGGGCACTGACCACCTTCTCGATCGCAAACGACATTGCAAAATATTTCGCGATCATTCCGATCGCATTTGCCTCCACCTACCCGTCTCTTGCTGCCCTGAACGTGCTCGGGCTTCACAACGGTATCCTCTCGGCTGTGATCTTCAACGCGATCATCATTGTCCTCTTAATCCCTCTCGCACTTCGCGGAGTCAGCTACCGGGCAATGTCGGCAGAAGAGGCGCTTCGCAATAACATCCTCATCTATGGGATCGGTGGGCTTATCGCTCCGTTCATCGGGATAAAGCTGATTGATATCCTGCTCATTCTCATAGGAGTGTAAATATCTGTGATTACTTTTCCTGAATGTCGCCCGGATCCCGATACGCTCCTTGCCCGTATCCAGGGTGAAGAGCGGCAGAAGAACCGGGGCAAACTCAAAATTTTCCTGGGGTACATCGCAGGGGTCGGTAAGACCTACGAGATGCTGCAGGCCGCCCATCACCGGAAGCGTGACGGCATTGATGTACGGATCGGGTACGTCGAGACCCATGGGAGGGTCGAGACCGAAGCACTGGTGGAGGGCCTCGATGTCATTCCTCGTAAGATGATCGAGTACCAGAACGTGAAGATTCCGGAGATGGACCTCGATACGATCCTCACCCTCCGCCCGGAACTTGTCCTTGTCGATGAACTTGCCCATACCAATGCACCGGATTCACGGCACCTGAAACGTTACCAGGATGTCGAGGAACTGCTCGATGCCGGTATTGATGTCTATACAACGCTGAATGTCCAGCATATCGAGAGCCTCAACGATGTCGTTGCCCAGATCACCGGCGTCATTATCCGGGAAACCATCCCGGACCGGGTGATCGATGAAGCGGCCGAGATCGAACTGGTGGACCTGGCCCCGCCGGAACTTCTCCAGCGGCTCCGGGAAGGAAA
>Ga0182027_10012207_pt1 | contig 12079 bp, 9 predicted proteins | sample 712E1DmetaG_FD_121300 | JGI IMG/M metagenome (GOLD analysis project Ga0182027, IMG submission 121300) | Permafrost microbial communities from Stordalen Mire, Sweden - 712E1D metaG (Illumina Assembly) | ecosystem: Environmental > Terrestrial > Soil > Wetlands > Permafrost | place: Sweden...
CTTGTTCCCCCGACAAAGCAAAATATTATGAATCTCCAGATTTGTTTTTTGTACATGTTTAAGCACCTTTTAAAAAAATACTGTTCCTGAATAAAAACAAAGCAAGCAGGCAAAGTATTATTTGTAATGAATAAATAAAGTAAACGACATCTTTTTCATAGACTTTCCTTTTGAATTTACTTAATATGAATATTGATAGATGCGTCAGTCCATATATTTTGTTATAAGGCATTTTTAGACTGCCATCTTTTTCAGGTATACCGAAAGATTGTTTTTTTAATTTTCCCCTTAATTTTAATACGACTTCAAGGATATAGAGGATGAATACAAAAACCGCTATTTTTTCAAAATTACCCAGTATTGCCATTCCAGCAATGAGTGCCCCAACAGAATATGTCAGTATATCTCCCGGAAATACTTTCGCAGGAAATCTATTATAAAAATAAAAACCAACTAATGAAGCAACCATGCAAAGTCCGATTAAGGCAAGCCAAGGGTTTCCAGTGACATAAGAGATAAATGATAAAAAGCTCAAGATTATTATTCCTTGTCCTGCTTCAAGTCCATTAAATCCTGCAAGCATATTATATGTGGTTGTTGCGCCAGCAATTCCAATTGGAATTAATATTAAGGGGTATATATAACTTAGGTTAGTTATCCCAATTATAGGTATATCTATTAGATGGTCGCCTGCACTTATGACTATGAGTGGAATTGAAGCTAGTAGTGCAAGAAATATTCTAAATCCTGCAGATAAGCCTCCATGTTTCCATCCAAGCAAATCATCAGTAAGGCCAACAATTGCAAGAATTAAAATAACCCCTATCAATGCAAAAATCTGGATTGTTATCCCATCTACATCATTAAAAATAAATCTCCTTATTGCAATATAGAAGAGTACTCCTAAAATAAAAGCCATGACAACTACAATCCCTCCAGAAGAAGCAACATTTCTTGGATGATTGACTTTATTCATATCTTCCCACAAAAGGCCCACCTTCTTGCATTTTTTTATCCATTCTGGAAGAAGTATTAATGTCAAAATTAAGCTTATGAATATTGACACCAGTAATATTGTTTCCATGTTTTATGATGAAATTTAAGGTTTTTAAACTTTAATAATCATAAATAGAATATTCTAAAAGACATATATCTCCTGAAATTATGTCAAGTAATCTTCAAATATCCCCGAGCTTGTTCTGCTCTCGATTTACATTTCCCAATCAAGATATTTTGAAGCATCCCTGTCAATATACTTTTGCTGAAGAATTTCTTTTCCAGTATATTTAATGTCCCATATGGTTATAGGTCCTTGGACACCCTGGAAATAAAATATGTTTGGAAGATTCATACCCTGGTTATTTAATAATGTCCCAATCAGGCTAGGTTCAATATGAGCTACTTTAAAATTAGGGAATTTATTGAATGGATCATTCAATATGTATTTCTGTGCTAGATAACCTCTCATTAATCTTGGAGATAAAAATATTATTGTTCCAATTTCATTCTTGCTGACTCTTCCTTGATTGTCTGGTATTACCTCAGGGATAACATCTGCACAACCTTCAATACCTGTCTTGAAATCAATGAATTTTCCTTCAACAGACAAATATCTCAGATAAACCTTTTGTTGAACTCCATTATAAACCATGATAGTATATGGTTGCAAAAATTGAGTGCCATTATTTGCTGTTGTAGTTGGAACAATTATTGCACCAACACCTGTTTTCTGGGCAGGTAGCATGATCTGTTTTCCATTATTGTCTATTACTAGATCTTCGTCTAGTGCTATTCCTCCAGTATAAACATATGATGTTTGATTCTTGGTTTCCTGTGTTTGTGTTTCATCCATTAAAAATGTACCAATCCACGAATATCTGTCATAGTTTTTATCGCTTCCAATGCTTGAAAATGCCCCATACTTGCCAATGTCACTGGAATCTATCAATAGATATGTTGCATTGTGATTATATAAGAAATTAAGAGAATCATTCTGATTGTCACCAGTTAACACAAGTCTTCCCATATAATAGTTCCAAAAGACAATATCATTTCCCCCGTCGACTACTGTGGCCCGATTCCCTATACTTTGGACCCAATATCCATAATCCCACCAATGCGCAAATACTGCATTTTTAGGTGTTTCATCATCTACCCATTTCATTGCTTTTTGCCACTGCTGGTTATAATATCCAGGGATATAACTGTAGGATTGGCTTGTTATAGTTTGATAAAAGCTATAGAAACAAAAAGCACTAGCAACAATGAATAATATCATCAATGCTCCAAGGATAATTTTCCAGGTTTCATCTTTTGCATTTCTGAATTTTTCGATAGATTCAACGATTAAAAAACCAGCAAATATAGGGGCCACAGTTGCAAGGACCATGATTAATCTGACAGCACTTCTTGCAGTGAATAAGCATAAGATAAATAATACAAACAGTATGAAATAACTATATCTAATATCTTCGAATGCTTTATTGCCAGTTCTTTCATATCTGATATAATAATAGATTAATCCTGCAATGAATAATAATGCGCTTCCAATATAAAATGCCTTGCTGATGAAATTCTCCCCATTAAATATACTACTGCCAGAATATCTGGAAAACACAAGTCCAAAGAAAAATAAGACATAGAGTCCAGTCAAAATCCAGGAATCTTTTTTATATAGTTTACTTAAAAGACTTTTGATCAAAACTACAGAACCGATAAAAAATAACCAGAACATAATCGGGACATTTGGAAGATTTTGTAGATAAGGTCCAAATTCAGATGCCCATTCAGTGAAATAAGGCTGCCTATTTTCAGCAACAGTTGTACTCCATCTTCCTGTTGTCGGATTAAACATTACCTTGTAAACTCCATTAATCTTATCTAAAAAGAATCCAGGTCCAAGTATGATAGTTGCAATAACAATTATTAATATAAATCCAATAATAATTGTCAGTATATTTTTAGGAATTTTTGTTTCTCTGAAAAATTTTATTTTTCCTAGAACATCCTTTATTTTTGTTTCCCATAAGATAAAATTAAAAACTATAATAAACAATGTTAATGTGACAAGTCCTGTATCTAAGGATGATATTAATTGTATTAGACTAGATTTAGCAGAAAAATACAAGTATATAGTGAATGAAGAAATTACCCATATGGCATAAATAATAACTTCTTTCTTATGCACCTTATTTAACATAAATGCGACGAGTGTTGCAACAGCAATTGTTACAAAGACATAAACACCACCTCCCCAATCGAGGCTCATTAAACTAGTTGCAATTCCAGCGAGTAATCCAAATATGATAGAATTACTTATTTTTTTTGCTTTCCAGGCTTTGAAAAAGAGATAGAAAGCAATGAACATAAAGAAAAATGCTGCAGACTCTTTTTCAGGAATTCCTGCAACAGTTCTAGGCAAGAAGGATGGAATAACTATCATAAAAAAAGTAGAGATGAGTGCTATAATATTTGCTTTAGTTTTGCTTTTTTTATCATCTTCAACAAATATTTCCCTTACAAACAAGAACATAGCAATTATTGTAAGCATGAACACGATTACAGGATATAATGCTCCTGCAAGATTAATATTTTTTATTCCAAATAGGGTTAATAAATAATAAGTTCCAGCAATCATATATGGAAGAAGCTGGGTTTCTATAGAATTATCAAATCCAAGCGGAACATTTCTTAGATTATCGATATGAGGCAAAGATCCATCCTTTACAATTGTCTTTGCATCTCTTACAAATAACCAGGGGTCTAAATCAGGTCCAAGTGTCCAGTCATTTGTAGCTATATTCCATAGTCCTGGTTGACCTGAAAATGCACCTCCACTAATAAATGTGAATAATGATGGAACAGCCCCTTTAGAATGGTCTTGCATTGGTAGTGTTCTTATGTATGCCCCTAAAATAAGTGCTATAACTAAAAATACAAATACCCATACCCAATTTTTCTTAAAAAATCCAGATATTTTTTTCTTTCTTTCTTCGATTATTTTTTCTTCTTCCATATTTTGATTTCAGATGAACTTATTTATGGACATTATCAACATCATCAAGAAGTTCTTCAGCAGACTTCTCTTGTTCAAGTGTTCTTTTGCCACAATAAGGACATTCAGTGTGTTTTACATTACACTTAAAGTTGCAGCTTGTACATATGTATGCCATTTTTATATACATATCAAAAGATATCATCCTTTGTATTCTATAATAGGGAATAAATCACTTTTTAAATCTAACTCTAAGGAGGCATTATATATAATACATTAAATACTTTACGAATCTGAAGCAAAAGTATATGAATTTCAATTAACGAAGTTAAAAACATTAAATACTTTGCGAATTTAAAAGAATGCCGGGGTTATGAACACTTCTATTAATGATGCGATAAACAATATTACAACTGATAATATTATCAGGTTTAAAGCATCCTGTAGTACAATCCAAAATTTATCAGAACGAAAATCATGCCTGATAATCGCAGCACTAACAATACCTCCTGCAAGTGCTCCTCCAAAATATGCTCCAATTTCAGGTATTCCATGAATCATATATCTTGCAAGTCCCATTGGAAGATTTGCAAGGTCAGATTTAGAAAATATTCCGATAGCTGCACTTATAACACTTGCATTCCAAGCAAGGATAAATATTGCTCCTGCTCCAAAAATTAATGAGAAAACCAGGGTAAATATCAGAACATATATATTATTTGCGAAAATATTGACTACTCGATCAGTTGCAGATAAAAATCCAGTGGTTTTAGAAACTTCCCCGCCAGTAAATTGATTGACACAGGCATCAAAATTTGAAGGTTTGTTTATTGTGCAATATGTTTCAATTTGAGCTTTAAAATTCTGATTTCCTTCTGAAACAGCAATATACCAAAAGGAAAATGCTACAACAAATCCTAAAAATAAGAACATGAAATATAACAAGGCTTTACTGTGCTCTTTTAATAATCTCTTGAATCCAGGCAACTCAATATCTTTTTTCTCTTCAGTTTTCATAGAAAAATAAATGAATGGGATTGAAAACATGACACAAAATGTAACAACAAGCATTCCTGAGTATTTTGATAAAACTGGGTCTTTTCCAAATACCCATCTAACAAGGATAAGGGAGATAGTTGCATAGAATGCTCCAATAAAAAACATCTCCCATGGATTTCTTTCAGCTTTATTAGGATTGATTAGTAATTCAAACATATTGCACCATTTTTTTACACTTATATAATCATTTTAGAGTATTTAAAAATTCCTTTTGGAAATTAAATATATTTCTAATTTGGGAATTGTTGATTTCTGTTTAGTCCAATATTGAACTTAGCATATTTGCTCTTCATCTAACGATATTGAGTTGTACTGATATTAATAATGAATGTCAGCGAGATTGATGAGCAAGAGGAGTCAATCGAGCAATTATTATCGAGCCAATCTAGGCAAGTGTTATGTTGAGTTAGAAGGTTGACTTTACGGTTTTCAACAGCTTTTTATATTACCTATTGCTGATTATTAAAAGGGGAGGTGATATAAATCATTCTCTCTGAAAGATTACTCGTCATCTTTTAGGAAATGTGACTTGTCAGGAAAACCTAGGTTTTCATACGAAAATGATAAAACAAATAATTTTTAATAAAATCTGCAGGGATATAAAGTCTTTGAAAATACAAAGTGCAACAACGCTTGCAAGAAAAGCTTTTTATGCCTATAAACTGATTCCAACAAAAGAGTCCAAGATAAGGCTACTTGGATTAAGACCGACCGAACCGATGCTTGACAATATTCTTAAAAAACATGATGAACTGTCTTATGCAGACTTGACAAAAAAATTAGAGGTTATACAGGAAAAAATAAATCAGGAAGTTTTTAAGTTGATAAAAAATGGAGACATCATTTTTACTCATTGCCATGCATCATCAGTTGTAAAAGCATTGATTTATACAAAGAAAAAAGGAAAGGATTTTGTTGTTTATAACACTGAAACACGCCCATTATATCAGGGAAGAAAGACATCAAAAGAACTCAGAAGAGCCGGAATAAAAGTTACAATGTTTGTTGATTCAGCAGCCCTGATTGCAATGGAAAATGGAAAAAAAGCAGACCTGGTTTTACTTGGTGCAGATGCAATCACCAAAAAAGGGGTCATAAATAAAGTTGGTAGCGGAATGTATGCAGAGCTTGCAAAGCTTCATAAAATTCCATTTTATATTGTATCTAATTCACTGAAATACACAAATAGACCTATAAAAATAGAACAAAGACCAAAACAGGAAGTTTACAAAAATACAAAGATAAATATAATCAACCCTGCTTTTGAATTTATGGATAAAGATTTGATAAAAGGCATAATCAGTGAGTTTGGAAATCTGTCCTATGATGGATTTTTGAAAAAAATTAAGACTTAACCTATATTCCTATCCTTGATAATTCTTATAAAGCCTATATTCTCATGAATTATTGTAAAAAGTACTTATAGAAGATGAAATTAAACTTTGTTTTGGATGTTGATGGTGTGATGACTACTGGACAGTTTTTATACTCTAAGGAAGGAAAGACTCATAAGGTTTTCGGACCTCATGATGCTGATGGTCTGAAATTAATAAGAGACAAGGTCAATATATGTTTTATAACTGCAGATAAAAGGGGCCTGCCTATAACTAAAAAAAGGATATCCGAAGATATGGGTTATCGTTTGGAAGTTGTTACAGAGGAAGAAAGATATAATTTTATAAGGGAGAACTTCGGGTTCGAAAATACTATTTTTATGGGGGATGGAATTTTTGATGCACCTATCTTAAGAAAATGCATGTTTGGAATTGCTCCAAAAAATGCAAGAATAGAGGCAAAAAACTCTGCAGACTTTATAACTCCTTCAAATTCTGCCGAGGGATCTGTTTGTGACGCTTGCATTGTAATAAATAAAAGATTCCTTAAATTGAAGGTTAACTAATGGGACTAAATAACAAAAAAAAATTAATACTTATTCCAAGTGCATTAAATGTCTATAATGAGATGTCATTTGAAGTGGGAAGTATTCCCCATATACTTGTCCCGATAAATGGTAAACCTTTATTATACTACCTTATTGAGGATTTTGACTCTAAAAATCCAAATAACGATTATTTGATTATTGGAAAAGAAAACATCCACCTTATCAATCATTATGTTAAGGAAAATTTAAAAAATGCATCTAATATTAAGGTTGTTGAAATTGATGAGTTAAAAGGTTTAGGATGGACAATTTTACAAGGGTTGAGGATGGTCAATAATCTTGCGGATTATGATGAGGTTGTGATTAATTTTGGAGATACTTATATAAAAGATTTTTCATTTAAAGATAAAGATACAGTCTATTATAGCATTAAGGAAGAATCTTATAGGTGGACAACATTTAGGTCAGAAAATAATAAAATAACTTCAATAAAAGACAAAAATATAAATGATTTTTCAAAATCATTCAATAATATATTTGTAGGTGTTTTTATTATTAAGTATCCTGCAGTATTCTCCAGATGTCTGGAGAACAATGAAGATTTCTACCTTGCTTTGATGGATTATTTAAATGAAAAAGAATACATTCTTGAGGAAACAAAAGATTGGTATGACTTTGGCCATGTTGATAATTATTATGATGCAAAAAAATCATTTATTAATAAAAGGTTTTTTAATACGCTTCACATTGATTCAAATCGGGCGATATGCAAAAAGAAAAGCGATGATATCGAGAAATTTATTAATGAGATAAAATGGTATCTTGGTCTGCCTGATGATCTGCAGTATCTCGTTCCAAGAATATTCAATTATTCTCTGAATCCAGAAGATATGTTCATTGAAATGGAATATTATGGATATCCCAGTTTAAGCGATCTTTACTTGTTAGGCAATTATGAGGTCGGTTTATGGAATAAGATATTTGATTCTATCTTTTTTTCTATTGATGAGATGTCAAAGTATAAACTTGACTTAAAAAAAGAAGAGCTCGTAGATGCTGTGATAGATATGTATATAGAAAAGACTAAAAAAAGGGTTAGTTTACTGAAAAAAGACGATTTTTTTGGTTCTTTGGTGGATAAGGAGATGACAATAAATTCTGTCAAATACCCATCTTTTAACTCAATGTCGAAAGATTTAGAAAAAATTTCAAAAAACGTTTTATCCAATGGTTTAAAATTCCTTTCAATAATTCATGGGGATCTATGTTTGCCAAATATGCTTTATGATCCTAAGCAGAAAATTTTAAAATTAATCGATCCAAGAGGAAAATTTTCAAAGTATAAGTTATATGGTGATTTTAAATATGATTTGGGAAAACTCAGACATAGCTTTATTGGAAATTATGATTTTATTATAAACGATCTTTTTAGCCTGCATTATAGTGATGAAAAAGTAGACTATAAATTCTTTAAATCGCAAAATCAAAAGAATATATCTGAATTGTTCGAATTTAGATTAAACGAAAAATATCCGACTAACTCCCGGGAGATAGAACTGATTGAAGCATTATTGTTCATAAACATGGTTCCTCTTCATTCAGATAACAGGAATAGACAGATTGTTATGTGGTCAATTGGGATTGAAAAAATACACTCTGTTTTAGAGAAATATAAACAAGATAAGACAAAGGTTATTATTACAATGGCCGGTGAAGGAAGCAGGTTTAGGCAGATAGGCATAGATAAACCCAAATATATGATTGATGCCCGAGGCAAGACATTATTTGAATGGTCAATAAGGAGTTTAACGAATTTTTTTGATTATGAATTCATATTTATAACAAGAAAAGAGCATAATTCCAGGAAATTTATTGAGGAAAAATGTAAATCTCTCGGAATAAAAAAATTTAAGATAAAAGAACTGGATTATCTGACAGAGGGTCAGGCCGCAACAGTTCTGACTGCTAAAGAGTTCTTAAGTATGGACGATCCAATATTAATTTATAACATTGATACTTATGTTGAACCTCATGAATTAAAACCAGGGGATATAACTGGAGATGGCTGGGTTCCATCTTTTGAAGCTGTTGGAGACCACTGGAGTTTTGTGAGTTTTGATAACAATTATAAAGTGAATAATGTTGCTGAAAAGATAAGGATATCTGACTATGGAACAATAGGACTTTATTACTTTTCAAGTCTGGGGCTATTTGAGTCGGTCTATCAATCTTTTAATTTTGAAGGGATAAAAGAAAAGTATATTGCCCCTTTGTATTCAAGGGTCATTAAAGATGATTCAAAAGCAGTGTTTACAAGGCTAATAGACAAAAATTCAATACATGAACTGGGTACACCTGATGAAGTAAAAAAATTCGACCCTGATTTTTTAAAAAATAATAATCGCGTATAAGCATTATTTATACTTGATGAGGTTATTATCCATCTTTTTGAGTAATTTGGATCTCTTTAACATGGAATGTGCTTTTTTTGGTATAATTGTTCTCAATATTTTTCTTAGTTTTAATTTTGAATGAAAGAATCTAGTGTTGAGTACATTCATTTTTTCAAATGGATTATTGTAACTATAAATATTCATTTCTACAGAATTTTTTACAGCTTCTTCATTTAATTCAGGGTTAATATACACTTTGCTTATTCTTTTTTTCCAGAATAAGGGTATTTCTTCAAGTCCTATTTTTAGATCAGTCCCGTTTATTTTATCTTTGAAGATATAGTCTTCCTTTAGCGGATTTATATTGACCCATCCTTCTTTAAAGTCATCATATCCAAAAGCTATTTTTATATCACTGTTAAAGAAACCCTTCGGGATAAATAAAGGTGGTATTGTATCTGATGATATTGGAAATCCATGATTTTTAGTATGACTATAACCATCATAATGATCGCATATTCTTTTTTTTGGTATAACCACGACTTGATCATTTACTTTTATAAATTTATGCGCTAGATCTATTCTGGTTATTCTTGTATCTCCCCAATCTTCAGAGAATAACCATTGATTTAACAGGTTTTTATTTATTATCTGAATTGAGTCCAGAAAACCTCTCGGAAATAAACCCACTATGCAGTCATCATCTTCTTCAAGGACAACAGAGTCCGGGTACATAGCTTCCCGGTTTGGCATTCCAGCTTTAGTCATGTTTATTGTTTCAGGAAAATGAGAATAAACAATTGAAACAAATTTGTGGGTTTTTTTTAGTTCTATAGCTTTTTTCAGGCATGTATTTAACATCTTTTTATTTGGGGCAATAAATGGATGGTCATTGTTTCCAGCATAAAATATCCATTCATCATCCATGGAATTTATAAGTTTTGCCATTTCCTGGAATTTTTTTTGATTATCACTTCTTCCATAAATGAACTTAGCATTTGGAAATAATTGTAGGACAAATTTTTCAAAAGATATTCTTTTGGACGGTTCATCTAACTCATATCTTATTATTACATTACTCCATTTAATGAACGAGTAGCTGACTAGGGTATACAAAGCAATCTTTAGTCTGTCTTTTTCATTATATGTTTCAGAATTATTTCTTATTTCATCAATTTCACTATAAAGCCCTTTTACCAGGGGAATATCGGTTATAAGATTATCGTAATATAGTATCATGTTAAGTCTCTGACTAGTTTTTTTAATTGTCTTTGGTTTTTAAAATTATATATAAAAAAATACTCTAATTATTTGCTTAATTTTAATACCCTTCGGATATAATATTTTGGATGTGTTATTATTTTTCCAGCAATTTTCTTGATAAAAAATATCTTTCCCTCGGCCATAGTCGTTTCTATTGCTATTTTATTTGACATTTTGATTAGCCATTCCATAGGATGTTCAAGTGTGAAATTTGGACATGGTTTGTTAGTTAGCCAGTAACTGTCGTCAATCCACCCCCTAGATTTTCCTATCTGGTAAACTTCTGTTCCAGGATAGACCCACAATGGAAAAGCATAAAAATAATCCATCTTAATTATCCTTTGCAATTCTTTGGTAAATTCGATTGTTTCATTTACAGTTTCTTCAGTCTCACCAGGAAAACCCACAATTAAATTTTTTACGACCTCAATATTTTTAAACTCCTTTAAAATATTGAATGTATTGATGCAATCTTCTTTGGTTATGCCTTTATGGATTGATTCAAGTAACTTTTTTGCACCTGTTTCAATACCAAATATCATCTTTACAAAACCTGCTTTTTCCATCCAGTAAAACATTTCTCTGGATATAGGTTTAATCCTTCCCTGACAAACAAATTTTCTTTTAATTCCTCTATTGATCAACTCTTTGGATATTTCAATCATTCTTTTATTGTCAAGTGTAGATGTGTCATCTGCAAATTCAATGGATTCTACCCATGGATAATTTTTGACAATAAATTCAATCTCATCCACAACATTTTTTGTAGTCCTGAATCTCCATCTTTGCTTACTGATAACTGCAAGACAGCAAAAAGAGCAATTATTAGGACATCCCCTTGAAGATAAGATATAGACTGACTTTATCTTTGGGTTCATAAAAGTTTCGTATGATGGAAATGGAAGTGAGTCAAGGTCTTTTAATAATTCTCGGTCAGGATTTTTGATGACTTTATCTTTATCTTTGTATGCGATTCCTTTTATTTTCTTTATGCTTTTTTTATTGGAAATTGCATCCAATATCTCTATAAATGTTTCTTCAGCTTCTCCAATACTGATAATGTCTATAGGAAAATTATTCAGTAGCTGCTCATACATTACAGATGCATGTATTCCGCCAAGAATTATTTTGGTATCATTCTTCCATTCTTTTATCGCTTTAATCGCTTTATACGCTGAAATTCTTGTCATTGAATTGATGCTTATTCCCACAACATCTGGTTCAAATTTGACAAGATTTTTTTTAAGTTCTTCAAGAAAATGTTCTTCTGTCCAATAAGTATAATCTCTTGTTAAGACTTCATAACCATGTTTCTTTAGTATAGAATCAAGATAGAGAAGACCTATTGAGGGTTGTGTAATTTCTTCATCTACCATGTCTCTTTTTCTATTCTGCGATTCTGTTGCAGAGCCAAATAAGAATATTTTTGGTTTCATTATATTTTTAAAAAAATTTAAGGTATATAAATATTATATAATTGAGATATAA
>Ga0182027_10012208_pt1 | contig 12077 bp, 8 predicted proteins | sample 712E1DmetaG_FD_121300 | JGI IMG/M metagenome (GOLD analysis project Ga0182027, IMG submission 121300) | Permafrost microbial communities from Stordalen Mire, Sweden - 712E1D metaG (Illumina Assembly) | ecosystem: Environmental > Terrestrial > Soil > Wetlands > Permafrost | place: Sweden...
CTTATATTGACCTATGAATAATGTAGACAATAAAAAAATCCTCTCGATGTTTGCTGCAAGAATTCCTTCAACTGTTTTTGGACCAGAACGCGTACGTTTTATTATTGAGCATATTAATGAATTAGAAATTGAACATAAACTTATGATTCTTAATCTGATTAATTTCATTTTAGGGATCATGGTTGAAAGACATGCATCGGATGTTGAAATCGGCGGGTATGGGGCGCAGGGTTATATCTGGTATAGAATTTTTGGAAAAAAAGAACGGGCATTAGATATGCCTCAATTAACTGAAGATGAAGCTTCGGTTTTAATAGTTACATTGCTGAATGAGAACCAGGGTAAATATATTCTTGAACACAGAAATCTGGATTTCAGTTATACATTCAAGTATGATAAAATTGGCATAAATGTTCGCTTCAGGGCTGACGCATATTTTGATCTCGATAACCTTGCATTGAATATGCGTGCTATTCAAGCAACAATTCGACCAATAGAATCGCTCGAATTTCATCCGTTTGCAATTAAATCAATGACCCATGGTTACATCAAATTCGGTTTGTCTTTAATTACAGGAATTACCGGCTCGGGTAAATCAACTACTCTGGATGCAGTAATAGATCTTCATAATGATTCTGACCCTTGTCATATAGTTATAATTGCATCACCTGTTGAATATGTTCATAAATCCAGAAAATCAATTATTAAACACAGAGAAGTAGGACGAGATGTAATATCCTTCAAAGATGGAGTAATCCAATCATTGAGACAGGATCCTGATATAATTGTAGTCGGTGAAATGCGAGATCCTGAAACTATCATGGCAGCCCTGGAAGTAACAGATACAGGTCATAAAGTATTTTCTACACTTCATACTTCTTCGGCTATTGAATCAATTGATCGTATTATAGCTGAAGTGAGTCCCCATGAACAGGACAGAGTAAAAAACAGATTGGCAGATGTTTTGATATCAATTGTTTCTCAAAAATTAGTTCCAAGTACTGATGGTAAGCGTGTGCTTGCTAAAGAAGTATTAATTGTAACGCCTAGCGTAAAAGCAGCAATTAAGAATAATAATACGAGTGAAATTTATATGATGATTAATCAAGGCGCTCCCCAAGGGATGATTACTATGGAGCAGGATTTGTTCAGACTTTATATCGAAAAGAAAATTACCAAAGAAAATACAGTAGCATATGCTAACAATAAGACACGAATTCTTCAATTGTTAAAGGCAACTTAGTGAAACCTCTTGTTTGTTTATATTGTGAGGGTACAGATGCTAAACTTGCCGTCTTATCCAGAGATAAAGAAAGCATAATTGTTCATAGAGTCGCTTCACTAACGCTTTCCAGGGCTTTGCAATCTTCAACTTCCAAACATGATGTATTGGCGGAATTGGAAAACAGAGGCAGCGTATCCGATGAATTGTCATTTGACAATCTTGATTCGGTAAGTGCTACTGAATCTCGTCCCGACCTATCGGATGTTGGTCTGCTCTATTCGGCCTTACATGACCTTAAGATTAAAAAAATGCTTTATATGCCGGTTGTAACAGAACCGATTATCAATTATCATCAGTATGATGGACCTAAAGATTCAAACAAAAAAAAGTTAATACGCGCTGTTATTGCCGATTTAATCAATAGTAAAAGTATTACTGTAGAAGAAGATTCAATAGATGTTATTGAATTAAATGACAAATCGATGCTGGGAATATTTATTGAAGGAGAAATTCCTAGTGTTGGACTTATAAATCAGCTTGCTAATTATATCGGCAGAAGGTTTCTAAAAATCCCGACTATTAAAACTGCTGAATTATCTCTTTCCTATTATGTCGCTAAAGCAACTAAATTTTTCCCTGAAGATTACTCATTAATTGTTTATATAGGAAAAGAATATAGCAAGTTAATATTTCTTGAAGGACAGAAATTAAAACATATCGGTTCTACGTTAGATATTGGGACTAAAAATCTGCATACCTATGATGTATACTTTTCTAAGATTCTGCTTGAAATGGAAAACGGAGGAATTCCCAAACTTGATAATATTATTTTATGCGGTGAAGACAGATCAGAAAATCTTATACTTTCCTTTTATGGAACCTTTCCGGAAGCAAATGTATCGGAACTGAAATTTGATAATTTTGATACTACAAATTTGAGCGAAGAAGATGCAAAAAATCTTGCGCTTTATGCAGTCCCTATTGCTTCGGCAATAGATTATTATGACGAGATCGATAAAATCCATATCGGAATAAATTTCCTTCCGAAATATATTCATGAAAATCAGAAACGACTCCAGTTTGGATGGCATAGTTATGCGATACTTCCGATATTATTCGGTGCGGCATTTTATTTTACTTTTCATGGATTTTCTAATCAAAGAGAAATTAAAGACTATGATTTTGAAATAGAACGACTTAATCAGCGGCAGATTAAAAACCAGACCTTGGTTGAACAGATAAAACCGCTAGAGTTGAGAATTAATAGTTTCGATGCTACACAAAAGATTCTTGATACGGCTTCTTTAGGCGCAGGAGTTTGGAACAAAGCGATATCCAAGATTTCTGATTTTTCAGAAAGAAGACGAAATTTCTGGATTACAAAACTTGAACCCATTACTAAGGATGATATTAAATTAACCGGGTTTTCACTTTCCCGCAGCATAATAACAGAATTTGTGGACCTTCATAAAGGCTCAATTCTGAAAAGTATCAATTTTGATCCTTTAAGAGAAAAAAGCGCTTTTTCTTTCGTTATTGATTTTAAACTTAATCAGGATACTACGAATTCTCAATGAGCGGAAAACTTAAAAATACTATCATTATGGTCATCATTCTCGTTTTACTCGTTTTAGGTGGAGGAGTTTATAATTTCATTTATCAGAAAGCAAAAATTAACGATAGACAAAAAAAGATTAAAGCGCTAAAACTTTATCAGCTTGATACGGATGCCCTTAATCAGCAATTTATTCTGTTGAGTAAGCGCGTCGCTGAATTAGATTCGGTTCTTGCCAATAGACGTTATAATGTCCCTCATATTTTATCACAATCAAATTTCTTTGAGTTTGTTAATAAGGTTAATTACAAATTTTCTCCTTATTCCTACTGTAATGTAGAATATATTGAAATGCAAACCAGCAATAATTTTATGGTTTATGTATATACAGTTAACGGTGTTGCCGAATTTAACGATTTTGTTGAATTAATTTATGCAATTGAAGAAAGTAAACAGTTGAAAAAGGTTGAATCTGTTGAGTTGTCAAATAATGTTAAAGTTGATGCAGACGCCTCACCACATTATTTAATTACCTACAAATTCAAAGTAAGAGTTTTCTTTTCTAATGATGAACGGTTTTATGTTAAGGATATCAAGGAAAATATGCTGAGTCCGAATCCTTCTTATGATATCTTTTATCCTTTGATTCGAAATGAAATTCCTCCAAACAAAGAAAAACTTCTGGATGTTCAATCGGCACAATTGCTTGCAATTATTCCGGATGGAGCCTTCCTTTCCGATACAAGCGGAAATACATTTCTATTGTGGGAAGGCGATAAAGTATTTCTGGGTTATTTGACAAATATTAATTATCAGAACAATGAAGTTTATTTTGTGCTTAATAAAGGCGGCCTTATTGAAAATGTAACATTGAAACTTGTAAAAGAAAAAAAGAGTAAATAAAATGAAAAAGCTGACTATACTTTTGTTTTTTCTTGGATTAATTCCAATTGCTAATGCACAAATGGATATCAAGGATAAACTAAGAGGTTTTGTCAATCCTGAAGAAATTGTGACACTATCGGAAACGATGCCGTTTGATCAGGCAATTGGAGTTCTAAGTAAAATGAGTGAGAAAATAGCAGGTAAAAAAGTTATTCTCGGCACTCAATCAGATAAACCAATTGGTGTAGAAATTGATAAAATGCAATATAAAAAAGCATTATACATTATTGCGTTATATAATAATCTGATTGTGGATGAAAATGAAACTACTCTTATAGTTAAAAAGAAGGATGACTCAAAAGTAACCCTTACTAAAGATATTTATGCGCCCGTTAATGAAAGAGAAGTTAAAATATCCGCTCTCCTTTTTGAAGGTGATGTTGATCTGATGCATCAAAAAGGCGTGAATTGGGAGTTTTTACTTTCACAACCAGGATTGAATATAGGAAGTAATATTGTTACTATGCAGCCTCAGCTGATTGCCAATACAACAATACAAACCGCTACAGCAGCATCTGGCTCATCAACTTCGGGAACGACTTCAATAGCGCCGACTTATAATCTCGACGCTAATTCCAAATACAAAATTGGGCCTTTTGATGGAACTGCGACAGGTTTGTTTCAGTTTTTAGAAAATGAAAATTTCGGTAAAATAATTGCAAGACCTACAATTAGTGTAGTTAACGGAGTTGCTGGAAGAACTCAGGTCGGTACAGACATTTCAATCAAAGAAAAAGATTTTGCCGGAAATTTATCCGACAAGTTCTATTCTACAGGAACAATTATTGAGGTGACTCCTTATGTCTATACGGAAGATAAAATTCAATATGTTTATTTAAAACTTAAAGTCGAACGCAGCTCTGCAACTCCGGGAGTAATCAGTACCGAAATACAAAAAACAGTTGCAACTACAAATGTATTGCTTCTAAACGGAGAAGAAACTGCAATAGGCGGTTTATTCATTAATCAGGAAACAATTGCTCGAATAGGAATCCCCTTCCTGAAAGATTTGCCCTGGTGGTTTTTCGGATTAAAGTATCTCTTCGGCAGCGATACAAAAGAACTTGTTACAAAAGAAGTAATCATATTGATCAAAGCGGATATTCTTCCGACATTGAGAGAAAGAATGGTTAGGGAAAGAGATAATCAATTATTAAAATCCGAAATAAAAGCAAAATCTGAAGAAATGAAAAGTTATATGAATCAATCTGAAAAAAATGAAGAAATGAAAGAAGAAGAAAAGAAAGAAGTTGAAAAGTAAATATTGTTAAATAGTCATTTTGATTTTGCTGATAGGGAGAAATTAAAATACTGCCTTCTTAAATCATATTATTATACAAATATAATTTAGCCATATCATTAAAACGATTCAAATCATATTACGGCTCTAAAAGGTTTTACTGAGAAATGAAACTTAATTTAAGATTCATATTAATTACATTCCTTGTTGTGCTGATTATTTCTATTTCTTCAATGTTTATTTTTTATGAACTCGCCGGTAGTCTTATCAAACAGCAGCAGTCAAAAGTTATTCTTAACGCAACTAACGATTTTGTATTCTCATTGCAGAGCCAACTACTGATAATTGATGAAGATTTAAGATACATTACACCACATCTGAATAATTTTGATAAAATAGTACTGGATTCTACATCTATTGATTTTGTTTTTACATTAGTCAATGATTCTCTTATTAATAAAAGAGAATTTAAAGTAAAAACAAATACTGCCTTGAATATCCAATACTTGTCATTTAAGAAATTTTTTGTTGACAATCCTAATCTTTTATTAAAATATGCTCAATTGCCGAATGGGAAAACTGTTTATTACGGTTCGTTACTATCTGCAAAATTTTTAAACCGTATTTCGGAAAAAATCCGCGCTGAAATCGCGGTGATAATTGATAGTTCACCTTATGAAGTTTCTAATTCGGATAAAAATCAGTCAAATATATTAAGTGTTATCGCTGCTTCTCACTACTTAAAATTCAAAAATAGTTTTGATATTTTCAGTGAGAAATTGGAAAATGAAGATTTTGTCGCTGCACTTTATACACCAAAATACATTTTAACTCCAGGGGCTAAAATTGATTTTGTTGTATTTAACGCATTTAAAGAAGGTGTGGAATTCAGAGAAACATTGCGAATTGTAATGCTTCTAATTATTCTTGCCGGAAGTGCAATTACAATTATTATTGTAATTCTATTTACCGCTAAGTTAAGAAAGCAAATATCTCTTCTGAGTCTTGGAGCTGAAATTACCGGGAAAGGGGATCTTGACCATAGAGTTCCTATAATTACTAAAGATGAAATTGGACATTTCGGTGAAGCATTTAACAAAATGCTTGATGAAATTGCAAGGAATAAAAAAGTTGAACATGAATACTCCGAATTTATCACGCTTATTAATCAAAACCCTTCACTTAAAGAAATATCGGATGCTGCACTCTCCAAAATAATAAAATCAATGTCTTTAACTTTTGGTGTGCTTTATATTGTTGAACAAAAGTCGCTACGATTGATATCTTCATACGGAATAAGCCGAAATTTAGTTACCCCAATTCAAAACGCAGACCTCTACAGTAGTGCAATTGAAAAAAAGGAAAGATTGGAATTTCAATTTCATGATAATTTCCCTGAAATAAAGACAGGTATAACATCAATTAAAATTAAATATCTGATGATATTTCCTGTTGTTTATAATAAAGAAACAATAGCGGTATTGGAAATTGCTTCTGAATCAATACCTAAGAATGGTGTTCTAAACTATATTGACAATATTCACGAACAGCTTGCTGTGGGGTTAATTAATGCGAAGTCGTTTGAACAACTTGAAAACCTGGTTAATGAACTGCGGGATTTGAATGAAGAATATCAAAAACAAAATAAACAGATTGTTGATCAAAACTCACAACTAATAGAACTGCACTTGCAATTAAAAGAAAAGGCTGGAGAACTTGAACGCCAGAGAGCTAAAGCTGTTGAGTTAACCAAAATTAAATCGGAGTTTCTTGCAAGTATGTCCCACGAATTAAGGACACCGCTTATTTCAATTCTCGGACTGACAGAATTACTTTTGAAAGATTCTTCTGTCGTTGCAAATATTAAGGACCGCTTAAAAATAGTTTATCGGAATGGTAAAAAACTTTTCGATTTGATTAGTAATATTTTGGAATTTTCAAAATTTGAGTCCGGCAATATTGAAGTTAAGAAAGAAAGTTTTCTGCTTGGTGATTTGCTCGATGAAATTAAGCCTACTATAGGACAATTAGCATTTGAGAAAAAATTATCTTTTAGTATTGAAATTCTAAAAGACAAAGATATTTTGATAAATTCTGATAGAACTAAAATAGAGCAGATTCTTCTTAATCTTTTGGTTAACGCTGTGAAATTCACAGAACAGGGAAGTATTAAGCTAGTTATCAATATCCAAAATGAAAGAGATCTTGAATTTAAAGTTATTGATACTGGTATAGGCATTTCCGAAGGAAATAAAAGGGTTATATTTAGTGAGTTTCGCCAGGTTGATAATAGTACATCCCGGAAATACGGCGGTGCTGGTCTCGGCCTGGCAATTTGTAAAAAATATGTTGAACTGCTTGGTGGGACTCTTCAGCTTTCAAGTGAAATCGGTTCGGGCTCACAATTCTGGTTTCTTCTTTCTGATTCAATCTTAGAAGTAATTGAAAAAGCTACTCATCAATTTTTAACTATGACTGATAAAAGTCTGGCTCAGGAATCCAAATTATCAGTCCTTGTTGTAAATGATAATCCCGAATCACAAAGACTTATTGGAGATTATCTTAACTCTTATCAATATAATGTTGTTTTTTCATCTAACAGAAAAGATGCATTCAATATTACTAAACAAATAAATCCAACTGCAGTTATACTTAATCCCTTTATTAATGATAAGGATATTTGGTCAATTATAATAGATTTTAAAAAAGATCCGGCAACAAAAGATATACCTGTTATATTAACAATGATATTGGAAGAAGAAAGAGTAGGCTGGGAGCCGGACGTTTTTGACTATGTCATTTCTTCTGAGCTTAATGCGGAATTACCAAAATTAATTAAAAAAGCGGAATCTCATAATAATTTTATTATTCATAAAGCTGTAATGATTGGCTCTAGTATTACCGGAACTGAAGTTGTAAGAAACTCTCTTGACAATATTGTAAATTTCACTTTTCTACCGGCTTTTGAAAATATAATTCAGCAAATAAAAATCGAAAGTCCTCAATTAATTCTGATTAGCGTATCTGCATTGGGTACAAGAGCGCTAAATGCTGTGTATGAAATTTCTTGCGATAAGACTACTAAAAATATTCCTGTAATTTTTGAAATACCGGATACTTTTTCCAGCGAATTAACGGAAGCATTGTCATTAAAATCAAGAGAGATAACGCTTAAAGTAAAATCACATCCTATGGACGTATTGAAAGTATTGCGCGACCGATTAAGAATCGATTTTGAGGAAACAAATAAAAAAATTAATTTGATAGAAGAACAGTCGGTTCTAAAAGATGAGAAGATAGAAGAAGAACTTGGAAATAAACAATTTGACTCGAAACCGACTGTATTAATTGTGGACGACGATAGTGATGCATTATTTACTATCGGTGAATTTGTAAAAGGAGCCGGTTGTAATACACTTTTTGCTCATAACGGTATGGAATGCCTTCTAACCCTTAATCATGTTGAACCATCTTTAATCCTTCTTGATATTATGATGCCTCAAATGGACGGTTTTGAAACTATAAAAAGAATACGTAACGATAAAAGATTTTCTAAGATTCCGGTTGTAGCATTAACTGCTTATGCAATGCTTGATAATAAAGAGATAATAGAAAAAAACGGATTTGACGATTTAGTTACCAAACCGATAGATTCACAATTACTATCCGCTAAGCTGAACAAATTTCTGAAAAATAAAATTTATTGATAAATATGAAGAAAATTTTAGCAATTGACGATAACCCCGACAATCTATTTTTACTGCAGGACCGTCTGGAAAGAGAAGGATTTGAAGTTGTTAAAGCTTATTCCGGTGAAATGGGAATTCAAAAATCTCTTGAAGATAAACCCGATTTGATTCTTCTGGATGTAATGATGCCCGGAATATCAGGGTATGATGTTTGTAAAAAAATTTATGCTAATGAACTAACTAAACTTATTCCAATTCTTCTGCTTACTGCATTAACAGACGCAGATAATATTAAGGAAGGTCTGCAATGCGGGGCTTTTGATTATATTAAAAAACCGTTTAATAAAGTTGAATTGATTGCCAGAATCCATTCGGCGCTTCGGTTTAGTGAAATGAATAAATACCTTCTTGAAATTGAAAAAATAAAAACATTTGCAGCAACAGTAGTTACAGCTAATCATGAAATAAAACAGCCGCTAACATTAATTAGCTTATCTACCGCGGCAATTAGACGTGAATTGGGGAAAGAAAATATATCGACGGAAGTTATTTCAAAAAGAGTTGAGTTTATCGAAAATGCCTCAAAAGATATTATCTCATTGCTTGATAAATTGGGATCAATTAAAAAGCCAATTATCACCCCTTATGTAAATAACCTGAATATTATTGATTTAAAAGCGGAAGAGCCGGGGAATTAACCGATTAATTCCCTTATAGTAAATAGCATATCGTCGAAATTAAATGGTTTACTTATTATTCGGTCTATTTTAAGTTTATCTGTCTTTTCTAATTCTTCCATCTGTAACTTCGAACCGGAAGTGAAAATCAAAGGAACTTTAATTCCCATTTTTCTAATTTCCTGTATACATTCAATCCCATCCATCTCTGGCATTTTCCCATCAATAATCATCAAATCGGGCAAAGTATATTGCAGCAATTTCAATACTTCCCGTCCGCTGTTTGCCGAAATAATTGAATAATTATCTTCACGAAGAAGTTCTGTAAGTAATTCAAGCAGAATATTTTCATCGTCCGCGATTAAAATGGTTTTTAATTTAGACTTCGAATTAAATTCAGAATGAAATGCCGGAATTGTTATTATGAATTCGGTACCGATATTAACAGAGCTGGTTAATATTATTGTTCCGTTATAACCCTCAATTATATTTTTAACTATTGATAATCCCAAACCAGACGGACCAGTGCGGTTTTTAGTTGAATAATTTTCTTCGAAAACATGAGCAATCGTTTGTTCATTAATGCCGCTTCCATTATCCTGAATTTTTAACTCAATCTTTTCTTTGCCTATGTTTTTGGTTGAAATTGCAATTAACCCGTTTTGTTCAATTGCTTCAAGAGCGTTGGTAATTAAATTAATTATAACCCGGTAAAAATCTGTGTACTTGCCGTTTACTAAACCAAGTTTTGAATCAAGGTTTAATTCGAAAAATACTTTATCTTTTGGAAGGTAGCTGAATATACTTACAACTTCAGTAATGATTGAATTCAAGTTTAATTTCTTTTGTAACGGAATTTTTTGATGGTTTATATCGACGGCATCTTCGATAATTTCAGAAGCTAAGTAAGTTCCGGATTCAATGTTTCCAAGAAGATGAAGAATTTCTTCGGAATCACCCGATTTTCTTTTTAAGAGTTCTACGCTATTTAAAATTCTTGTGAATATATTGTTAAGATCATGAGCCAGATGCTTTAAAGACTTAGTTTGGATATCTTTTTGCATTCTATTTCAGATTATACTTTAGAATTTTAGAATAAAGTGTTTTTTGACTGATGCCAAGCGCCCGAGCCGAATTTTCGCGATTCCAGTTGTTGCTTTCCAGAGCGCGTCTTATATGCATTTTTTCAACATCATCCATAGAAAGTAAATTCCCATCATCTTTAGTGTAGTTACTGAAGTCAAAATCTTCTTTAGGAATATTAAGATCTTTTTGCTGAATTAAATCGGATTCGGAAAAAATTATTGCTCTTTCGATAATATGTTCGAGCTCACGCACATTTCCCGGGAAATTATAACGTACAAGATCTTTTTTTGCATCAGGTGATAATTTCTTAAGAGCGCGAACCGGTGATTTTTTTTGAAGAAAATAATCTGCAAGAAGCAAAATATCATTATCTCTTTCACGTAAAGGAGGGATGGTTAAAGTAATAACATTTAATCTGAATAATAAATCACGCCGGAAATTTTTCTTTTCCGCTTCTTCCATCAGGTTTTTATTTGTAGCACCGATCACTCTTACACTTGAACTCAAATTTGTTATTCCGCCGACTCTTCTAAATTCACCGTTTTCAAGAAACCTCAAAAGTTTCGGCTGAAGAGTCAAGCTAAGTTCTCCTATTTCATCAAGGAATAATGTTCCTCCGTTGGCAATTTCAACTAATCCTTGCTTAGAACTCTTTGCATCGGTAAATGCTCCTTTTTCATAACCAAATAATTCACTTTCAATTAATTGATCCGGAAGTGATGCGCAATTTATGGCTACAAATGGTTTTTCAGCACTATTTGAATTTTTATGTATAAACTCAGCAAATAATTCCTTACCCGTTCCTGTCTCTCCTTCCAGCAGAATATTCGAAGCGGATTTAGCTGCCCGTTCTGCAAGTTTAATAATGTTTTTTACAATTTCACTTTCACCGATAATTGTATTAGGAGCTGACTGATTGATCTTAGAGGAAAGGACTTTATTTTTAATTAATAGTTCCTTGTGTTCTAATGCGCGTTCAATTGTAACACATAATTGTCCGAATTCATATGGTTTTGTTATAAAATCATAAGCTCCTTGCCTTATGCATTCAATCGCAGTACGGACATCCGATTTGGCTGTTAAAATAATGACTTGTATTGAAGGATGATTATCTTTTACGAAGTTTAGTACTTTTTCCCCGTGTACTTCTTTCATTTCCAGATCAAGAAGGAGAATATCATAGTAGCGGCGCTTAATATTTTCGATTGCATCTTTTCCGTCATAGACCATATCTACAACATAACCCTCGTTTACCAATTCTTCCTTAAGAAGGTAGCATAAGGTTTCGTCGTCATCCGATATTAGAATTCTAGATTCTTTCATAGCCGGTAATTTTTACCTATGTAACAATAAAGAAAAAATGTGATAAAAACCTTTCTCATCAATAACTTCCGGGAAATCTTAATTTTTTAATTGTTTACAAATACATACATATTCTAGTAGTTAAGAAAAGCGATGTTTCCTTTGGAATTTTCATGGGGAGGAATTATATTTACGGTCTCAATTTTTTGATAAGGGTGCGTAGCTCAGTGGAAGAGCATCTGCCTTTTAAGCAGAGGGTCGGTGGTTCGAACCCACCCGCGCTCACAACTCAAAAAAAATAAAACCTCCTATTTCGGGAGGTTTTTTGTATATGCCTGATCATTTTGTATATATAATC
>Ga0182027_10012209_pt1 | contig 12076 bp, 15 predicted proteins | sample 712E1DmetaG_FD_121300 | JGI IMG/M metagenome (GOLD analysis project Ga0182027, IMG submission 121300) | Permafrost microbial communities from Stordalen Mire, Sweden - 712E1D metaG (Illumina Assembly) | ecosystem: Environmental > Terrestrial > Soil > Wetlands > Permafrost | place: Sweden...
ACGAAAAAGCCGACAGGGTATATCAGGTCAATTTCCATTTATTCCCGGTATCCAAAGTAGTTGACAAAATGTAGATTATGGGACACACGGCATTGCGCCGAGAAACAAGGAGAATTATCATGGAAAAGCTCATTGTGCTGGCTGTTCTCTGGTGCTCGCAGGCGGCCTTCGCGCTCCAGGCGCCGTTTCTGTACACGGCGGACTCCGCGTCCGATACGTCGGTTCAATTGACATGGCGTAACAACAGCACAGCATACCTCGGCGTGATCGTGCTGCGGAAAACCGCACTAGCGGCCCCATACACCGTGGCCGATACCGCGCCCGGCACGGCAACGTCGCTCACCGAAATCGTAAAGCCGACGGCCGCGACGACATACTACTACGCGCTCACCGCGTATTCGCAGACGGAACATGCGGATACGTCCAGCGGGGATTCGGTGAGGATTACTCCGCCGAAGTCTATCCCCTTTGACAGTATTTTGAGACCGCCCCTTCAGCTCTTTATTACTTGGGATACAGCAACACATGCTTGTCACGTCACGTTCAACGACAGCTCGAATGTCGAAACCGGGCACAGGGTTTATAGGTCAACCAATTTTGGATCGTTCCAGATGGTGAAGGACATTCCATCCGTAATACCTGCACAGGAGGGTTACCTGACAGACACGGATGCAACCGTTTCTCCGAATACTTGGAACCTCTATGCTGTCGAGACCTACAAGGGCCAGCAGGTTTTGAGATCGGATACAGACACGATTTTCACGTTTGATATTAATTCGATGAAGAAAACCTTTCCGAGAAAATGCTCGGTCTTGAACAAGATTGGTAGTTTTCCGATCAAATATGGGACGTGGGCTCTGAAATCCGGAGATACTATAGTTTTAAACGAATCATATGCCCCGGACTCAGTTTTTTCAATAATTGATGTGTCAAACCCCAATGCGCCTAGATTCGCTGGGACAGGAAAATCCGGAGCGTCGGCGTTGTTCTTTCATGAAAACACTACCGGATATGCCTATACGAAGGGTGCCTACATTTTCCAGGCGAACGGGGATTCTCTTCGCTGCTACAGGTATAATTTGGGAACTATACAACCCTTGAGTAGCATTAATATTGGCCGGGCAGTTTTTCCTCCGAGCGGTTTTCTTTCCGACAGTGTGTTGATTGTTTCAAGTTGGGCAATCGACAGCTGCAATGGTTGTGCTAGCCCCCTCAAACATATGTGGGTTGGTGAGGTCCTATTCAAAAACAACATTCTTTCCTATCTCAAAGAGGAAACGCTGTATCAGCAACGCTGCCAATCTTTTACTGCGGCATGCGGTTTTAGTTCCTCATTGACAAATGGCGTTGTGTACCAACAAAGACTTTTCACAGCTATTAATGGGCAAAATGGTTCCAGTTTCTTGAATTACCCGGTTGTCGTGGATTTCAATTATTCCGTGCCAGTCAAAATAGGGCTCGACCCCTATCTCACCTTTGAGGCAGGCTATCAGTCGGACCCCATCATGCAAATGTCGTTACTTAGCAGCGGCATTTCCCTTGACGGACTGGACCCTGATACCTCTAACGCAATTCTGGTTGATACGATCAAGAACCTTGTCTTTGTCTTGTCGAATTTCTATATCGACGTCTACAACTGTCAGATTGCCACGGAAGTATCGTATCCCACTTCATCTATGCCACACAGAGAACAGTTTCTTCACGTGGGCCTCGCAAAAGAGAATCTTAGAAGCTTTATTTTCCTTCCCCGCCATACGGAACCCGCCACAATCGCTATCTATGACGTTACTGGAAGGCGGATTTTTCATGTCGAGGGAATCCAGGGTCAAGCAGTTTTGTGGCCTGGTCAGAGCAGGAGCGGGGTTTACGTTTTGAGGGCGGTCCTGGACGGAAAGTCTGTTTCGGCAAGGGTTGTCTTGACAAAATAGGAGAATAGCGGCGACATGTGTGTGTTATTACAGGAGAGTGTCATGAAGTACCTTTGGCTCGCGTCCTTGGTTGCAGGAATACTGCTGTTTGCCGATTGCACAACTAATGTTGCGGGCAACAGCACGCAAACAGGTAACGCGGCTGTTGTAGGCATACTCTACCAGGCGGACGGCAAAACCCCTGCGCCCGGTGTGCGCGTGCACATTCGACCCAGGAAGTCCCTTGCAGATACTTCCGGCCTCGGCCTTGTAAAGAGGTCGGCTGTGCTCGCCGCGACCGATTCCGTGCTAACCGACGCGGCCGGGCGGTTTTCTTTCGACACGTCCGTTGACACCGGAACCTACGTTATCGAAGCTACAAGCGGCAACAACGCGGTGTTTGTCGACTCCGTACCCATCAGGAACAAACAAGCGACAGACTCCCTGCCGCCGGACACGCTCAAGCCCGCAGGGGCACTAAAAGGCATCGTTTTGCTCTCGGAAGGCGGCGATCCGCGCAAGGTGTTTATCCTCGCTTTCGGGATAGACCGCTTCGCGCCGGTCAATGCGGATGGAAGCTTCAAGTTCGGTAATCTGGCGGCTGCGAAATACGACGTACGATTGATCTCGTCGCTTGACAACTACGGAGTGCTCGACACCTTTGGCGTGCCGGTGAGGTCGGGGGATACAACCAACCTCGATACCATCAGGTTGCCGTTTACTGGAATACCGACGCCGAAAAACGTGAGGATCAGCTATGACACGATGAAGGAGGTTGTGACGCTGACGTGGAACAAGGCAGATACGGCGTTGGTGAAGTCATACAATGTTTATCGGCGGAACGTGGATTCAAACACGGTGGCCATGCGGATCAATGCTTCGCCGGTGGTGGATACGGTTTACAAAGATTCAACGGGTGTACAGGGTCAGATGTATGAGTATCGTGTTGCGGCGGTGGATACGGATGGGACGGAAGGGGTTAAGAGTGCAATTGACAGTGTGAAGATCGTTGGTCTGTTTACTCTTGTGCGCACATGGGGCAGTCTGGGGAGCGCGCCTGGGCAGATGAATGGTCCTGTTGCGCTTACGGCAGACTCCCGTGGTCTTCTGTATGTTGCGGACGAGAATAACAACAGGATACAGGTTTTTGATAGCATCGGCCGATATGTCCGGGAGTTCGGGGACAGCATTCTCCTCGAGCCGTGTGATATTGTAGTACAAGACTCCTTCCTGTTCGTGGCAACAAACGGCGACAAGAAAATTCACAAGTTGACCCTGACGGGTGATACGGTGGCGCAGTTCGTCTTGCCTGCAAATAGCTCTTTCCCACATCTTGCAGTTGACAGTAGTGGGAACATTTATACGATACCGTCCGCCACTTTTGGGCAAATTCAACTTTACGGTAGCACTGGTTTGACCACTGCATACCCAACTACCGGCGATTACTTATGGGGAATTCGTCGAATTGGCAATCAACTCTTTTGCTTCAATGATCGCGATTCCCTCTTTCAAGTGTATTCGTCAACCGGAACTCTCCAAGAATCTCCCGTACTTGGCCCAGGCATACATCCGGCGGGGATTGTAGGCCGGGCTGATACAATGATGGTGCTTAATAGTGGAACCTACGTGAATGGAATTGGTTGGATAGGAACTGATGTTCTTGTCTACAATTCCAACTTCCAATACATAGGTCGATGGGGTGGTAACGTCCCCTATGTTCAGGTTTCAGATATTGCCACTGACAATTTCGGAAATGTGTACATTCTGGATACCGATAGTCGCCAGATCAGGCAATTCCGGCGGACAAGATAACGATTGAAAGGGCAGTCCTTTGGAACACTGCCCTTTGCTCTCATTTGCCAATTACTTGCTTACCCATGCACCATTCTGACGAACGTACAAGTTTGGGCCAGTGCCATCGGTTCGAAGGTAGAGTGATCCGTTTGGTGCAGAACCAGCAGGAGCACCGCTGCCGCTCAAAATTTGCGGTCCACTGGAACCGACACTAATATTGCCGCCCTCCACCGCGAAGTTCCTACCCCTGAAATGATACGTGCCTGTGTCGCTCGTCTCTCCCCAGTACACATCTTTTCCAGTCTCGTAGTTGTGAACACCGCTGATAGTGCTACTAGCGCTCAAGTGCGCTATCCTCCAATACGAGGCTGCACCTACTACTTTAAGCTGAGGGTTTGAAATGTTTGTATAGTCGCCGCTGCCGCCGGAGGGCGTGCCATAAACATGCAATTGACCGGGATTTGTTGGGCTATTGATGCCGACACAAACACCACCGAACATGTTCATAGCCTGGCTGGCGGTGGCATAATTTGTGCCAGGGGTGTTGTCCCAATAGTCATTTCCATAAATGATACCCGACGTTGCGTTTGGCCCGATATTAAAGCATTGTGCAAAAGCACCTGTGCTGAATTGGCAACCCTGAAGCCGGACACGGCCATAAAGGGCGAAGAGCCCCGTGGCCTCGGTGTTGGAATGAGCGCCGAACCAAATATTTGCCAGCGTGAGGAACATGCTGTTGCTGGGTATCTCCCAGTCAACTATGTTATCCGCCCCACCACCAAAAACGGTAAGGGAACCCGTATTTATTGCCAATGCTCCATTCGCCGAAGCAACGGACGAAGGATCTCCGTAGATACATTTCCTGAATTGGTAAACATCAGGATTGTTTACAACAAGAGCCCCGATTGGGTTCGTGGTTATCCTTAGATTCGTGAATTCCACGTCCAAAAAGCTACCAGCATTCTTCAGGACCAGATGTAATCCAATATCCGCCTGGTCGAATTGAATGTTACTACCAAAAAGTTCCGCTTCAACCAGGGCGGTGTCTTCAACAATTTTTATGCCACAGCTAACTAGAAGTGCAAATATATCTTGTAGCACAATCCAATTAACGTTTCTGATTTGTATTGCAGTCACGTTCTGCACATAGTACGTGTTCCAATCTTGCAAGCTTGGCGCTCCTGTCGGCGATACCCATACGTAACTTGCGATAGTGTTCGGGCTGAAATTGACTTTTTCAATGTAGCATACGTCCCCTAGATTGTTGATCGAGATACCTATTGACAAAGGGCTACCGTAGACATTGCTTATGTGGTTCCTTCCGACAGCTCCAGAACCTGCGAGCGATGCTGTCTCCAATCGAATACCCTGGAAAGGATTCACAAGTTGCATATTCATTACTCTGTTGTCGCACCCTGGCCCTTGGCTTGTGGTCTGCATGTCTATGCAGTATGGGTATTGAATGACTGAAAAGGAGATGCCTCCGGTCTGCCCAGAAAGGTACTGAAGGGGATAGAAAATTGTCAAACCCTCGATTATGCAAGAACAGTTGTTACCTTGCAAAATGATGAACGGCGATCCAACGCTAATCGCGGTTGTCGGGTCCGCGGCAGCCAAGAGAACGGGGCCCTGAGTTACCCCGGCTTCCCAGAAATCGTTTCGCCAGAACGGTGGTGCGCTTCTCATTCCTCGAAGGATAACATTTGATCTCACGACAAGAGATTGGGTGCCTGTAAAGTAGTAATAGCCCTCCGGAATGTAAACGACGCCTCCGCCTGCAGCTGCAGCCGCATCAATGGCAGCCTGGAACGCGGATGTGTTGTTCACAAGAGCGCCTTTTGTTACCATCCAGCAAACGCTGCCGGTTTGCGACGATCTAAAACTGCCACTTGCAAGTTGAAGTGTGGTGCTGCTAACCTTCGTGATATTCGGGTAAACCCCGGTATTTTTACCGGCGGTTATCCACAACGTGTCTCCGGTACTCACGCTATTAAAAGCAGGGCTCAAGTCGGTAAGTGTGTTTGTACCTACCGATCCGTTAGTGCCGCAAGCATTTACTTGCCAATTGACATTTGACTGACTGGCGGAAATGGTAGGCAGCTGACTTGCGTTGAGCGTGATTGAATTAGTTGCAACAATCGAGATGTCGAATATGCCGCCATTTGCACGGGTCCAAGTCCCCATGGCATCATTTGCAACAAAAGTGGTACTTATCTGGAAAGTGCTTGCAGTAATGGTCCCAATAATTGGCCAAGAGCCATTATAGTTTACTGTTCCGGCAATTACAACACGATCACCCAATGACAAGCCATGATTTTGAGAGGCTACAGTTGTTATCCCTGTTCCACCATTCGTAAACATGGTTATTCCACCGGCCGCGAACGATCCATTTTTGATGTTCACAATGGCGCCCGCTTGAACATTGGCAAACGGAGATCCCCCCGATTGAGACAAGGTAGGGTTTGCCGGCCAATTAGTACTGGTGACGCCAGCCGTGCCTGACCCGCTTATTTCGGGTTGCAAAGGCGAGGCCCCAAAATCCAGAACATTGAAGATCTTCTGGGTGGCTTAAACTCTTCCGGTTCCCGGCGCCGAAAGTTTGATATTCCCGTTCACCTCCAGCTTTTCCGCAAGGCCGGTGGTGACGCCTACGCCGACCAGGCCGTTGTTGTCGAAAATTGGAGCGCTTGTATCGACAGGAGTTCCGCCGGAATTAAATCTTGTAACATAGTTCGTTGTCATGTTTTTCTCCCTTGGAATGAGTTGATTCGCAGTGACCGTACATCAAGCCTATTCTCTTCCACCGCTCTTGCATGAGTCGAATCATCCTCCTTTCTCCGGCTCCGAACAACAAGATTTTGAAACCCCACAGAGTGTTTCAAAGTCTTCCCAAACGCCATTGGTTCGCCAAAGATCCGTGTGTGCATCCGTCAAATCCTTGCCCGTCACCGCCGACTGGAGTTACTTTATAAATGGTATTATAGACTGATGCTGCGGCAGTTTCAATTGCGTGGGTCAATTTCCGTGTGCAACTTGCACACGACAGCAGTGTTCTTCTAGCATAGAATGGTTCTGAAGGAAGGAGGGTAGTATGCCTGTGATTTTTGACTATCTGAACTACCGGTCCTATCTGAAGGATGTTGTAGCCGACCTCAAGCGCGCCGACAAGAAATTCTCGCACCGGTACATTTGTCGCAAACTCGGGCTCTCCACATCGAATCAAATAATGCTCATCATTCAGGGCAAGCGGAACCTTACGCCTTCGCTAGGATTCAATCTGGGCAAGTTTCTTAATCTGTCAAGAATCGAATTCCGGTACCTTGAATACTTGGTGTCATTTGAGCACGCCGACACTGTTGAGGAGAAGAACTATTATATCGACCGGATTGTAAAGATACGGCAGAGTCTCTCGGCAGCAAAGGTCGGGGACACGTTGTTCGGGTACTTCTCCGTTTGGTACCATCAAATTGTGAGGGAGCTGGTCACCGACCCTGATTTCGACGGAGACTTTGCCGGGCTTGCAAGCAAGATCCACCCGCCCATTTCACCCGAGCAGGCCCGGGAGTCATTCGATCTTCTGATGAAATGGGGGTTTGTTGTGAAAAAGGGGCCCCGCTACGTGCAGAAAGACATTTGCGTCACGACCGGTGACTCGGTGGAAGACGCGGCTAATGCGAGGCTTGTAAGAGAGTATCATTCGACCATGGCGCGTCTGGCCTCGGATTTTCTCAGGAAGAAGACGAAGATGCCTCACAATTTTACCGGGACGACCATAACCTTGTCAGACAGGAACTACGAAGAATTGGTGCGTGAAATATGCTATTTCCGCAAGAGAATTAATACGCTTGCCCAGGGCTACGGAAAGTTCAGGCGGGTCTATCACCTCAATCTGCAACTCTTTCCCGTTTCGCTGTAGCTGCCGCAAGGGGACTGGTTCCTCCTGTTGGAAAGGCATATTCCTTTCGATCGTCGAAAGAATTGCTGAATGGTTTAGGCAAAGAGCCGCGCTGCAAGCCGCGGCCCTTTCGCTTTCCATATGCACCTCGTTACGCCGCTTTTGCCTGAACCTCGGCCTTAGGCTCCAGCTGGACAACCTTTGCCGAAGGAGCTGACGAGGCCGTTTGAGCCGGTGCGGGTGCCGGGGTGACATTGGCGTCCTGGCTCCGGGTTTGGCGCGCGTGCGCCTTTGCCATCACGTTTGCAATCGCTTCATTGAGCTCGGACACGGCCTGGCTATAGCTCGGGTCGGTCTGGGCCTGAAAATCGATGTAATGAAGCAGCTTGCCAATGTAGTAGCTCACCTGGTCCTTTGCAGCCCGTAAGCCAACCGGATTTTGTTTCGCATCCGCTATGACTTTGGACTGAAATGCGTCGTCGAACGCCTGCTGTGCAGCCGAAAGCTGCTGCACGAGGTCGGCAAGGCCGAGTTCCTGCCGGTTATCTGATATCGTCCCAACAAGTTCCCAAAACCGGCCCAATATATCTAGTAGCTCCGGATAAGGAATACGACTCTGTGGTCGTGTAGATCATTGCCGGCATTTCCTCGTGAAAATCCGGTGGATGATCAAGAACACCCCCAGCAAAGACCGCTGGCACGATCGCAATGAAGGCAGACGTAACCGTTTTTCTCACTAACCGGTTGCCGAAAAGTTTTCCCACGATAATGTGAAATGCTGAATGAAGCGATCGAACCCACTTGCGCTTCATAATTCCTCCTTCGGTTCCAAGTAAATGATATGATGTCTTCAGGGTTTTCATTTTGCTGGCATTGGGAACCACAACAAATGCTTCGCAACGAACCCTGAAAGGCCCCGCTGGCCTTCATAGAGTTATTTATATGCAAAGGATATTAGATCCGGGCCACACGGGTTTAGAGGAGTGTTTCGGTCACGCATGGCACTCGTGCGGGAAGGACGTATATTGGGGTGAATCGAGCGATACCGGGGTATATCACTTCCGTGGCAGAAACCTATCGATAGAATCCGGTGCGTGGAATGGCGGACACATAATGCTCGGAAGTTCTCACTTGTGGGTTGATTCAATCGGGCGGCTGCGTATTAAGGGAAGTGCGCCCACGAGCGAAACAGATGGCACGGTTGTGGGCACCCAATCGTAGGCGAGGCTGGTTGTCATCTGTTAAGAAGAGATTTCGCACATAAGGAAAGGGGGCCGCATGAAAATTGGAATTATCATTGTTCCAATTCTCGCCGGCATTTTGCACGCAACCACCGTTTCTGATACGTGCGTCAGTACAAACACAATTCAAAACCTGGACGCGTGACCATTTCGGGAAACCTCGGCAGAGACATGCCGCCTGGCACGTTGAACAGTGTTCTCAAGCAGTCCGGGTTAAAGGGAACGCAATCATGAGACGATACCTTGTGGTGGTTGAGAAAAGTGCAGACGGTTTCGGTGCCTATTCTCCCGATCTCCCCGGGTGCGTGGCGGTAGGGGCAACGCGTGAAGAAACGGAAGAAAAGATGTATGAAGCCATCACGTTTCATCTCGAAGGAATGAAAGAGGACGGCGTTATTCCTCCTGAGGGAGAATCCTTTGCCGAGTATGTTGCTATTCCGGAATCAACGCCTGCGACGGCGGGAGTGGCTGAGAAGAGAAAGAAATACTTGTAAAGCCCGTTGTGGTATCACACGGGTGCGCCTAATGTCATTCGGCCGGGGGATTGGTGAGTGGGAAGGGAATGCCTGCCGGGTCTAAGGACCGGCGAGGTCCTTCCAGCTCCTGAAGCTGTATCTGATTTTACAATTCACAATATGGAATCAGAAATCTGGAATCTGGAACATGAACTTTTGAATTTTGAATCTTAAATTCTACTTCCTATTCGTCACTCGCTCCAATTCCTCGCCCAGTTCATCTTTTGTAAATAGCTTTCTGATTCTTCCTTTAAAGCCGAATTCAAGCGGATCGGTCATCACCGGATCTTCGGAATATCCGCTTGCCGCGATGGCGACCACCTGGGGGTCAAGCTTGAGCAATTCCTGCACGACCTGCTTTCCGCCAAGGCCTCCGGGTATCGTCGGGTCGGGGATAACGAACGCATGCGGCACGGGCGAGCCCAGAACCTCCCGATATTTCTGGATCGCCTCGCTTCCGCTTGCCGCGAAATCCACGGTGTAGCCCATGGAGTGCAGCAATTGCCTTGCCACGTCTCGAACGAAGTCTTTATCATCCATATAGCTTCCGCGCCCACATGCATCGGGCCCGTGCGGCAATGTATCTTATGTCATGGAATCCTCCGGCGACTGTTTGTGTATTTTCTTGCTTTGAGAGAGGAGAAGTAGTATACAAGTGGTAGGGTTGGTTTTCTAGCGCCACCTTCAACGAAGGGTCCGCCCATGGAATACGATAAGGACAAGGTCGACGAACTGGCACTCGCGCTTCTTCACCTTACTTCTTTTTCTTCCGATGCCGGCGTGCGCGCATGGAAAGGAATGGAATGGGACACCATGGAACGGCTATTCCAGAAGGGCTTTATCGGCAATCCCAAGAGTAAGTCGAAATCGGTGATCCTCACCGAACAGGGAGCAAAGCTTTCCGAGGAGTATTTTAGGAAGCATTGTTGCTGAATCCCAAAGTTTGCTAACCCCGAAGCTTGCTTCGGGGTTAGCAAACGAGTATAAATTTCTTATTCCTTAGGGATGGAAGATGCCCCGCAGTTTGCTGCGGGGTTCTTCACTCCCATAGCGAGCGCTAACCCGGCAGGTTCGCTGTCGCGTCTATCCCTGTAGTGTTGTATGCAGTCGTAGTCGTGGTGCTGCGGGGTCTTTCAATGCACCCGACCCTCCACATTTCCTGAACGCCGAAAGAATTGAAGATGCATGTTTCGAAAGTCCTCTTGTGCCACGAAAAGTATCCGGTAAAAGACTGCTATCCATTCAACCTTTCTATTTTCATCAACACGCTGTTTGTAAACTTCACATCGCCGGTTACTTTCTTTGTGGGCGAGAATGCCACGGGGAAATCGACCCTCCTGCAGGCGATATCAAAACGGTGCGGCATTTACATCTGGGGCGAAGACTCGGGCCGGCAGCGGAGCGAATACAATATTTACGAGCGCGACTTCTACAAAGTAATCGATATTGAATGGACCAACGGTCGCGTGCCCGGCTCATTCTTCGGCGCCGATCTTTTTCGCAGCTATGCCTCTATTGTGGACGAATGGGTAAAAATGGACCCCGGTCTGGCGGAATTCTTCGGGGGGAAATCGCTGGTGAGCCAATCGCACGGGCAGTCGATCCTGTCGTTCTTTCGCGCATGCTTCGGCGTACCCGGGTTGTATCTGCTTGACGAGCCGGAAACAGGACTGTCGCCGTCGAGCCAGCTCTCGCTGCTCTCGCTCTTGTCGCAGACGGCCGCCGCGGGTCACGCGCAGTTTATTATCGCCACGCATTCACCCATTCTCCTGTCTTTGCCGTCGGCGGTTCTTTTCAGTTTCGATTCGCCTGCAATCGAGGCAATCTCTTATGCCGAAAGCAGCCACTACCGGTTGTACCGGGAGTTTTTCGATCGCCAGCGGGAAACCGGCCGATGATAACCTCGCTCCGAATACAACTGCCGAGGTGGGTTTCTGCCGAAATTCTGCGGGCCCACATCTACGATACCGACGAAAAGAAAATCGGCCTTGCGGTGCGGTTATCCGCGAAAAATGTTGGGGAAAAGTCGGGCGGTCCGTTCGGCGCTGCCGTCTTTGCGCGCGCGGGAGAACTCGTTTCGGCGGGAGTCAATTGCGTGGTTGGGCAACATTGTTTTGCCGCGCATGCCGAAATGATGGCGCTGATGCTTGCGCAGCGCAGGCTGCGCGTGAGCAGGCTGTGCGATGCCCCGGGCGCGCCCTATGTCCTCGCATCGTCGGCGCAGCCCTGTGCGATGTGCGTGGGCGCGCTGGCGTGGTCGGGGATTTCAACGCTGCTCTTCGGTGCGCGCCGCCGGGACGTGCAGGCGCTTGCCGGATTCGATGAAGGACCGATCGTTGCCGACTGGGAAAGCGAACTTGCGAAGCGCGGCATTCACGCGCGAGGCGGCATTCTGCGGCAACGGGCGGCGGCTGTGCTCCGGGAATATGCCGCGTCCGGAGGGATTCTTTATTAGAGGACAGGCGTTACTGGCCCCGCCGCCACGCGGCGGGGCCATTCTTTCCCTTCCCAAAAAGAATTGGTTTTGTCACGGCGTCCTGTTTACATTGGCTCCGCGGATTTTATATTTATAGCACGTCGAATGGCTCCGCAACAAGCGGTGCCCTCATCCATCAAAAAAAGGAGTGATGTGTATGTCTCACAGCAGAGATGTGAAGAAGGATGTCAGGAAACAGCCGGCAAAGTCGCTCAAGGAAAAACGGCTGGAAAAACAGGCGAAAAAGG
>Ga0182027_10012212_pt1 | contig 12075 bp, 9 predicted proteins | sample 712E1DmetaG_FD_121300 | JGI IMG/M metagenome (GOLD analysis project Ga0182027, IMG submission 121300) | Permafrost microbial communities from Stordalen Mire, Sweden - 712E1D metaG (Illumina Assembly) | ecosystem: Environmental > Terrestrial > Soil > Wetlands > Permafrost | place: Sweden...
ATTGATAATCGCAAGTAAATTATGATATCATTTTGTATTATTGGCGCACAAAAATTTAGCAGAACAATATAATGGTTAAAAAATATTTCTTACTTATTTCTTTTATACTTCTTCTTCAATCTTGCGGCATCAAAAAAGAGAATAATCCGGGTAACATTTCCATTAAGGATGATTTAGGAAATGTAATTTCGTTTGATAAAATTCCTAAACGAATAATAACACTTGCGCCGAATTTAACAGAGACGATCTTTGATTTAGGACTTGATAATTATTTAATCGGAAATACTCTTTATTGCGATTACCCTGAAGCTGCGAAAAAGATTGAGAAGGTAGGCAATATGCTAACCTTTAATTATGAAAAAATTCTAACACTGAAGCCGGACATTGTTTTCATCACTGTTGAGGGAAATACAAAAGAGACTTACGATAAATTTCATGAACTTGGGATAAAAATTTTTGTATCCAATCCGCGGAATTATGAAGGAATAAAAAAAACATTTTCCGACTTTGGAAAGATATTTAATATTGAAAAACTTGTAGGATTAAAAATTGCAAAGTGGGATTCGGTCGTAAACAAGATAAAGACGTTAGCAAAAAATTATCCCGAGAAACTTGCAATGTCGGTAATTGAATTGCATCCGATAATGATTGCGGGGAAAAACACTTTTATAAATGAGTATCTTCAAATCTGCGGATTAAAAAACATAGCGGAAGATTCCCCGATGAATTATCCGACTTTCTCCAGAGAAGAAATATTAAAACGCAATCCGGATTATATAATATTCCCGACAGGAGGGGACGACAATCTATCATCAGTTAAAAACGCCTACCCTGAATGGACGCGGTTAAACGCGATTAAATACAATCATGTTTTATTCGTGGACAGAAATTTATATTCCAGACCTGGCCCGCGGTTTATTGAGGCTGTAACAGATTTATTTAATCGTCTTCATTCGGAGGAGTTCCGTCTTCCGAATCCTCCGCAATAAAGAGCATGGCACATTTGTCACCTTTAAATTTCCCCATGTCCATGCAGTGTTTATGGCGTTCATTAATTTTCTTTAGATCTATTTTTTCCCCTGATAATCCAAAAACAGTAAGTTCTTCACCGCATTCAGAGCAGAAGATTACATTTTTTTTAATGGATTCTTCTTTCTTAGGTATGGATTTCTCGTTCTTCATTGCTTTCCAATTTAGGTTCCCAGTCAATTCCTTCACATGGAAGGTTTTCAAGGGTTGGATGTTTGTCGTGCATTAAACATATTACTGCACTTTTATCAAATTTTTTACATGATGAACAAAGAGTGTTGTATAAGATTTCTTCATTTTTCTGTAAAAACAATCTGTATTTAATTGTGGCAGGATGAATAATTACACCATAAATTGACATGATACCAAGCCACCACCAATATTTATATTCCATCACTCCATACAAAAACCAAAGTGATGGGATTAAAATTGCTGTACGGATAATTGCCCAATATACTATTCCACCCATTATAAGATTTCTTTTAACAGGAAGTTAAAAATTGTTTTGGGTAGTGTCAATTATTCGATAGAACTTTAACTTGTCAAATTGATTTTAGTGTTAGCAACACCTAACTTTGAAATGAATAATCAAAAATGATTGAAAGATAACTTAAGAATAATGGAAGATAATTTGGATAATCAACAAAAGCCTGAACAACAAAGTCAAGGCCAAACCCAGACACCGGCATCACCGCAAGCCGCCCAACAGCAACAAGGTGCGCAACAAACTGCTCAGAAGAAACCATACCGAAGATATTATGGAAATAGAAAGAAATTCCGACCACAGGGTGAACAGGGTCAATCTTCATCTTCTATTCAAAAGGTTAGCTTTAAAAAGATTTCGATTGTAGTGCCTTTGTTTAACGAAGATGAATCGTTACGTTCCCTTTATAATGAAATAAAGAAAGTAGTCCGTGGGATTTCGGCTGATTATGAAATTCTTTTTATTGACGACGGTAGTACGGACAAGTCGTTAAGCGTTATAAAAGAACTTGCGCGCACAGACGTTAAAATTCGTTATTTTAGTTTTAGGAAAAATTATGGAAAATCCGCCGCTTTACAGATAGCTTTTAAGAATGTTACAGGTGATGCTGTTATTACAATGGATGCCGATTTGCAGGATGATCCTAATGAAATTCCGAATCTGCTTAAAAAGCTGGATGAAGGATATGATATGGTTTCCGGCTGGAAAAAGAAAAGACATGATCCGATTATAAAGAAGTTTTCATCGAAGTTTTTTAATTTTATTACACGCTACTTTACCCATGTAAAAATTCATGATTTCAATTGCGGATTAAAAGCTTACCGTAAGGAAGTTGTGCAGAGCATCAATGTTTACGGGGAATTGCACAGATATATTCCGGTACTTGCAGATTGGAACGGTTATAGCGTTTCGGAGATTATAGTAAAACATCATCCTCGAAGATATGGAAAAACAAAATTCGGTATATCCAGATTTTTCAAAGGGTTTATAGATCTTATAACGGTTATTTTTACAACCAGATATATCAAACGTCCTATGCATGCATTTGGATTTTTAGGTTTACTTACAGCCGCAGCAGGGTTAATCATCAGTGCTTTTTTGACTTATGAAAAGATATTCTATCATATCGGCATCGGTAACCGGCCGCTTCTTTTTCTAGGAATCCTTTTGATAATTGTGGGTGTACAATTCTTTGCCATTGGTTTACTTGGTGAGATATTGGTTCATAATTCTCATGATGAAAATGAATATGTAATAAAAGAGAAAAAATAACAAAGTAGCACAGAATAGTATTCTGTGCTACAATATTTGATAATCCGGGTGACAATAAGTGAATAACCACTCACTCCAATTGCATACTAGTCCAGCATTGACAGGATTGAGGAGTATGTATTTAACAGTAAAAAATAATTCCGTATCATTTCTAATCCAACGATCATAGCTTTCATCTTGCCAGAATTTACCTTCTTTATTAAGAAGTAAATTGCATTTTCTAGAGGATATTCGTTTTATGGATTGCATTATTTTGTCTATACCTTTATTCCCGGGCAAAAGCTCAAAAACTGATCTGTGCTACTGGGAAAATTTTCTTATTTTTGGTCTAACATTAAGGGTTATTTAATATGAAATATCATATTGTATCCGGTGCGTGCGGATTCGTAGGAAGAAATACAGTTAAACAGCTATTGAAACGCACAAATGATTGCGTAATAATGATTGACGATTTATCGGTAGGCACTCACCCTTCAACATGGTTAAATGATACAACAGTCAGAAAGCAAAAAGATATTGAAATATTTGGGAAGGATGAGCGATTATTTTACTGGAAGATGGATTTCAGAAAATTTCTGAATAAACTATTGAATGACCCCAAATGGCTTGAACGTGAATATGGATTAAAAATTGAAAGATTTGGCGATGCTTTTCATTTTGCAGCAATTGTAGGCGGCAGGGCAAAAATTGAAGGCGACCCGATGGCAGTGGCGCTTGATCTTTCAATTGACGCTGAATTTTTTAACTGGATTGCCAAAGCCAAACCCGAACGGGTTATGTATCCAAGTTCTTCAGCGGCTTATCCAATTAATATGCAGACTGAGAATGACGCGGTTGCACTTAAAGAATCAGATATAAATATTAATGGTTTCACACTTGGTATGCCCGATTTGACTTACGGCTGGACAAAAATGACAGGAGAGTTTTTAGCTAAAATTGCCGCAAGCAATTATGGGATTTCAATTGTTTGTATCCGGCCGTTTTCAGGATACGGAGAAGATCAGGATTTAACATATCCGGTTCCGGCTATAGCTGCACGTGCGGCAAAGAAGGAAAATCCTTTTGAAGTCTGGGGCAGCGGAAAGCAGGGAAGAGATTTTGTACATATCGATGATGTAATGGACTGCATGTTTTTAGCAATGGATAAAATCCATGACGGTACAGCAATCAATATCGGTTCGGGAAAATTAACTTCATTTATAGATTTAATAAAGGTGTTCTCGAAATTTGCCGGATACGATCCGGTCATTAAACCATTGGTTGATAAACCGATGGGTGTTTATTCCCGTTATTGCGATATGAGTTTTGTTAAAGAAAGAATAGGATGGGAACCGAAGATTTCTCTTGAAGAGGGGATGAAAAGAGTATATGATGTAGCAGTAGAAAATTCCAAAGGAAAAAAATGAATATCCCTATAATCTCAAATCTCGTATTTAATGTCTAAGAAGATAGTTATATTCGGTCCAGGTCCTCAATTTAAAGGCGGGATTTCAAATTATACAACTTCACTTGCAAGAGCATTGGATAAATTGGGATCCAATGTTCATATAATTTCATGGACCAACCAATATCCTTCAATTATTCCGCGCGATTTTATTGACCGGTCAAGTAAAAAAGACCTTTTGACCGGGACAAATATCAAAGTTGAGTATATAACAAATTATAATAATCCTTTTTCATGGAACAAAACCGTCTATGCGATAAAAAAAATAAATCCCGATATCATTGTTTTTCAATGGGCAATTGCAATTCAAGGATTACCGATGGGATATATAGCAAATAAATTAAAACACATTGTTAATTGTGAAATTATATTTGATCTGCATGTAGTCGCTCAAAAAGAAGGAAGCGTTCTTGATAAAATGATGTTAAAGTATGCGCTCTCAAAACCGCATACATTTATTGTCCATGCATTAAAGACATTTAATGAATTGAAAAGCATATTCCCGGATAAAGAATATATTCTTGTTGAAAACAAACAAAGAGCAAACTACCTTTCATTAAAACCCAATATTCAGTACCAGGTGATAAAACTCTATCATCCCGTTTACGATATGTTTACCCCAGATCCGAATTTCGATAAAGAAAAAGTTAAGAAGGAATTAGATCTGCGCCAAAATGTATTTCTTTTCTTTGGTTTTATCCGAAAGTATAAAGGATTGCATAATGTAATTCAATCGTTTGCAAAACTAGCAAAAGAACGGGATGATGTATCTCTGCTTATTGTAGGTGAATCGTTTTGGAATACCCTTGAATCGAATAAATTATCTACTAAAATTAAAAAGTCGGTTTTCGGATTAATTAAGAAAATTCTTGTGAAGAAGAGCGACGACGAAAACAATTACCGCCCTCTCGAATTAATTGACAAATGTGGAATTCAGGATCGGGTAACTCTAATTAACCGTTATGTTCCCAATGAAGAGGTTAGTAAATATTTCCAGGTAGCGGATTGCAATATATTATTTTATCTTGCAGCAACACCATCCGGGGTTGAATCAATTTCATATAATTTCAAATTGCCGACAATAGCAACAAATGTAGGACATTTTCCTGAAACAATAAAACATGGTTATAACGGATATCTTGCGGAACCGGATAACATTGGATCAATGTACAATGTAATGAAAGAATTTTTAGCTCATCCAATTCCTATAGAGCGGGTTGATGAGCAGGCTCGAAATATGAGCTGGGAAAACTATGCTAAAACAATTTTGAATTATTAATTTTGCGCTTTTTACTATGTTCTTTACTAATTCTGCGACAAATCTTTTAATGCAGCAAGTGTAAAGTAATTTGGTGGAAACGCAAAAAAAACGGAGAATAAATGGCAAAACAAACAAAAGCATTCACAGCAAAAGGAAAACAAAAAGAAATCGGGTTCTCATTCGCGAAATACATACCTGAAAAGTTTCAGACTCCCGCTCTTTTAATAACAATCTTAATCTTAATCTTAATCTATTTCTCACCGGTATTATTCGGAAGTAAAACTACATATTCCGGGGATTTAATACAGGTTAAAAGTTTGAGAGAATATGCTACGAAAGACAGGGATAATTTTTCTCTTTGGAATCCAAATATTTTTTGCGGTATGCCGGCAGTTGCGACTTCAATGTCAATTCGATGGTTTGATTTGACTGCGCTTGGATATTCATTCGCATCAAAAGCCTATTCTTCTTTCTTTCATGATTATAATGCCATATACACTTTTAGTTTTGTTATTCTTGCTTTTACCGCATTTTTCTTTATGCGAAGCTTTGGTGCAGGAAGAGGTATAAGTTTTCTGGTATCTGTTGCAACGACATTTAGTACCGGAATAGTTCTGCTATTTTATATCGGTCATATTACAAAACTTATGAGTCTGGCGGTTTTTCCATTTATTTTAATGATGCTCTTTCGTTTTCAAAAGCAGATCAAATTGTTAGATGTGCTTTTGTTTATTCTTGGTATTCATGTTTTAGTTTTGGCTGCGCACATTCAGATTGTTTTCTATTTCGCTCTTTCGGCAGCTATATATTTTATCTACTTTTTTATCCGGTCGTTTATAACCAGGGACAAATTACTGCAAGTCAGCTTACTGAAATCTTTAGGAATTTTAATAGCAACGGGAGTAGTTGCTCTTTTAATGTCATTTGATACTTATTCACAACTAATTGAATATAAGCCATATTCAACTCGTGGGACTCAAAGTGTAACCGAGACCCAAACTAATGGGGCATCAGCTACAAATGATTCTTACGAATACAACACTAATTGGTCATTCTCACCCGGTGAAGTATTAACGTTTGTAATCCCATCTTATTACGGTTTTGGAAATTCAACTTACAACGGACCGCTGACACAAAACCAGGATTACCAGGTGAATACTTATTTTGGTCAAATGACATCTGTTGATGTTGCAATGTATATGGGTATTGTAATTTTAGCACTTGGAATATTAACTTTGATCATCAAACGGAAAGACCCGTTTGTTCAATTTATCGGGATAATAATTGTACTTTTTATCTTTCTCTCATTCGGCAGAAATATACCCTTCATATTTAATTTATTTTATTATCATTTTCCTGCCTTCAATAATTTCCGCTCTCCATCAATGATTTTGCATATTATTCAATTATTCTTCCCGATTCTTGCCGGTTTGGGAGTCATGGAGATAATTTCATTGCGCGACCATAAAAATGTAAAGTTTGAAAAGATATTAAAATACTGTGCGATTGTATTTACTTGTCTTTTTGTAATTGCACTTGTTTTGAATGACAGTATTGGGAATTGGTTTTCACAACGCGTTTCCGATTATGCAGCCGGATTAGGAAATAGTCAACAAGGACAACAAGAAAGTCAACAATTTACCGCACTTGCAGGCTATATGACTGATATGTTTAAAAACGATTTGGCAATTGGATTTGCCTTGCTTGCGTTAACATTTGGACTGATTTATGTTTTCCTCTCATCGAAGATTAATAAAGAGTTATTTGTTGCAGCTTTGGTTATTGTTGTCCTCTTCGATCTTTTTAGGATTAGTAATCGGGGCGCTTCTTATACTGATTCCGAACAAGTTAACTCTTTGTTTAAAGAACCTGAATATATTGCTGCCATTAAGAAACAAAATGACAATACTCCTCATAGACTGCTTAATATAAAGCAGGACGGTTCTATGGGCTCAATTCAGCATAATGCAAACTTCAATGTTTATTTTTTGCAAGAAGATTTTTTTGGTTATTCTTCGGCAAAGCCTAGAAACTACCAGGATATCATGGATGTAGTTGGACCCGCTAATCCTACTCTCTGGAGAATGCTTAACGTTAAATATTTAGTCACAGGGCATCCGCTTCCTCCGGATGTTTTTACAAATATTTATCAGAGCAAAAACGAATTTGTTTATCAATATAATAAAGCATTACCTAGAATTTATTTTGTTGATAGTGTTTTTCAAAGATCGCCAAATGATATATTAGTTGCTATTAGAAACGAGTCTTTCGATCCGAAAAAAGTTGTTTTTGTTGATAAACTGGATTTTAAATATGATATATGTGATTCAACTTCAACTGCGCAAATAACACGATACAAAGACGAATCGGTTACGGCAGATGTTATAGCTAAAGGAAATAACTTCTTGTTTTTTGGAACAACTTACCTGCCGGGATGGCATGCTTATATTGACGCAGCTCCGGTCAAAACATATAAATCAGATTACGGTTTCCAGGGAATTGTAGTACCGCAGGGAAAGCACAAAGTAGAATTTGTTTACGAGCCAAAATATTTTTTTATGGGTAAATATTTATCGCTTTTACTTAATATACTTTTATTCGGCGGAATTGGTTTTGTATACTACTCATCAAGGGAAAAAAACTCGGCGGAAAAACAATAGATGCTGAATCGACTAAAAAGCACGATTCGCGATACTTTTATTTATAGTCTTAGCAACATTGCTCCTAAGTTGGTAGGTGTAGTTCTTCTTCCTTTGTTTACTGCTAAGCTAGTTATAAATGATTTCGGCAACTGGGATCTGATTGATAATTCAATTCAGATCCTTGCCGAAGTTGTTATTCTCGGACAGGCAAGTTCAATTATTTTCCTAAATAACAGCAGGGAATTTAAAGAACAAAAAGAGACTACTCTATTTACTCTTTCGACTTTTGTTTTTACTTTTTGTGTGATCCTTGTTTTAATAGCTGAACTGTTCACGTCAAAATATTCTTCTTTCTTTGAACACTCCCAATTTAAAGCTGAATACATCCGGCTGACTGCATATATTGTATTGATACGTGTGATGAATAATTTGTTCCTTGCAAAAGTACGCGCCGATGAAGAAGCGGGGTATTATTCTGTAATCAGCATTATTAAAGTTTTATTAATGACCGGATTAACAATTTACTTAGTAGGTTATTTAAATCAAGGTATTGCGGGAATTTTATTGGCGGCGATTTCTGCAGAGCTGCTAATAACATTTATTCTCTTATTTAAGATAATCCCCCAACTCAAATTTTCTTTCAACACTTCTATTCTATCCAGTGCACTTAAATTCGGATTTCCGCTATTATTCAGCTCTTTAGGGTTTATGTTGCTAAATCAAAGTGACCGATTTATTATTAAACTTTTACTCGGATCTAAATACGTTGCATTATACGGATTAGGCTATCGTGTTGCAGGAGTACTAAATATGTTTCTTGTACTTCCTTTTAGTCTGGGACTGCTTCCGATTGCATATAAATTTTACGGACAACCGGATGATACACGTTTTTTTTCAAAGCTAATGACTTACTCAACTTTTATTTTTGTTTGGGGATTTGTTTTTCTTTCTCTATTCAGTAAAGAAATTGTAAGAATATTTGCACTTCAGAGTGATTTTTATTCGGCTTACTATATAATTCCGTTAATTCTGCTTTCGTATGTCTTCAGCGGGATGCGCTTAACAGCTTCACTAGGCATGCTTTTGACTAAAAATACTAAGCATATTGCATGGATTACAATTTCCGCATCAGCTTTAAACATTATACTTAATTTTATTTTCATTCCCATATATGGAATTATGGCTGCAGCAGTAAATACTTTGTTTGCTTTTATTATATTTTACATAATAACTCAAAAGCTTTCGAACAAATATTATTTTATTAACTATGAAAACTCTAAACTATTCTTAATGATTTTAACTGGCTGTATACTTTCTGCTGCAATTTATTTATTACCATCTATGAATTTGTTTTTACAATTTGCAATAAAAATAGTCCTTGTTATTCTTTTCCCTGTTTTGCTTTACTTATTTGATTTTTATGAACAATCGGAGCTGGATATTTTACTTAATCCTGCGGAAATGATTGACTTTATAAAAGGAGTGATAAAAGGGACTAAGAAACCAATTCCTGAATCTGAAGCGCACATTCAACAATGAAAAAAGTATTAATTATATCGTATTATTGGCCACCGGCAGGCGGTATTGCAGTCCATCGCTGTTTAAAGTTTACTAAATACTTGCGCGAATTTGGCTGGGAACCGGTTATTTGTACCGCCGATAACCCTGAGTATCCAATACTCGACGAAGGTAATTATAGCGATATTCCGAACGGTATAACAATTCTTAAAACGAAAATCTGGGAGCCGTACAAAATTTTTAAGATTATTACTGGTAAAAAAAAAGAAGAGCGAATCCATAATGTTTTTTTGGAAGAAGAAAAATCAGGTTTAAGTCACAAATTAGGAATTTGGATCCGCGGGAATATTTTCATTCCGGATGCCAGAAAATTCTGGATTCGACCCAGCGTAAACTATTTATCGAAATATCTAAAAGACAGCCCGGTTGATGTTTTGTTTACAAATGGTCCGCCTCAATCAACACATATGATTGCCTATGGCGTTAAAAAAAATCTTGGGATACCCTGGCATGCTGATTTTCAGGATCCATGGACTCAAGTTGACTATTTTCCCCAATTGATGCTGAACCCCATTTCAAAAAGAATCCATTATGCAATGGAGCAGCGAGTTTTTAAGACAGCAGACAAAGTTACTATATGCAGTAATACCTGGAAGCATGATCTTGAATCAATTGGGGCTAAAGATGTCGGAGTTATAGTTTGGGGATATGACGAAGATGATTTTAGAAATATTTCGGTTCCTTTATCAAATAAATTCAGTTTAAGTCATTTTGGAAGTTTAGGGCCCGACCGCAATGCGAAAACTTTGTGGAAAGCACTTTCAATTATTGCAGGCGAGGATTCCAAATTCAAGAAAGATCTTGAAATAGAGTTAACTGGGTTTATCGGACATGTAATAATTGATGAAATTAATTCCATTGGATTAGGTGAGAATTTAAAATTATCCGGACACATTTCAAGAAAAGAAACCATTGAGAGAATGCACCGTTCGCAGATCTTATTGCTTATACTTAACGATATGCCTAATGTGAACGGAAGATTACCTGGAAAACTTTTTGAATACCTTGCATCGAGGAGACCGGTATTGGTAATCGGACCTGAAGAAAGTGATGCGTCAAAGATAGTTAAAGGAGTTAATGCGGGGTATACATGTGACTTTCCCGATTTAGAGAAAACAATAATGACTGTGAAAGAACTTTATGCAAAATATAAAAACGGCAATTTAGATTCTAATCAAACAGATATTTCTCAGTATTCAAATAGAAACCTGACAATGAAGTTAGCCGGATATTTGGATCAAATAAGTAAATATTAAGCAATAGATAAAAACATTTTACTGATATTTAAAAGGATAATGTTACATCCCTACGGTAATTGATGAATAATAAAATTAAAGTGTTATGTTTTACTGATGATGCAGTCGGACGGGATACAGAGATGTTATTACCTATCCGATATTTTGCCGAGCGATTTTTAAATTGCCGATTTTATCATTCATTAAACATTGATATTCATCAAATCTATCGAATCAAGCCGGATATAATTCTTCAGGCAAATACAGTCGGTTCAAATCTATATTTTGAAATTTCCAAAATAGCGCATCAACAGAATATTCCTTTATTTGCTTTGATTTCAGAAGGGAATTTCCGTATCGACGGCACTTTTAATATTTGGGGATTCAATCAGGATAAAATATTTTATCAGGATTATGTTTGTGCCTGGAGCAAGCCAACTGCAGATTATCTAAAAGATCATGTTCCCGAAACTGCCGATAAAATTGTTTTAACAGGGGGAGTTGGATTTGATCGATACACAATTTATAAATTCATGCAAAAGGAAGATTTTCTTAATAAATACAATAAGCTTCGATATAAAAAAGTAATCGGTTATGCCGGCTGGGCATTTGGGAAACTTGAATACAAAAGAGGTATACAGGAATTAACTTCATTTTTCAAAGGTGACAGTACAAGACTTGAGTGGGTCGAGCAGCAGAGAAAAAGAATTAAAGAGCTGTTAGAAGAAGCAATAGTCAACAATCCAGATATACTTTTCATTCTTAAACAGCATCCTCACGAATCGGCACCTGAGCGTCCCGAACCGGCCCGCAATGAGATGAGCGAACTTCAGCATTACGAAAATGTAATTTATCTTTGCACAGAAGAATCAATTCATGATCTGATCAATGTTTCAGACATTTGGACTTGTTTTGAATCAACCACTTCCCTTGAGGGTTGGCTGATGGGCAAGCAGACAATATTTATAAATCCCGATATGAATTTTGAGCGGGAACCTGTATATACAGGTTCAGCAGTAGCACAAGATTACAAGAAATTTCAGGAAATGATTACTGAATATTACTCATCCGGAAAAATCAATGACTTTAATGATTCTGTAAAAGAAGAGAAGCGGAAAGAGCTGATTAAA
>Ga0182027_10012213_pt1 | contig 12074 bp, 10 predicted proteins | sample 712E1DmetaG_FD_121300 | JGI IMG/M metagenome (GOLD analysis project Ga0182027, IMG submission 121300) | Permafrost microbial communities from Stordalen Mire, Sweden - 712E1D metaG (Illumina Assembly) | ecosystem: Environmental > Terrestrial > Soil > Wetlands > Permafrost | place: Sweden...
ATTCTACGCGGGTAGCGATGGCCTGGACGCTTGTCATCATGCTTCGCCGAGGATATTGATTATGAAAAGACTTTTCGCTTCATGCCTATTTCTTCTGAGCGGCATCATTCATGCAAGCACTGCCGACGACAGTGCGTTCAAGAGCACATATGCTGCTCAGGACGCTACGCTGGACACGAATCCGCAATCTGCCTTTTGGCAGGGCGCGTCCTCGGTCAACGCAGAGCTCGACATCCGGGGCAACCCTGTTCCCACTTATCGAACACGTATAAGTTCCCGATGGACCAAGAATAATCTCTATCTCCTCTTCGAGTGCCCTTACGAGGAACTTTATCTCAAGCCTTCGCCGGATGCAGTAAAGGAGACCAATGAGCTTTGGAATTGGGATGTAGCTGAGCTGTTTATCGGCAACGACTTCAAAAACATTCGCCACTACAAGGAGTTTGAAGTTTCGCCGCAGCGGGAATGGATCGACCTCGATGTAAATCTCGATCTTCCGGATCACACGGTGGGATGGACGTGGAATTCCGGGTTTCAGGTCGACGCGCGCATCGATCCGCAGGCAAAAATCTGGTATGCCGCCATGAGAATTCCCTTCGCCTCAATCGATAAACGTCGTCCGGCAGCCGGCAGAAAATTCCGCGCTAACCTTTTTCGCAGCCAGGGACCGCCCGACAATCAGAAACAAATTGTCTGGAAGGCTCCTATGAGCAATACCTTTCATGTCCCTGAAAAATTCGGGCAGCTTGTGCTGGTCAAGGGTAAGTAGAAAAAGGCGGTTTTGCCGCATCAGTGCTGCAACTCCGGGGAGATTCAGATGAAAAGTTTGATAAGTGTGCGGCTGGTGTGCGCGATTGCGATGGCAGCAATGTGCGCCGCGGCTACTGGACAGAGACCGGTGGATGCTACGCGCGAGAGCGCGCCTTCCGCTGAAGCTTTCCGCGTTTTGCCTCCCGCGGACGCGGAAGGCCCGCAAATTACTCCGTATCTCCTTTATCAAACTCAACTCGCATGGGATCAGGATGCGCTTCGCCGCGAGCGCTGGTCGCAGGTAAAGAGCGAGGGCGATCTTCTGCGCTTGCGCGCGGAGCTAAGGAAATCGCTGCTGGAGATGATTGGCGGCCTTCCCACCGAAAAGGCGGATTTGCACGCGGTTATTACCGGCACCATTGCAGGCAACGGATTTCATATTGAAAAGCTCATCTATCAGAGCCTTCCCGGCTTCTATGTAACGGCGCTGGTGTATGTGCCCGAGAACGGCGATAAGGTGCATCCCGCCATCCTGGTCCCTGCCGGACACGCGACAAACGGGAAAGATCACTACCAGGCCCTCAGCGAGCGGCTGGCCTTGCGCGGATATCTGGTCATCAGTTGGGACCCGGTCGGGCAAGGCGAGCGAAGCCAGTTCTGGGATGCAAAGGCGAAGAAGAGCCGCTATAACATGACCTGCGGCGAACACGCCGTGATGGGAAACCTGGCCTATCTTGCCGGGGCGAACCTGGCCCGGTGGGAAGTGTGGGACGGCATGCGCGCCGTGGACTACCTGCTCAGCCGCCCGGACGTCGACGGCGAGAGGATCAGCATCACGGGAACAAGCGGCGGGGGCACCCAGACCGCGTTGATTGGCGCGCTGGATGATCGCATCAAGGTTATTATTCCCTCCTGCTACATCACCGCGCTTCCCATGCGGGTGGAAAACCGCATCTTTGCCGATTACGACAGCGACCCGGAACAGGATCCCTACGGACTTATATCGAGAGGAGTGGATAACGCAGGCACGTTATTGATGATGTATCCGCGCCCGGTGATGGTAGCCACCGCAACTCTTGACTTCTTTCCCGTACAGGGTTCTCACAAGACTTACTCTGAAGTTAGCAAATTCTACGAACGGTTTGGACATTCCGACCGGATTGCATTCGCCGAGAGCTATAACCGCCATAGTTACTCGTTGAAGAATCAGGAAGCGGCATTGAACTTTCTCGACCGCTTCAATCACATGACGGTGCGCCACGGTCTTCCCCCAGTAACTGCATATAGCGATGCCGAACTCCAGGTGACAAAGAGCGGTCAGTTATCGGTTGACTATCCGGAGAGTTTTACGCTTCCGCACTTCATAGCTGACTACTCCGCCCAGGCTTCAGGGCACAACCGGAAAACACTGGCTGAGCTGTATCGCAGTGAGCAGGATCCCGATATCGCCTCCTGGAAGGTCGAGCACTATGCAGGCAGTTCCCCGGCCGGGGAACTGCGCTGGGAAGCGGTTGGGAGCAGCATGGCCGGGGCGGTGCATATCGACCGCTACGTGCTTCATCACAGCACCTATCTGGAAATGCCCCTTCTCCACTTTTACGACGCCGGCAGCCATCCCAAGGGCGCCATTCTCTGGTTCAGCCTGGACGGCAAAGCCTCGGAAAAGGACTGGCCCCGGATTGCCGGGTTATTAAGTGACGGCTATGAGGTATTTTCATTCGACCTACGCGGATTGGGCGAGACACGCATGAACTTTCGCGTCGATTCCTCCGACGCTGTATCCGTGCCGCAAGGCAGCTTCGATGAAGCGTACGTCAATCCACTGGGGAGCGTACTGGCCGATTATGTTTATAACTCGTTACTTACCGGGCGGCCCTATTTTCTTCAGATGATGGACGATATCAAGATTGCCGAACTCTACGTTCGTAACCGGGATGCGCAACTGCCGCGGCAACCTATTGCACTGGCTGCAACCGGCGATGCCTACAGCCTGGCCGTTCGATTCCAGGAAGTCGATCCGCAGGTGAAAGTTCTCACGCCTGATTCCGCGCCGGTTCTGAGTTGGTCCGCGTTGGTATCGCAGGGCCAGGAGCAGTGGCCCATCGCGTTTCTGATGCCCTACGGAGCCACTCTTCAAACGGAATCAAAATAGACGCGCCCCGCATGCGCATGCGCTCTCCAGCCCGTAAAATAGAGCTATGAGCCACGAAGGCATCCGCTTTGTCGACAAGGACCATGCTGCGCACGAGAACGAAGCGGACCGCAAGCTGCCCCGCATCGCCGTCACTCCGGAAAAGGTGCGGGTGCTGCTCACCGAGGGCAAAGGCCTTGAAATCGATTGGGTTGACGGTCACAAGAGCGCCTGGACCTTTGCCTGGCTGCGCGACGCCTGCCCCTGCGCCACTTGCGTGGAGGAGCGCGCCCAGCAAGGCCGCAAACCCGGCCAGCCCAAGTCCAAACCCGCCAACGTGCTGCCCATGTACACCCCGCCGGCCAAGCCCGCCAGCGCCCACGCCGTAGGCCGCTATGCCATTCAATTCAACTGGCTCGACGGCCACTCCGGCGGCATCTACTCATGGGAATATCTGCGCCGCGTCTGCCAGTGCCGCGAATGCACCTTCGCCGCCGAGGAAACCACCGGCACACCGAACTAAATATAACTTCACAACTGGAGATTGATCCTATTCCGGAGAGTGAGCCTCGGCCGGAGATATTTTTTTGTAAGAGGTCCTCAGTTTGCACATATTTTTTGTTCCTTTGGAGTTGTCTTTGGAAGGTATTGATTCCAAACAGGTTAAAAATATATGCAAAATTCCGCGTCAAATGAAAAATAAAAAAGGGGGGAGGGAGGGTGCCTTTGGGGGCACGGACCGGTCACATCCCTGACACTGCCAGTCATGTTCTTCATGAGTTCACAATCCAGCGAGGCAGCCCGGCTTCTCCACTCTTCCTCTCTATTGCCATTATGCGGAGGTGGAGGCTTATTTTCTGCAAATGCGCAGAATTGATTATCTACACGCCTCCGGCCAAGCCCATCAGCTCGTTGAGTAGGTCTGTCTCGTTTTTCAGTCCCGTGTTTCCACTCAGCCGCCAGCCACCAAGCCCACCGCCTCTTGCGCAGTGGCAGCCACGCGCAGCAGCGCCCGGTTCTTCGCTTTCAGGAACCCCGCGGCGACTGCCGTATCCAGAAAGGCCAGCAGCCCGTCCCAGTAGTTGGCCGTATTGATGAGGATGCAGGGTTTGGCGTGCAGGCGCAGTTGCGCCCAGGTCACGGCCTCGAGCACTTCCTCCAACGTCCCATAGCCGCCGGGCAGCACCAGGAACGCGTCGGCCAGCTCCACCATGCGCGCCTTGCGCTGGTGCATGGTGGGAACCAGCTCGAGCGAAGTCAGGCCGACATGCGCAATCTCTTTTCCTGCCAGCAGATCCGGCAGGATGCCGATGACCTGAGCGCCGCCGGCCAGCGCCGCATCGGCCACAGCGCCCATCAGCCCCACGTTGGCCCCGCCATACACCATCCCCAGCCCGGCAGCGGCAATGGCCGCGCCCAGCGCCCGCGCCTCGGCCAGAAATGCCGGATTGGTTCCATTGGCCGATCCGCAGTAGACGGCCACGCGGCGCTGAGGTTGATTGGAATTTGCCATTATGTCTTCAGGATAACTTGGTTGGCAGCAGAGCCTATTACAACGCCAGATAGGCCGCCGGGGTGAGAATCGCAATCCCGCGGAAAGGATTCAGCGCCAGCAGGTCACGGTCGCCGGTAACGATTACATCGGCCCGGCCATGCACTGCGACTTCTCCGTCGGCTCAGTGCTCATCAGCCAGCAGTTGCTCAGGCAGTGCGTCAGTCATGCCCTTCGACTCTGCATAGCGGCCATTTTCTTCGCTCAGCCGAATCAAATCCTCTACTCGCATTTTGCGAATTTTCTCGTACTCGTCGGCCGATATCAACACGGCGACGTCCCGCTCATGGCGCTGAATCCGCACCGGTTCGCGCTGCGCAGCATCAATCATGGCGGCGAAGTTCCGTTTGGCGTGAGTTGCTGAGACAATTGGCATAAAAGCAGTCTGTCTGAAAATGTACATTTTGTACAAATTAGACAAATTGTACATTTTGTACAAGACGGGTATCCATTTTACTCAGGTAACCCCTGCGGACTGCGGTCGCAGCTTCCACCAAAACGCTCGTATTCGGAACAAGAAGCCTATCCCTCAGGGGCTAAAGCCCGTTTATTTTGTTGGTCTTGCGGCACGACTAAAGTCGTGCCCTGACACAGAGCAAGCGGAAATTCACTGTCTCGTGAGACCCAACTTATTGAGCCTGCCTGAGTCACATTGGTACCCAACTTGTTCCTCCCCTTGCTACATTCCTGCCGCACTCCATCCATCAACTCGCGTCCAACCCTTCCAACCGCTCCGAACGATACACTGGATCAAGGATCCTTCCCGCCCGGACTTGCCTCTTGCCGCCGCAGCTCTCCAATCTGAATCCCGAACAGCGCGCCGCCGTCGAGGCTACCGAGGGCCCCCTGCTCATCCTGGCCGGGGCCGGCTCGGGCAAAACCCGCGTCATCACCAGCCGCATCGCCTGGCTCATCCGCGAAAAGGGTGTCGCCCCCGACTCCATTCTGGCCGTCACCTTCACCAACAAGGCCGCCAAGGAGATGGGTGAGCGCGTCGACCGGCTGCTCGACCACTCTTCCCTGGCCAAGCCGCTCATCGCCACCTTCCACTCGCTCTGCGTCCGTCTGTTGAGACGCGACATTGAGGCCCTCCGAGTGGGGAATACAGGCCTCACACGGTCGTTTGCCATCTACGACGAAAACGACCAGCAAGGCGTCGTGAAGCAGGTGATGCGGCGCATGGGCCTGGATACCAAGCAGCTCACGCCGCGCACGGTTCTGGGCCGCATCAGCTGGGCCAAGAACCACATGATCGATCCGCAGGAGTATTACCTCGCGTCGAAAGATCCCAACAGCGAGCGCATCGCCCACATCTACCAGAGCTACCGCGCCGAGCTGCTCAAAAACAACGCCCTGGACTTCGACGATCTGCTGCTGGAAGCCGTACGCCTGCTCAAGGTCTCCGGCGAGGCGAGAGAGCGCTACCAGCGACGCTACCGTTATCTGCTGGTGGACGAATACCAGGACACCAACCGCCCGCAGTACGAGCTGATGAAGCTGCTGGCCGGCGAAGCTAAAAACGTCTGCGCCGTGGGCGACGAGGACCAGAGCATCTATTCCTGGCGCGGCGCCGATATCCGCAACATTCTCGAATTTGAAAAGGACTTTCCCAACGCCCGCATCGTGCGCCTGGAGCAGAACTACCGGTCCACGCAGGTAATTTTGGAAGCTGCGGGCGCCGTGGTCCAAAACAACCTCCAACGCAAGGGCAAGAAGCTGTGGACCGACCGGCAGGGCGGCTCGCTGATCGGCTACTACGAGGCCCCCGACGGCGAAAATGAAGCGCTCTTCATCGCCGACCGCATCCGGACATTTCTTCGCGAAACAAAATCAACCGAGGGGCAGCACTGCGCCGTGCTCTACCGCACGAATTCGCAGTCGCGATTGGTTGAGGAGGCTCTGCGCCGCTACAACATTTCTTACACCATGGTCGGCGGCTTCAGCTTTTACGAGCGCGCTGAGATCAAGGACCTGCTCGGCTACCTGCGCCTGGTGCGCAACCCCCACGATTCCATGGCTCTGCAGCGAGTGATCAACACACCGGCTCGCGGCATCGGCAAAACCACGCTGGAGACCCTGGAACGGCTGGCTCTGGAAACCGGCCAGTCCACCTGGGACGCACTCTCGGCAGCCATCGCCAACCGCCTCATTCCCACCCGCGCTCTCATGGCGCTCGAGTCCTTCCGCCAACTGATCCTCGACGCCCAGGCCATGATGGATCCCGACTTTGCCGGCAAGCTCTCCGCCGACGTAGCGGCTGGCGCGGAAGCGGAGGATACCGGCTTCGAGTACGGCGCGGCGACGGCAGACGCAGCCGGAGCGGAGTCCGCGGTCAGCTTCAACTTTGCCAGCGAAAGCGAGGACCAGCTACAGCTTCTTGATGCCAGCAGCTTTTCGCCCTTCGACCAGCCCAAACGCCCGTTTCTCGTCATGCCGAAAAAGACGGTCAGCCACGAATCTGAACCGACGCCAGAAGAAAAAGAAAAATCGGAAGAGAAACCGGCCTTCCGCGCCCCCGGCGACGCCGCCACGCTTCCTGAGCTGATCCGCTTTCTCATCGACCGCACCGGCTACATCAAGGCCCTGGAAACCGAAGGGTCGCCGGAATCCTTCAGCCGCATTGAAAACCTGAAGGAACTGGCCAACGCCGCCCACGACGCCGAGGCCCGCGGCGAGACACTGGCCGAGTTTCTCGACCACGCCGCACTAGCCTCGGACACTGACCAGTTCGACCCCGACGCCCGCGTCACGCTGATGACCCTGCACGCGGCCAAGGGCCTGGAATTTCCGCTGGTTTTTCTCGCCGGACTTGAGGAGGGTCTCTTCCCGCACTCGCGCACTCTCAACAATCCCGATGAACTGGAAGAGGAGCGCCGCCTCTGCTACGTGGGCATGACCCGCGCCATGAACTCGCTGATCCTGACCCGGGCGCACTACAGAAGACGCTACGGCAACGACGCGCCGGAAGTGAGCATGCCCTCGCGCTTCCTCGAAGAGGTTCCCAGCCAATTGATTGAGAATCTCGGCGGCCGCAGTCCGGCGTGGTCCACTCCCGGCTACCCAGGCACGTATGGCCGCCGCCCCAGCCATAGCAGCGACTTTGCTGACAAGCACTACAACTACGAAGACGAGAGCCAGGAAGTGCAGCGCATCTCGCCGGGTCACGGAGCCGGTCCAAAAAGTAAAAGCGCGCAAGCGCCACCGGATGGACATTCCATCGACAACATCGCCCGCTTTTTCGGCGGAAAGGCGGGACTCGGCAAGCCCGGCTCACTTCCCCGCCGTGCATCGTCTTATCCGGCGATGGATTTGCCCGGGACCAGCGGCGCCGCCGGCCTGAAAAAAGGCCAGCGCGTCCGTCACGCGAAGTACGGCGAAGGCACCGTCCTGATGCGCGAAGGCGACGGCGAAGACGCCAAGCTCACTGTCCTGTTCAATCGCCACGGCATGAAAAAGCTGATGGAAAAGTTCGCCAATTTACAGAAGATATAGCGCTGATTGCATAAATGCTCTTCGACCAGCGGAGATACCCCTCCAGGGCTAAAGCCCACGTTAATTCTGTTAGCCCATTGCGGGGGTTAAAACCCCCGCCTCCCTCCGAATCGAGTGGTTCCGCAGCCTGTTACGTCCCCAGCCTCTTCGCCTGCTCCTCACCGTCGAGTACGCGGAAGACTCCCTCGGCCAGCGCCTGCAGCTCATCTTCGCCGGGATAGACCGTGATGGGCGCGATCCATTCCAGATATTCGCGTAGCAGCTTCACCACTCTCGCCGAATACGCCATGCCGCCGGTCAGCAGCACCGCATCCACCTTGCCCTGGAGCACCGCCGCCATGGCTCCGGCTTCTTTGGCGATTTGATAGATCATGGCCTCGAAGACCCGTGCGGCCTTCGCGTCTCCCACGTCGATCCGGCTCTCCACTTCGCTGAGGTCGCGGGTGCCCAGGTAGGCCAAAAGTCCGCCGTCGCCAAAGACCTGGCGCTCAAGCTCGTTCTGCGTGTACCTGCCGCTGAAGCACACTTTCACCAGCTCTCGCGACGGCAGCCATCCCGACCGGTCCGGACCAAACGGGCCTTCGCCGATGGCGTTGTTGTCGATCATCCGCCCGCCGCGGTGCGCCGAGACGGTGATCCCGCTGCCCATGTGCACCACGACCAGCCGCAGCGCTTCGTATGTGCGCTGCTGTTCCCGGGCAAACCGCCGCGCCACGGCCTTGGTGTTCAGAGCATGGCCAACGCAGATCCGCTCGACCAGCGGCGAACCGGTGAGGCGCGCGCACTCCTGCCACTCGTCCACCGTCACCGGATCGACAATGTACGCGTTCACCCCGGCAACCGTGGCAAAGCGGAACGCCAGCAAGGCTCCCAAATTCGACGCGTGCTCGCCGCGGCGCGCCAGCCGCAACTCTTCCACCATCGCCTCATCCACCAGATAGGTTCCGCTCTCCGTCGGCGGCATCAGCCCGCCCCGCCCGGCCACTGCGGCGAAACGGTCCGTGCCATACCCGGTCGCGCTGTATCCGGCCTCCGCGAGCGCGGTTTCGATCAGCCCCGTGCGATAGTCCAATCGCGCCACCATCGGACGCCCGCGGAATCGTGAGATCTCATCATCTCCATGCCGGATGGTGCGCACCAACTCTGCGCCTGCCCTGGTGTGGACCCCGAACTTGGTGGACGTCGAACCTGGATTGAGGACAAGAACCCGGCTGCTCTCGCTGGTCAAGCGTCACCTCCATAAGCAGAAAATCGAGTTTACTCTTCCGACCGCCCTGTCAACACGTGGACGGGCAAACCTGTGATACGGCTGCCCTCAGGTGATTCCCAAAAGCTCATATCTCCTTATTTGACATAGCGCAATCAATCATTTGCGGAAATATTTGACAATCCGTGCTACACTGAATGCAATCGTAGAATTCGATCTGAAGTTCTTGCCTGTTCTGGTTACCGCCTACTCGCAACACTTCCACATTGCGTTCGGACGGTAATTCAGTATCAAGGAGCAACACACAATGGAAACAGGCACAGTCAAGTGGTTTAATGACGCCAAGGGTTTTGGTTTTTTGAGCCGTGAAAACGGCGAGGACGTATTCGTCCATCACACCGCCATCCAGTCGAACGGCTTCCGTTCGCTGCAAGAGGGCCAGAAGGTTCAGTTCAACGTGACCAAGGGTCCCAAGGGCTGGCAGGCTGAGAACGTTCAGGTTGTGTAAGGGATAAACCCTGAACAACCCGTTCAGAATCAAAAGAAGAGGGACGGCAAAACTGCCGTCCCTCTTCTGCGTTTAGCGGGGATTTTTTATCTTCCAGGCAATTCCAGGCTGTCGGCGGAAGAGTCCTGGCGCTCACATGCTGACCACTGTTAACTGACCGCTGTTAGCTGTTTTTATGCGGCCGGCTTGAGGCTCTTGACGCTCACCTGGGGAATGGCGGGGTGAAGATTCTCCCTGGGCGTATCGTGGGTGCCCAGGTATTGCAGCACATCGTTAATCGAATCCTCAAAGCGCGAGCCGGTCTTGTGGGTAGCTTTTACCCCTTTGGCAACGAGCTGGCAGACTTCAAAGCGGTTCATCCCATGCGAGAGCGCACGGTGAATCTGGTTGGAACGCATAACGAACTCCAGTCAACAGGTGATTGGCGCGTGCGGTGCGGAGCTCGTCAGAAGCGGTGGGACGGCCGGAGCCGAGCAGGCTGGTAAAATTCTGGTCTATTTTCATTGTACCCCGGAAACCGCTCAGGCACCGGTTTTAATGCGGTTCCCGCGCGCGCGCCGCTATCGCCGCCGTGAATTCCCTGTTAACATAGAGGTCATATCTACCCGATTTGCGGGAAACCTGAAGAGATTGCAGCGAAAGAGGTTACACGTGGCCGATACAACCAAGATTGAAGACAAGCTGGAACGGAAGAAGCTCAAGCGCACCGCCCGCAAGAAGGCCGCCCCCAAGGCGAAGCGGACCGGAGCGCGCGGCGAACGCAAGAAGAAGGTGAAGAAGCTGGCCCGCGGAGTCTCGAAGCGGTAAAGCGGAACCGGAGTTGATCCACCCCCAAGCAATCTGGCCGTATGGCTCGCCTTGGCGAGCCATACGGGAGATTTTCAGCAAGGGAAGGTACACTCTGAATCCGCTCGAAGCAGCCCTCCAGGCACTCAATAGGGTTCCGGCCGGGATAGAGCTGCCCGGAACCCACAAGACCTCGCATTGACAGAAGCCCACTCCTTGCGGGATGAGGACAACTGCCCTGCCCAGCCAACTGCTTGCCCGCAAATCGATCGATAAGCTGATCCGGGAGTCGGAAGAGCCCGAGAACAGGCTCAGAAAGACCCTCGGGCCGTGGTCGCTTACCGCGCTGGGCATCGGGGCAGTGATCGGCTCGGGCATCTTCACGGTGATCGGCACGGCGATGGCCGGCCAGAAGTTCGATGTCCCGAATATCCGGGATACTCCGCTTCTCCATTACCTCATCCACCATACGGCCATGGCCGGGCGGCCTGGGGCAGGACCGGCGCTGGCGCTTTCGCTGGTGCTGGTGGCTATCGTCTGCGCCTTCACCGGCCTCTGCTACGCCGAACTGGCGTCCATGATTCCCATTGCCGGCTCGGCTTACACTTACACCTATGCCACGCTTGGAGAGTTGACCGCCTGGATCATCGGCTGGGATTTGATTCTCGAATATGCCTTCAGCAATATGAGCGTCAGCGTGGGCTTTGCCGCTCACATCGTCGACCTGATGGACTGGTTCGGCCTCCATCCTCCGCTTAGGTGGATCTCGCCCGCTTATCTGCCTACCGGCCTGCAGGATATGGCCGGCAACGATCTTTTGAAGTCCGGCTGGCACTTCGGCTTCAACATTCCCGCGTTCCTGGTCGTCATGATCCTGACGGTGATCCTGGTGCGCGGCATCCGCGAGTCGGCCCGCGCCAACAATATCATGGTGCTGGTCAAGATGGCCGCCATCCTGGTCTTTGTCTTTGCCGGCGCCAGCTTCATCAAGCCGCACTACTGGCATCCCTTCATGCCCAACGGCTGGACGGGCGTACTCACCGGCGGATCCATCATCTTCTTCACCTATATCGGCTTCGACTCGGTTTCGACGGCAGCCGAAGAGTGCAAGAACCCGCAGCGCGACCTTCCCATCGGCATTCTGGCTACGCTGGTAGCCTGCACTTTGCTCTACGGCTCGGTGGCCATGGTGCTCAGCGGGATCGTGCCCTGGCAGTCGGTCATGGGCGATGCAGCCCCGGTGGTCAACGCCCTCAAAAAACTCTCCCTGATGCCCGGCGGCGGGGGCTTGGTCTGGGTGCGGCTCTTTGTCCTGATCGGCGCTATTCTGGGCATGGTCTCCTCCATCCTGGTCTTCCAGCTTGGTCAGGCGCGCGTCTGGTTCGCCATGTCGCGCGACGGCCTGCTGCCGGCCATCTTCGGCCGCATCCACGCCCAGTTCCGCACTCCGGCCGTGGCCACCTGGGTCGCTGGTTTCGTGGTGGGCATTCCCGCCGGCCTGCTCGATATTGGAACCGTCTCGAATCTCTCCAATATCGGTACGCTGTTTGCTTTTGTACTGGTCTCCATCGCCGTGCTCGTCCTGCGCTATCGCGAGCCGGAACGGCCTCGCAGCTTCAAGGCTCCGCTGGGACCGCTCTTTCCGATA
>Ga0182027_10012214_pt1 | contig 12074 bp, 9 predicted proteins | sample 712E1DmetaG_FD_121300 | JGI IMG/M metagenome (GOLD analysis project Ga0182027, IMG submission 121300) | Permafrost microbial communities from Stordalen Mire, Sweden - 712E1D metaG (Illumina Assembly) | ecosystem: Environmental > Terrestrial > Soil > Wetlands > Permafrost | place: Sweden...
GACTTGCATTTTATCGCCCACGCCATCAAAAATGTCTCTTTCCACTATGAGCTCCCTTATTATCTAAGCTTTTACCTGAGAAACTACTGGCCATTCATCTTAATCGGCATCTACGGCTATTTTAGCGCCAAAAAAGAACAAAAGAAGAATATCGCCCTGCTGGCCGTGCCATTTCTGCTTTACCTGTTTTTCCTCTCATTCTTTACCAGTTTAGTCTATTACCGCTATCTTTTTCATACCACCGTTGCTTTATATGTAATCGGTGCCGTTTCCACTATTGACATTTTAGATAAAATAAGGTATAATTACTGGAAAATTATCAGCTTACTTTTGCTGATTATTTTATTTTTCCTGACCGGCGAAGGCGTAATTTTCCCAAAAAGTTTTTATCTATTGGAGGCTGATAACCCAAGCCAACTCAATCGGCCTTACTACGCCTACACACCGCAACCTGATTTTAATGCAGCCTACGCGGCGATCAAACAAAATTTACAACCCGGCGATATTGTAATTTCCAGCCATCCGCAATTCACCAAAATATTCTTGGATCAGCCGGGATATTGGATGAAATATGATTATCTGGGAATGGAAGACACGCCGAACACGATATTAAACAACAAAGAATATTATGTCGGCGCCACGGTAATAAATAATCTGGCTGAATTACAAAAATTAATTTCCGCCAAACATGGCTATATAGTTTTTGACTATCAGTCCACCGACGGCCGCATTGATCCGACCATAATTAATTATATTCAAAGCAATTTAAAATTATTTTTCTACAACGAGCTTAATAGCTATTCCAAAATATGGGCGTACAAGTTCTAATTAAAAAAATTTATGTTCAAAGAATTTATTTTAAAGTACAAAAATAAACTTAATACCTTAGCAAAAATTTTAGTAATCGCGTTGCCTTTTTTGGTTTTGGCCTATTTCGGTATAAAAATTTATGATGCCAGTAAATACCATGCGGATTATTCAATTGATTTTAGTAAAAATAATTTCCAAAATACCAAATTGCCTTTATACATCAACGAAAATGCCAGCACTTCAAAAATATATCAAACTCGACAAGTTGGAGGTTCCACTGCGGCCGATATTGCCTATACGCCAATCTCTTTTGTCTTTCAACCTACGGAATTTTCACTAAAAAAATCAATTACCTTTTCGGCAACCCTGAAAAGTGTTGGGGACTGGGAAATTTCTCTTGTTTGCCCAGAATGTGATCCTGCTGATCAATTCAACTGGCAGCCTTTTTATTATGGCTGGCTTACCAACTATCACGAAATTGCACAATTTGGCACCACCACCATTTACAGCAAGAGTAAAACTAATTTTAAAACTGCCACTAACACGCAAGATTGGATTAGTAAAAATATTACATCTTCAAATAGTGTGCAAATTTTGGATCAAGCAATCCCGCAAAGCTTATTAGCAAATAAAAACGTTGGCTACATAGCCAGCTCAACAACGGTAATAAATAAAACTTTCCGCGGTCCTCATGATTTATATGTCTATCTGCAAAAAGATTTAGATTTAACTTTGATCAAAAAGGATATGAATGCCTATGTTGGTCCCGATGCAGTTAGTGTTAATTTATACGACCTTGACGATAATCTTATTTATTCCAGTTTTTTACCCGACGATGGCATTACTACAGTATCTAAAGATTTTGCTCCGGCCGTGCACAAAGAGTTTAAATTTAAACTTCCACAGCCCGGAATTTATCGCCTTTCACTTCAGGAAGCTGATAAAAATTATTCTAATGCCGACTGGACTATCACCTATTTAAAAATTAATACGAATAAAATAATTTTCAGTAATCAAAAACCAGCCCTATTCTTGCAACCAGTTAATCTTTACACGCAAATAAATCAGCCGACCGATTTAACGGTTAATATTTGGTGGAGCGGTCAAATCCAAACTACAAAAATAAATTCCAAACAATACAGCACCACTATTAACGCTACGGCGGATAGTTTTAACAAAAATATAATAACCACTCTAATTCCTGGAAATTACGAAATATCTTTCAAGGGTAATGAAAAAATTGGCGGTGCATTTTTTGCCCTAGATCCAAAAAATTATTTTGAAATTTATAGTAACCCAACTGTCAGTGAAGATAGCCAAGCAGACGTTGTTTTTAGTGGCCTTAACTACAAAAAAGATATCGACGGCTGGACAGAAGTCTCAAAAACATTCTCGCCAAGTGACTTTTTGAAAATTACAGATTCTAAAAATATAAACTTTTCAATCAGAAATACCAACCTAAACAATCAATTTATAGCATCAGATAATTTGACCGAAAAAGGATTATTGCCACTAAGCAACTACAATAACCTTGTATTATTCGGTTCTCAACCAATAAAAAATAGCAATAACAAATTTAGCAATCAGATAGACTGGCTAAAATCCATTATACCAACTGGCTCAATTTTAAAAATTAGCGACAACGTACCGCTCAATCCTAGTGATCTAACAAACGCCTCAAACAATTCTATTATAATCGCTAACGCTACATCAACTGATTATAATTATGGCGTACTCGAAGAAGATGATATTGGAACAACTTCATTAAAACAAATTCAAATAAATGCAAGATAAGCTATCCGGCAAAGCAAACAAAGCTAGTTTAATTGTCATTGCTGAAATTATCGCACTGAGCATTTTTATATTATATACAAATGTTTTTTTTCGTAATATATTCTCTTTCTATATACCAAACATATTTATATACTTCATTGATTGTGCTGGCTTCCTGTATATAACTAATTTATATAAAGATAAAATATTGAAGCTGGTAAAAAGAATCAAAAACATTACTCCGATTATAGAAAATATATTTATAGGTGGGTTATATGCTATTTTTTTATACCAGCTATTGCCAAACTTTAGCATCATACATTGTTCAAGCACAGTTAAAAACACATTACTATTCGCACTCATTGTGGCAGGTTATTTTCTATTTATTCTCAAAAGCTGCGATAAACCAGAACCGTCAACGGTGCCATCAAATAATTTTAGAACTCCTTTAATAGTACTAAGTGTACTTTTTGTTTTAATCAAATTATGCACTCCAATATTTTTTACAGGGTCATTTATAGATGAATACAGTCACATTTTTTCCGGCATAGATTTTTGGAACTCTGGACGTTTTTCTCAATTCAATATTGGACTACCATATACCAGGGGGGAATACGTATCGGTAATTGTGGGATTATTCCTTAAAATCTTCGGTTACAAAATTTTAGTCGCAAAAATGGTTCCCGCCCTTATGGGTATTATAAACTACTTTATTCTTTATAAAATACTAAAAATAATTAAAATCGATAAAAAATGGCTTTTTTTGACATTATTAATTTACACAATAAGCCCTCTTGTTATTTTCAACCATTTCTATATAAGAGTATATGTTTTTTATGAATATTTTTTACTATCAAACTCACTAATAACTTTAAAAATAATTAAAAACGACAAAAAACGAACAACAAACTTTCTCTTACTGGTCTTTAACAACTTAATTTTATTATTATTCAGCAATGATCCAGGAGCATACTTCCCCGCATTGGCCGCATGTATACCAATGATATATATTTATTATAATTTTAATTGGGCATTTAGAAATTTATCAATAAAAAATAAATTTTTAAAATACGTAACTTTAAATAAAAAAATTAGAGGAACTATTATTCTATTTTCATTAATTGCCGCTTATTTTTTATTAAACGGGCAAAGCAAAGTTAATAGTATAACTAGTGGAATCCTTCAATTCTCCTCGTCTTCCATAAACTATTATACCTTTTTTGCAAATTCGAATGTAACAATTTCAATCTTCTTTATAATTTCAATATTGGCAATACCATTTTTTAAAACTAGCCTAGAAAAAGTTATTGCTCTTGTCGCCTGCACTATATTTTTTATTCACATAAATCAAAATCAAGGTATTCAAATTATAAGAGGTCTCTTATACTTTTTGCCGATCTTTTATTTAATTTCAATACTGGCGATTTCAAAAATTAATTTCAATAAAACAAAAATGGTTTTAGTTTATATTATAATAATTTTAACAATTATTTTTAATTACTCGGGAGACTTTTTAAAGGGGCCGTATATACCGGCGGAAATTAAATATACGGATTATGCTAAAGCATACCTGTTTTTAAATGTTCAGTGTGCTAATTCGAATAAATATGCAATACTGAACGAACCTTACATCTCTAAATTCTATAATGCTCACATAGATTATACAACATACATAATTCCCCAATTCTTATATGATGATACCAATTTTGTAAGAACCAATAATGGAACTTTTAAAAATTTTTATGGAAACATCCAAACAATTACCGATCCTCAATTTTTTAATAACATAAAATATCAAAATGTTTGCATAATTATAAGTAACAGTTATCTCGGTAACGGAAAATTTATTTCAAATAGCGACTTTAATGATATTGGTAAATATTTTAAGAAGCGTGAATTTGAATTTTTAAACGTATATTATAAATAAACTAATATTTCCAGATTATTTTTTTAAATTTATTAACCATAAACTGTGGTAAAAAACTTACAACAAAAAAAATAATACTCGCCGGCCAAATCATTAAACCAAAAACTCTCCAAAATTCAACAATTTTCGTTCGACAATCTTTCATGTTGTCGGTATTTTTAAAAAACAGTTTCACCACTCTCGCTTTCATCAGACCAACGTTTGATTGGCCGCTACTTTTAAAAGAAAAATTTTGCAAGATTAAATCATTATAATTATCAACCCCGGAACAAAGGCGTTGATAATAATATTGCCTTGCTTTTTTTATATAAAACTTCTGCTGCCCTCTGCCTTTATGCGTTAGGGAATTTTTTTGTATCCGATATTTGACAACAATATCTTTAATGACAGCCATCTGTTTGCCATCCGTTAACATTCTTAGCCACAAATCATAATCCTCAGCCTGCAAAAACTTGCCGCGATAGCGGTAACCGGAATTACGAAACATTACAGTTGGATTATGTATCACGTTAGCCTTGAGCAGCTTTTTTCTCATAATTCCAGAATCTATCGCTTCGGTATACGTATCAATAATTTCACCGGCTTCATTAATATAATAAAACGAACCGCCAACTAAAAAAATATCCTGATTTTTCTCTAGATATTCAAACTGTATTGCCAATCTACCAGGCAGGCAAACATCATCAGAATCAAAAATGACAACGCACCCCCCTTTTGCAATATTCAACCCCAAATTTCTCGCCGAGGCACAGCCCAATCTCTTTTCATTATTTATTAATACAATTCTCACGTCTTTCTCAGCGTATTTTTGCGCAATTTGAAAAGAATTATCCGGCGAGCCGTCATTAATAATAATTAATTCAAAATCCGTAAAACTTTGATTTAAAACGGACCTAATTGCTTCTTCGATAAATCTTTCAACATTATAAAAAGCCATTATCACTGAAACTTTTGGCTTATTCTTTATGTCTGACATAAAAATAATATATATACATAAAACTTAAATCGGACGAGGCTTTTATAATTACAGTTGAATAAATCACTCCCCAAAAACCGAATAATTTAATGAATAAAATTGTTAATCCAACATTTAAAATACCAAAAACAATTAAAAAATACATATTTAGCTTAGCGTGACCACTCGCCGTGCTAAAACCAACCGAGGCGATGTTGCTGCACGATTGCGTGACTAAAATAATTAGTAATAAATCCAGCATTTTTAACATTTCCGGATTGTAATATGCTGGGAGAAATATTTTAACGATGGGCGGAAAAAGAAAAAATACAAGAAGCGCCAATATCCCGGAAACTATACCGACAAACAATATTAACTTTTTATATTGATCAGCTAATTCTTTTTTTTCACCCCTGGCAAATAATCTCGTCACTCTAGGAGCTATTACTTGCGACAAAAGACCAAAGGGAATTAATAGAATGGCAAATATTTTGTTAATAATTTCGTAGTAGCCGATTTGTGTTATATAGCCAAATTGTCCAAGAATTATCGTATTCACTCTGGTAAAGAAAAAATAGCCCAAAGAAGTGACACCAATAATAAAAGAGTATTTGCTTATTTTTGAAATAACTGACTTTGACAATTTAAAATGCCATTCGGTGTAAAACAAACCAAGTGCTATTAACAAAACGAGATAAAATAAATCTTGTGCAAGTAGCGCTCCCAACAAACCAAACTTTAATATTAACAAAATAATGATAGGTAAAAACGGCAAGCCGACACAGACGGAGATTAATGTTAGCTGCTTGAATTTTTTCAACCCTCGATAGATACCGTCATAAAGAGAGGTCATCGGAGCTAAAAATATTAAAGGTAGAAGATAGAGGGTGTAAAGATAATCCTGTTTAATATATAAATGCCCAAACAACAACACAAAAACTATTATCAAAAGTGACAAAACCGCTATTATTAAACTTGAATTAAATAAAACAGTCTTAAGCTTTTCTTTGTCAGTTTCGTCGTATTCTGCTACAAATTTTGAAGTTGCCGTCGAAATACCAAAATCTCCAAACATTATTAAGAAGAAAACCATCGCCATTATATAATTATAATTGCCAAAATCGTAGGGCGATAAAAATTTTGCTGCAATTATAAAAATAAAAAAGGTTATTCCCTCTTTGCCAAACATCTGAAGAGCTCTCCAGAAATAATCGACGACAGTGTCTTTGTGATTGCTATATAATTTACTAATCATTAAATTGCTATGTATTACTCAATCTTGACTAACTACTCCGTCAAAAATTAATACACACTTGTTTACTGCTAGTTAAACTTTGGCGGTCTGATAGATAAAAAAGTGTCTTTTAAAACAATTCGACTGTCCTGTATCCGTTTTCTCTCTCTAATTATCTTAGGTATTTTTTTAAAAAATAAAAAAATACCAGCAAAAAATCCAATCGTGGGATTTGGAGACTTCTTAAATATTGATTGCTTTATTGATTTTAAAAAAGCGTAAATCCCATAAACAACAACTAGAGATATCATATTAAATAAACTAAAATCTTTTACTATGGTTGCTAGGTGTGCATAGGTTAAATTTCTAGTTCTGCATAAAAGTGTTTCTGGCATACTACGTTCAGTTATTCCTAAATGATTCTGGATTGACCCGGAAAACACATAATTATCATACCCAAGCAAAGAAAGCTTGATACCTAAATCGTTGTCATCACCACCGAAAGGTATTGACTCATCATAGCCACCAGTCAGCTCCCAAAGCCTTTTTTCAATAAGAAATATACATCCTTGTGAAAAACCCACTTTAAACAATCTTTTTTTTCTCAAAACATCAGGATTAATTGACTTTCTCGTATTTATAAAATACCAACCAAAAAAACCTCCGTACTCTTTGGTAGTTTTTTCGCCAGTATTAATAACAGCAACCCCCAAGCTTCCGAGTTTTGAAATGTCAGATTTAATTTCTAACATTTTTTTTATTAGTTGTTTATCAATTATCTCAACATCATTGTCCAAAAATAAAATTAAACTACCTGTCGCCTGCTTGGCCGCAAAGTTGCATGCAGAATTCTTTTCACCAATTTTATCATGCTGAATCAACCTAACACCTGAAATGGCCTTCAAAAAATCAACACTTCCATCAAACGATCCATTATCCACGACAATAAATTCATAATTTTCAATGTCCAAATTTAAAATTGCCGGCACTGTTTTTTTTAAATATTTTAATCCATTATAATTTATCATTATAATGCTTATTTCAATTTTACCGTCTTTATTTAGCATTTTTTTTCAACATTTAAACGATTATATAGCTTTAACCATTCCTTAAAAGAATAAACTTTTTTATACTTCATTATATTTCCACGCTTTTTAAGCATTTTAGGTAATAACAGGATGGAACAAACATATCCTTTTATAACTGATAAAATTAATTGGCGAACTCCAATCTTGGAAGATTTTTTATTATTGTGGCTATTATTTTTATTCAGATAGCTAAAGTTTAACACTATTTGATAATATATAAAACAAAATAAATCTCTTAAGCTTAAATATTTAACTGCCAATAAGACAGTATTCCTCTTTATATAAAAAACTTTTCTTGCAGAGGCTCTCCCGAAAGTCTGCGATTGAAAATGAATTAATTTTGCGCGAGGATTAAAGATACATCCCCAACCCAGAAGCTGGGCCATAAAACCAACATCTGAGTCCTCAACATAAGCAAAAAAATCTTCATCAAAAAATTCACCATTAACCGCCATAACATCTTCAACGCATTGCCTTTTATACAAGGACGACATGCCGCCTGGTGCGAATACTTCAATCTCTTTTTGGAAATAGTCACAATTTTTTCCATAACCTATAGATATTCCACCAGCCTCATTTATTTCTAATCCATTTTCTAAGCTCAACCCGGCGTTATGGATGGTATTATCGGGAAACAGAGCAAGACTGGAAACCATTCCAATGCTAGACGAATTAGTAGCAGTTTTTACAAGCTCCTCCAACCAATGCTCATCAACAATCGTGTCATTATTGAGGCATACAATACAATCAACATCTTTATCTTCTAAAGCCTTCCTAATACCAATATTGTTGCCGAGGGCAAACCCTGTATTATTTGTTAATGGAATAGTGATGATTTTTAATTGTTTAAAATTATCTCCAACAAACTGGACTGAAGCATCAATTGAACCATTGTCAACAAAAATAATATTAAAATCAGTATACGTCTGTTTCATTAGGGCGGAAAAACAGGCATTTAAAAATTTTAATCCGTTCCAATTAACAATCACTATTGCTACTTTATATTTCATATTTTTTAAGAAAAGATGGTTGATCCCAATTTCCTTTAATACTCTTAGCTGTTTCTTCGACGCCTAGTTTTAATTTATTCAATACGTCCCTATCGGAGTTAATTAGATCTAAAACATTTATTAGTTCGTTTATATTTTCATAAAGAAGGCCATTGTATTCATTTTTAAGCAATTCCCTGTTGGAAATTGTATTTTTTGCAATCACTGGCTTGCCAAGCATTAAATAATGAATCACTTTCATGCTACTGCCATCTAGCCTTGGCAGGATGCCGGCCAATGAGTTAACAATCAAATAATTAGATTCTTCAATACTTAATCTACCCAGAACAATAACAGTTCGAGAAAGTTTTTCATTACTTTTTATAAAATTTGAAACTTCTTCCGTAATATCTCCAATAAGCACCAAACTGTAACTGCCTTGACTTTGGCTATATGCCTCTAAAAACTCCAAATGTCCCTGATATTTTTCAAAATTTCCAGTATAAATTAAATATTCTTTTGCTGGCAAAACACATTCTTTAAACTCGCCAATATTTATTTGGTCATAATACGTAATCGTATTTTTGTTCTTAAATACTTTATCATCTTCATACTTACGCCAATTTAGAATAATTAAATTAGATCTTTTTATTATACTTTTTTCTATTATTAAAATAACCTTTTCGATTACGCCAGAAACCTTTATGCCTTTTGACCGCAAATTATCAAGTAAACGGTTGTGCAAATCGTAAACAAATTTTATATTCTTTTTAAAGATTATCAGAATTCTTCCTAAAACAGCCGCCTCAAAATCTTCACAATGTAAAATATCGTAATCGTTCTTGAACATTAAAAAAATACACTTAAAGAATACAAACATATCTAATCCGAGTTTCCCGATACTTGGTTTACCAACGCCAATTTTAGGTTTAAAAAATTTTGGAGTCCTGTATATAGTTACATTGGAAATTTCCACATCTTGCCCCAATGAATATGTAACTAAATCAATTTTATATTCTTTAGACAAAATTTTTGAAAGCACAAAAATTCTCAGAGATGACCCCTTCTCGAGGTAGAACGGAGTGGTTGTTATGAGTAAAATTTTCTTCATAAGTAAATATCAAAATCACCTGTCCTTGACAGGCGATCGGCAATCTCATAGCTTACCGGACTTGCACCTCCTCCCAGTGGCGGAAATTCGTAGTTTAGAACTAAAACTTTTTTCATAATTTGATAATTGATTTTCCTCTAAACTGTTTCGTATATACTGTCTTTCTGCAAAAAATTTTCGATAAAATCCGAGACTAGCTTGTCGGCAGACAATGATTTATATCCTATATCCGCCTTGATAATATTACCAGACCAAAAAAAACGAATATATACAATAAGTTTTATGTTTTCCGGTATCAATTTTTCATCGAGGTTTCTAATTTCATTATCAATATATCTTTTATCTCTATTGGCAAAATCATTGGTCAAGTCAACTATTAAAATATCACTATTTTTACAGGCTTCGTGTTTTGTTTTTTCTACAATCAAATCTATTAATTTTATGTTTGATATTTTAAATTGAATACCAAGATTGTTTTTGGGCCCCGTAGAAATGTGTGTTATTATATTGATTCCAACATTAACGGGCATACTGACCAAATTCTCTACTGATGATATCACCAAATCAAATGCTTCGTTTTCTATATGCTCTTTAAACGGCGGTTTTTTGAATTCACTTCTTATTTTACGTGTAACTTCATTAAAATCTAATGTTTTGATATAAAACATTAGCGACAAATCAGATAGATGTGGTATTTTTTTGATCTCTTTTCTAATTCTCTTTTCGCCAATTTGTTCAAAATCATCAAGCCTAGTTAATTCTGCTTTTAGGCCATTAGCGAGAACGATGTCTATATCACCAGACGCTTCTATTTCTCTTAGCTGGCCGTGTCTTTTAAGTTTATATCCAATCATTAAGTGTATAAAGCTTCGGGAAAGAATTTCGGGGCCTTCTTGCGTTTCATTAACAAACCTTTTTACTACTTTTGTTGATTCTTTAACGTCATACAACTCATCAATACAACTGCAGATTGCATTAAAATAATACGGTCGTCTTTCTGGAACATTAACCTTTTGAACAATTGAATCTAATTCTTCTTTTGGAATTATTTTATATATATCTTCAATCGGATGGCCGTCCATTATATTAATATTATCAATTATTTTAATACTCTCGGCTCGCTGAACTGGATTACCGCCTCCGCTTAAACAATAAAACCGTCCTTTAAGGACAGATTTGTTTTATTTATTCTCTATAACCTCTTTTATGTCGTAAGAATCATCTTTGGTAGCACCGAAATAAATCCGGGAAAGCATATTTGCGAGAAGGCCAAAGGCAAAAAGCATTATGCCCATAAAGAAGCCGATCATTGAAAGGTCTGTCCACGAGGTATTAGAAAGATCCCTGCCTAAAAATATTTTTCCGTAAACCGCTGAAAATCCGGCAATAAACGAAACCGCCATTAAAAAAAGGCCTGCCCCTCCGAACAAATGAAGCGGACGATTAGCATATTTTTGCCAGAACCACACCACAAACATATCCAACAATCCCTTAATTCCTCTTTTCCAGCTATACTTAGTTTTACCGGTTTTTCTCGGGCGATGATTAACTTCCAATTCACCAATCTTAAAACCTTTAATCTTTAAAATAGCCGGAATAAAACGATGCATTTCGCCATAAAGAGAAACTTTTTCAAAACATTCCTTTTTATAAATCTTAAGCGAGCAACCGCTATCGTGAATTCCATCATCAATCAAAAATTTTCTAACCACGGCGGCGCAACGCGAAGAAAGCTTTTTAAAAAAAGTGTCTTTTCTGTTTTTCCGCCAACCGGAAACAATGTCTATATCCTCCTTTTCCAACTTTTCTATCAATCGTGGAATATCCGCCGGGTCATTCTGCCCGTCGCCATCCAAAGTCGCTAAATAACGGCCTTGTGCGGTCTTTATACCGGCATCCATAGCCGCAGTTTGCCCAAAATTACGGCGTAAATTGACAATCTTGATCGGAGTAAGCTTTTTTAAAACCGCAACAGTTTTATCAGATGAACCGTCATTAATAAAAATAATTTCAAAAGGTTGGCCGATTTTTTCACAAACCGCCAAAATTTCTTTATGAAGCAAGGCAATCGCCCCTTCTTCATTAAAAACCGGAACGATTACGGATAAATAAATATTGTTTTCCATATTTTATATGATTATGAATATCAGCAGAACAGCCGCCAGGGTAACTCCTCCCCAAATAAGC
>Ga0182027_10012215_pt1 | contig 12073 bp, 8 predicted proteins | sample 712E1DmetaG_FD_121300 | JGI IMG/M metagenome (GOLD analysis project Ga0182027, IMG submission 121300) | Permafrost microbial communities from Stordalen Mire, Sweden - 712E1D metaG (Illumina Assembly) | ecosystem: Environmental > Terrestrial > Soil > Wetlands > Permafrost | place: Sweden...
TCCATCATGGACGCGCGCAGCGCGGCCGTTGATGGACGTCCCCCGAGGAGCATCTCCTGTCGACCGCCAGCGCCGAGCGGCCGCCTGCCCCAATGGCCGCCCTCAATTAGGGACACCCCCTAGCGCCGCCTCTCGTAGGTTCGTAGCTGGCTAAGCGTTTGGGGCGACGGCGCTTTATCTTGTCGGCCGTGCAGCCTGGACTGCCCTATCGTGTCGCGCGCGGTTGCTGCGACGACGGATGATGGCTGTCGTGGCGAGGCTGGCGAACAGTAGCCATCCCGCTCTGCCGTGGTGGTCGCTGGTATGACCCACTGTGCACGAACAGCCCGAAGCTGAAGCCGGCGCCGTCGTGATTCCCGCACCGCCTTGCCCACCGGATCCGCCGTTCCCGGCCATGCCAGTGTCTCCCGCGGCGCCAGTCGTTCCCCCGACGCCCGTGTCTCCAGCCGCGCCGGTCGTGCCGCCCGTGCCCGCGCTCCCCGCCGCGCCAGTATCCCCACCCATGTCCGTGTTCCCAGCCACGCCGCTGGTTCCGCCCATGTCCGTGTTCCCGGCGGCACCGCCCGTGTCCGCGTTCCCGGCCACGCCACTCGTTCCGCCGGTTTCGCTGCTTCCCGCAGTGTGGCCGCCGCCTGTGCCAACAACTCCGCCTGTGCCAGGGTTGCCGCCCACGTGGGTCGTTCCACCCGTGACTGCGCTTCCGCCGGTGCCAGGCGCCCCACCCGCACCGCCAAAACCGCCAGTTCCGCCCGTGCCCGTGCTTCCACCAGCGCCGCCATCGGGCGGGCTCTGGCCGTCCTGCTGAAACGTCGTCGGCGCAGGCTTCGCCGCACCAACGTCAGTAACCAAGAGGTTGTCGAACAAGGCGGTGGTCTTGGCCGCGGTGCCGAGCCCAACCGAGCCTTTAGAGTAGGTCGTGTCCGTCTTGGTACCCACTTGCGTGCCGTCGATGACGACCTTGATCGCGGTGCCCTGGAAGACCAGCTTCACATTGTGCCAACTACCCGTGGACAGCGTGGCCTGTCCGCTGGCAAGCATCGTGGTCGTCGGCTTGGTCGATGTCACATAGAGGACCCAGGCCCCAGTCGGACTCAGCGTGACGTAGTAGGCATTGGGATTGGTTCCGTAACCAGTTCCGGTAGAATTCACACGCCCCAATACCGATGCCCATCCGGAAGTGGTTTCTATTGAGATGTCTGCGCTCACTTCATAATCCGTCCAATTGGTATTGCCAACAATCGTGTAGGGATTGGTTTCCGGAGCCCAGCTCTGTGCTGGCTGACTGATGACTTGTCGGAGGCACTGTCCCGTTCCATCGGGCCGGTTGTATAGTTCGAACCCACCCGCGATGTCGTCGTGGTAGTACGGCCGATAGCCGACTGCCTTGAAATCACGATAGTGATCGTAGGTCTCGTAGTAGGGCTTGGGGAAATCCGCCGCCGTCGGCGACGTGGCCGCACCCTTCTGCTGGCCGGTGGTCGTGCTGATCGAGTAGATGGAATTCGCATCGAGCGAGATGGCGAACGACCCGTTGACCGGAGTTACATCTGGTTGCTGCTGGAACTGGGCCGTGGCATTGCTGCGCCAGACAGACACCTTTCCGGTTGAGAGGCCGCCCGTGACATTGAACGTGATGTTCTGCGCCGCCTTCGCGCCCGACGTCTGCGCTATGATGCTATAGTCTCCACCACTGGGAGCCATCATCGTCACATAGTTCCCGCCGCCCGAGAAGTTGCCGGATGCAGCGTCCAGGTACTTCCAGCCGACCTTGGTGAACTGGCCCACGTGGGCATAGCCCCAGAGAGCCGGATTGATCGTGTAGGCACCGCTCCACGGCGAGCTCGCGACGGCCATCGTGTCGTCGTAAAATGGCTCGTTCGAGTAGAAAGCGGTGATGAGATACCAGTATATGGTCTTGGTGATCTTGCTGTTGACGTAGTTGAAGTTGAATGCACCGACAATGTCTAGTGCGCACTGAAAGCCGTGCTCGTACACGTGCTCTTCGGTGTCCCAGATTGGTTTGCCAATGGCTATGACGTTCGCGGGCGGCGGCGTTCCCTTTGTGCTGCCAAATGACGACGTGGTGTGGCTGCCGATGGCGTAGACCGCGGCCTTCAGAGTGGCGTCGGTGTTCATGCCGGTGGCCCAAGTCCAGCTAGTGGCTCCCCAGTTGTCGAATGCGTGAATGCCCACGTTGGTGAGGTTGTTGCTGTTCAGAGTGGTGCGAAAGGTCTTCACCCAGCTGGTGTTGTCGCCTCTTTCATTTCGGCATCCGACATAGTCGATATCCAGGCCATGGGCGGACTTCGCGCCCATGATCCACTTGGACAGGTAGTCAGCCGTGTCCTGCGACCAGAAGTTGCCATTGCCGACCCACGCCGGTGCCGACCATGCCGTGGCATCCAGCACAATCGCCGGGTTTCGCTGTCTGGCCTGTTCCATCAGCCACCACTCGTAGCCGCGGTAGTAATTTTCATCGGTCTTGGCGTGCATGTGGCTGAGTTCCGACCCCTGGGTCGAGTTCCCGTCGCCGCCTATCTCGACATACAGTTCTTGCAAAGATGCCCCATAGTTCGGCTTGAAGAGGTAGTCGAGAATCTGCGTGCGCTGGGGCTCGAGGTAGTCCATGAGCAGGGGGGACGTTCCGCCACCGCCGGTCACAGCGCCAATTCCGTCATAGGTGCGCCCGGAGCCACTGCCGTCAATCGTGATGGTTTGGGCTAGAGCTCTGCTACTGACGCTGAAGAGCCCCGCTGCAAACGCACCGGCGAGGAGGACGTGTCGAACGCGCGTCGTGGCTGTACTCATGAACTACTTCCTTTCGCTGGCGTCTGAATAAGTCTAGGGCATTCAGACGCCCATAGCTTCACGAGAACTCGTACCTCCGACGGTTCCGCGCACCGGCACGTGCGTCCAAGATTCCCGCGTGCGGCGAGATCGAAGATTTCTAGACCCGTTATTCCCCGCCCCATCCCCTTTGGCAGCCTAGGAGTTGTTCACTTACTGCTCGCGCCCAGGGCGTCCAGTGCGGCCAGCACCTCGCGGCTGTGCCCGGTGGGCTTCACGTCGGCAAACACCTGCGCGATCTTGCCCTGCGGATCGATGATGAAAGTGTGGCGCGCGGCCAGCTTGGTCACCAGCAGGTTGGCGAGCGAGCCGTAGGCCGACGCCACCTTCTTGTCGGTGTCCGCCAGCAGTTTGAAGGTGAGTCCTTCCTGCGCACAGAATTCCTGGTGTGAATCCACGCTATCCACGCTCACGCCAAGCACGACAGCCTTGCGCTTGGCGTACTCGATCTGGTCCCTCGCAAAATTGTGCGCCTCGAGGGTGCAGCCGGGGGTCTTGTCCTTGGGATAGAAGTAAAGTACCACCCAGGTGCCGTGCAAGGCGGAGAGCTGAACCTTGCTGCCATCGTGCGCTGGCAGCGTGAAATCCGGTGCCAAGCTTCCCACGGCAGGCATCCCCGTCGCGCGAGCCAGACGGGGCCAGGAAATCAACACGATTGTTACTAGGGCGAAGATTCCCGCATGTGTATTCATGGGACGCTCCAAGAACTCCTGGCTATTGGATGTCGGAGCCGTCTACTGGCTTCGTCCCATCGCAGCGCAGTACGCTTTTGTGAGCGATTGCCGGCGTCAAGGCGGTGTAGAGTCAGCGCGTGCTTAACCAGCGAAGACAGATGCAGCCGCTGCGCGGCATTGCGGATTCTTGAGCCGTTGCCAAGTAAGGAGTCACTGCCTATGACGATGTCAATCCACAACCAAGACGAGAAGACGATCAATAACCTCCACGATCGTTGCGAGATGCGGCCTTTCCGCCCCTTCCTCTTCGCAATCATTGCGGTGGTATCTGTAGGCTTAGGCTGCACTGCATCAAACGGCAACGGTACACCGCAAGGAGGCACCGGCGAACCCAAAGGTGGCTCCGCTGGGAACGGCCAGGTCACTGGCGGTGTGACCTCGCAGGCTGGTTCCGACACGGGCGGTGTGGTTTCGCAAGGCGGCTCCGACACAGGCGGTGTGACCTCGCAAGGCGGTTCCGACACGGGTGGCTCCGACACCGGCGGCTCCGTGGAAGGCGGCTCTGACACCGGCGGCTCCGTCGGTCCCGGTGGTTCCGAGACCCCCGGCGGCTCCGCCTCCACAGGTGGCTCTACCGCCAAGGGCGGAACCACCACAGCGGGGAGTTCGGTTTCCCCCGGTGGTTCGGTCGCTCCTGGCGGCACGAAGGTGACAGGCGGGTCAGTCGCGCCCGGCGGCTCGGTATCCACAGGCGGCTCCCCCCCTAAGGGCGGAAGTACAGCGGCGGGTGGCTCAGGCGGAACCACTACCGCCGCCGGCGGGCAAACAGGCATCACGAGCACTGGGGTCTGCCCCGTCCTCGGTACGCCTCCAACTCCAGACGCAACCACGCGCGCCAAGTGCACCGGCAGCGGATCAGCCGGCATTACCTGCCATTTTGGTGGAAGCATCGGCAACTACGACGTCTCCTTCAATCTCGGTGGTACAGCCGCGGGTCAAACCATTGTGCAGGCTGAACACTTGCGTGAGATGCTGGACGCCCAGGTCACGGTAGCAGGCACTGCCGTGGCCCCGATAGTCACCACCGCTGGTCAAAAATCCCTCTACTCCATGACAGTCAACGTCCGCAATCCGGAGGGACAACCCGAGTGGGCAGACCACGGAGCTTCGAACGGAACACCGGGATTGGACATGTATTTCATCGGAGCCAATCCCCAGCTCGATTCCATCGCCTACGCGCCAGCTGCCGCCACTGACGTCGTCATGTACATACTGACCGATTCAACCGGGTGCGACCAGCAGGGCGATGCGTCTGGCGCTGGCACGGCAGGTTGGGGCCAGTGGCTGCCGCAGTTCTTCGGCTATGGCCTTTCCGTGGCGAATTACGGCAATTCCGGCGCGCTGTCGGAATGCTCGCCCGCCACCACACCTTGCAGGACTGACGCCCCTTATTTCAGTTTCTACGACGACCCCTTGATGTGGCCGACAGTCAAGCCTCTCATCAAGGCCGGGGACGTCGTCCTGATCGAATTCGCCCACAACGACAAGAATACGCCGCAGGCTGCGTACGAAAAGAACCTGACGACCTACATCACCGAAACAAGGGCCAAGGGAGCCATCCCGATACTTGCGACACCCATACCGCGCAACAACTGGTCTGGCAGCTCAATGAGTGCGACCTTCGTCAATAGCGTGGGCGTGGATCTTCTTGCCAGCATCAAGAGCGTCGGCGCAACCAACACTGTTCCGGTCATCGATATCAACGCCATTGTCGTCGCGGCTTTCAGCGCCAAAGGCTCGGCTACGGTATCGGGATACTACGCAGACCCAACCACCCACCTGAACACAAAGGGAGCCAACTTCGTCGCCCAGCTTATTCGCGACGAGATCAAGAAGCTCAACATCTATCCGCTGGTGTGCTTCCTGCGGCAGTAGAAGCCGGACTCCGCAATCCCGCGATAGCTTCAGAAAGTCGTGATCGCAGCCGTGGCCGTGGGGCGACTGCAGGTCGCCCCTACCCAAGATCTGATGCGGGTGATGCTTCCAGCGCCTTCGCGACCGTCTCTGCCAATGACTCTATCGTGTAGGGTTTGGCCAGCCAGCCCAACCCCTGATCGATGGCCGCCTGCATGCGGTCGTTGGGTGCGTGCCCGCTGACCAGGAGAGCGCGCTGACTGGGGAATAGTTGCCGAATTAGTTCGAAGATCTCAAGCCCGTCCCGTTCTTCCAGCAGGCTCATGTCCAGGATGACAAGGTCGCATGGGCTCTTGCCCGTGGATGCGGCCCGTTTGAAGCGCTGGTACGTTTCTTCTCCGCTTTCCAGGGTCTCGACCTGGTATCCCAGGTGCTCGAGCACCCGCCGCCCGGTCCGCAGGAGGATCGGAGAATCGTCCACCAGCAAGATAGAAAACCGTCCTATCGGTGCCGGCGTAGGAGTGGACGGAGCATCGGCCCTTTCCGCCGACGCAAGCAATGGGAAATACAGGGTGAAGGTCGTACCCTGGCCGCGCACGCTGGTGACGTCGACGAAGCCGCTGTGCTCCTTCACCACACCGTGCACTATGGCGAGGCCCAAACCTGTGCCGCTCGATTCGCCCAGGGGTTTGGTGCTGTAGAAGGGCTCGAAGACCCGCCCCATCTCCTCCTGGGGGATCCCGCGGCCGGTATCGCTGATGGAGATGACTGCGTAGCGACCGGGCTCGATGCGTTCGAATCCGACCACGGCTTCGCTCAACCGTCGCTCCCCTGCGCGCACGGTCAACTGTCCGTCCCCCACCATGGCCTCGACGGCGTTATGGATCAGATTGGAGATCGCACGCGCCAGATGCGCCTCGGACGCTATCACGGCCAACGGCTTCGAGGGCAAGTGAGCCACGATTCTCACGTTTCGACCTGCGTCCGAGGCGACCCAGGCAGAGTTCTCTGCGAGGCACCTGGAAACCATCGCCACCAGATCCACCCGTCCCACGCTCATCCGACCTTGGCGGCCCAGGGTCAACAGGTCCTTGATGGTTTGCGAGGCGCGTAGGCTGGCTGCCCCCATGCTTTTCAAATCGGCGCGCATCTCTTTCACCCGTGCATCGGGAGCCAGTTGGTCCAGCTCAGCCAGAAGCAGATCAGGAAGCGCCACGATGGGCCCGAGCGCGTTGTTGAGGTCGTGCGCCACGCCGCCCGCTAGCACACTGAGCGATTCCAGCCGCTTGCTGGTGGCCAAACGTTCCAACTCGTCCCGCTCGTGCAGACGGGTTCTTTCCAGCAACTCTTGGTGAATCTGGATGCTCCGCATGGCCACGTTGAGCTGGTCGCGCAGCACCTGATAGCCTTGCGTATCTGGCAAGCGTTCAAACACGGCAATCCCCAGTCGCTGGGTTTCAAAGACCAGCGGAAGGGCCAGCAGCGTGCTTCTCCGCAATTCCGGATGGCTGCCCGGCGGAAATAGCTGCTGTGACGAGAAGGCCGGCGGCAAAGGCGACTGGGACCGTCCATCGACCATGCACAGGAATGGCTGCAAATCTTGCGCACTTTCATCGGTAAATCGCGACAAGAATGCGGTGTGCACGCCGGTACGGGGGAGTGCCTTGAGCAGCAATCGCTCGAGCGATTCCCAGTCCAGCGCGACTCCGATCTGCTCGCCCGTGATCAGAAGCTTGCGGTAGTTTTGGTCGAGCGTCACGCGATGCTCGGCCTGAATGGCTGTGCCGGCAGTCGCGATCATGGCAAACGCGTCGGCCCACAACTCGTGCAGGTTCAGATCGGCCAGATCGCACATTTCCTCGCGCATCCACTCAACCGCATTCTGAAGCGCGCGGTACTGGGGATAGTTATCACCGACCTGGCCCAGAAGGTTCTCCAGCGCATCGCCAAAGCTGGAAGGCTGCCCGCTCAGCTCGGCCCGTAGGGCCTCGACCAGAATCTTCCCGGCACGTTCGTGGTCCATGCCGGCGGCCCGCAGGAGAAGCGCGAGGCTTCGCTCCAGCTCAGCTCCGTGCGCCTGGAGGTAGTCGCGTGGGCAGGGCGATGGGACCGGAGTAGACGCGACCTTGTTCCGACGCTCACCTGGACGGCACCCACACGACCGGCGCATCACGAACTCGGTCGCCACCAGGGTACGCAGGTCCACAGGCCGACCCACCATTTGATCGAGAACGATCTGGATGGCCGTCTCGGCCATGAAGGCAAAAGGCTGGGCCACAGTGGTCAACGCAGGATTGCTCATGCGGGACAGCGGCAGGTCGTCAAACCCCGTGACCCGAATGTCGCGAGGTACGCTGCGCCCGTGCTTGCGCAAGGCTGCGACCGCACCCAAGGCCATGAAGTCGTTGGCCCCGGCCACCGCATCGAATTGGATGCCCTGTTCCAGCAACGCCTCGACGCCATCGAATCCATCGCCGGGCATGAAAGCGCCGGGCACGACCAGCGCTGGGTCGAAATCGATCTGGTTGCTCGCCAGTACCTCCTGATATGCGCGCAATCGAATCTCGGCCTCGGGCTTGCCAGGGGGACCCGCGAGAAAGGCCACCCGCCGACAGTGGTGGTCGCGTACCAGGTGTTCGATCGCCGAACGCATACCAACGCCATCGTCCACCATCAAACTTGGGATGTCGGGGAGTTCGGTGCCGATGCTACAGACCGGCAGCGGGGAATAGCGACGAACCAGCCGCAGGAGTTCTTCGAGACCGCAAAAACCGGTTAGCAGCGAGGACAAGACGATTACTCCGTCGGCGCTCTCGGGGCCGACCAGATCGAAGATCGCATTGTGCGCGGCACACGAGCGGTCAGGTTCGTTGAGTCCCCGCCCGAAGACCATGAGCAGATTGAGATCGAGCGCCGTGGCCCGACTGGAAAGGGCATTCTGGATCTGCGTGCCGTACCCACCTGCGAAGAAGTCCATGTAGTCGAGTATCACCGCAATGGTCTTGCGGTTGCGTTGACGGTGGCTGGCGGGGGCGTCCAAGACGAATTCATCCCAGGCGTGCAACGACGCCGCGCCTGGCAGGGCGCAGGTTGCCTATTTTCAAATACGGCTGAAAAGACCAGATTCTTGAGTCGTGACCGCAGTCACACGTGACTCGGTTCGAGGCATGCTAAGCGGCCAAGTCGGGGGTATGCTGGCTCGATGCGAAGCCGAAGGCGGACCCGGTTGCTGCAGCACCTGGCCCAGGCTTTCTTGAGCCTGGCGGTGCCGGGGATCGGGAGGCCTGCGCTGGCAGACGGGGCGAGTCCGCAGCCTGCACCAACGCCTCCCGCCGCGCCGGTCGTCTACACTCCGATCCTTCCCGCGCCAGCCAAGCGACTGCCGGCGCCGGCCGTGAATACGCCAAGAGCTTCCGCACCGGCGAGTCGACCAGCGCCGGTTCCGTACGCACCGACACCTTCTGCGCCAGCGCAGCGACTCCCAGCGCCGGCCGTGAGCACGCCGACCCCTTCCACACCAGCGACCCAGCCGCCGGCCGTTCTGTACACGCCGACTTACTCTGCGCCGGCGAACCGACCGCCGCCCATTCTGTACACGCCGACTTACTCTGCGCCAGCGCAGCGACTCCCAGCGCCGGCCGTGAGCACGCCGACCCCCTACGCGCCTGCGACCCGAGCGCCGGCGATTCCGTACACCCCGACACCCTTGGCGCCAGCGCAACAACCTGCAGCCCAGGTCCTGTATGCGCCGACACTCTCGACGCCAGCGCAACAGCCTCCACCCCAGGTTCTGTATACGCCAACACCTTATGCGCCAGCTACCCGACCGCCGCCCGTTCCCTACGCCCCGATACCCTCGGCGCCAGCGCAAGGGCCTGCGGCGCCGGCCGTGACCGCGCCTGCACCTTCTGCGCCAGCAGAACCACCGGCTCCGGTGACTACCACCACGGCCAGCGCGCCCGCGGCCACCGACGCGCGGGATGATGCTGCCATCGCGGAGAAAGTGCCGCTCGAATCAGCCGAGCCTCCGTCGCCACACCTGCTTGGAGTTGCGACTGACATCGGTCTGCCCGACGGGGCCAACCTCGGCCTGGTCGTTCGTCCGACCTCTTGGATCCGCCTGAACGCCGCGGGCGGCACCAACTCGGCCAGCTTGGGCTTCCGGGGTGGGGTCACGGCCATTCCGCACTGGTTCTGGCGTATCGGGCCTTCGTTCACACTGGAGGCCGGGTATTGCCGCGTGGGAAACGTCAACGGGCTCCTCCGCAACTTCTTCCAAGTTCCTTCCTGGATGAAGGACTACGCGCAGCAGGCTGGCTACACCTACTACAACGCCCATCTTGGGATTGAGTTTGGTCGCCGCAACATAACCGGCTTCATCCACGTCGGTGGCAGCTACATCGACGGAACCGTGCGCACGCCCAACTCCGTCAGCGTCCCTTCGACCACCCCGGGCGTTTCGACGGATTCGGCGCAACTCATCTTGGGCCAGGACGCCAAGGTGCGGGCGTACACGATTTCGGCCAAAGCGGGACTCATTGTGTACTTCGGAGGGCTTTGACCGTGCATTCACTCCATTGCTTCATGGGGTTTGCTCTTGTCAGTTCCCTGTTGTTGGGCTGTACCCCCTCGGTGGAAATAGACGCGCCGGACATCGAAGTAACCCAACCCAATTTGCAGTTTCCAGCGCTTCCGGCGGGTGTTCCGGAGGGAACCCCGCTGCCCCCAGTTGTCTTCGCGATCAGCACGGCGAAGCTGGGTGCGACCAACAATTCGGATGCCGGGACTCTGAAGAAGATCCAACGCCTGCAGATCACGCGCGTGGTTTTCAAGGCCGACCCGGGCATCGACAACTTCACCTTTCTCACACACCTGACTGTGAGGGCTGCCACAACGTGGTCTGGCGCGCAGTTGAGTTCCGACCCAGACACGCTGACGATTGTTGACTACCAGGCGCCCGCCGATGGGGCGATTGGAACCGAATTGCAAATGCCAGTGTCGCCGCCGGTCAACCTGCTGCCTCTGTGGGCGCACACTTGGCTCTACCTCGCCATCACGGTGTCCGGCGATCTACCCAGAGTCCCGTGGTCGGTCGATGTTGTGTTCTCGCTGTCACTCAAGCTGACTGAATAGTCCCGCCTCGCCTTGACACGTTCGGGTTCGTCTCGTAGGTACTGGCAATGGCCCGGGCTACGGATAGCGGACGTTCGCGGCGCGCCCACATGCACGCCACCAGCGCGCTACTGTTGGCTGCTCAGCTCTTCACCCTGGGTCATCTCTTGATCGTGCGGCACACGATCTGCCACGAACATGGTGAGGCGGTTCATTCAGGAACGCCCAGCGAAGCCCCGGCGCTGCATTTGATCCATGAGAGTGCGACAGGCGAGCCCGCGCTGGGCAGTGGGGCGGCCGCCGCCGAGCACGCCCATGAGCACTGTCTGGCCCAGGCCAACACGCGCGAGCGTTTTGCATGGTTGCCGACTGCCGACCTGTTGCCGGGCGCGCTGCCTTCGGCCAAGCCGTTGCCGTCGCTGGCAACCGTCGCCCTGCCGCCGGCCGTGGCCGTGCTTTTGCTCGCGCCCAAGAACTCTCCTCCGGGGGCGTAACCAAGCCAAGCGCTCTACGCGCAGAGAAGGCCAGGGTGCGAGAGCGTCCCTGCCTTTCCGCTTTCGTCGCCACGCTCCCGATTTGGTGAATCCCCGGAGGACGAGTTATGCATTCTATTGCTCTGACGACAGCCTTGCTGCTTGCGCAGTCGACCGAGGGCACAGTCCCGGCGGCAACCGCGCCCGACATAGCGAAGTCTGCCGACGCGGCAGCCGCATCCGAAGCCAAGCCAGCACCATCCTACGCTGACCTCCTTCAGCGCATCGAGGCTCTGGAAAGGGCGGAGACGGCGCGCACGCCCCCACCCGCGCAACGGTCGACCGCGGGAGTGTTTACTCAGAATCGCTTCAACCCCGATCTCTCGATAATCGCCGATTTTGCCGTTGTCAGCACGAGTGTCAGCGACCAGACCGCCCAGAGCCTGGCTGTTCCGGGATTCATTGACCAATCGGACCGCACTGGCAAGTTGCGCGGGATCAACTTCAACTACCTGGAGTTGGCATTCAACGCCTCGGTCGATCCGTACTTCGACTTCTTCGGCGTGGTCACATTCGCGCCTGACGGCTTTGACGTTGAAGAAGCCTACGTCGACACGCGCCAGCTCCCATTCGGCTTTCAGCTGCGCATCGGCAAGTTTCTCTCGGCCTTCGGACGGCTCAATGGAATGCACCAGCACGTGTGGGACTTCTACGATCAGCCTCTGGTGTACGAGGCCTTCATGGGTACGGAAGGCTTTAAGAACCCGGGGGCGAGGGTGTCCTGGACCGCGCCCGTCGATTTCCTGCTGCAGCTCAACTTTGAGGTTTTCCAGGGCGTCTCCGATGAATCGCGCACTTTCAATGCCGTTGGCTACAAACTGATTTCGCCCGATGGGACGACGGCTATCTTGTCCACTGCTCCGTTCGTTCCGGCCTTGTACGTCGGCTCGCTCAAGACCTCCTTCGATTTCGGAAAGCACGTCTTCTTGTTTGGCGCCTCGGTCATGTACGGACACTCGACCCAGACGCGCATCGAAGGCAAAGACACCGACA
>Ga0182027_10012217_pt1 | contig 12070 bp, 4 predicted proteins | sample 712E1DmetaG_FD_121300 | JGI IMG/M metagenome (GOLD analysis project Ga0182027, IMG submission 121300) | Permafrost microbial communities from Stordalen Mire, Sweden - 712E1D metaG (Illumina Assembly) | ecosystem: Environmental > Terrestrial > Soil > Wetlands > Permafrost | place: Sweden...
ATATGGCCGACAGCAAAAGACATGTCTATGACGAGAGCAAAATCAAGACGCTCTCCTCCCTCGAACACATCCGGCTGCGCACCGGCATGTACATCGGCCGCATCGGCGACGGCTCGCACGGCGACGACGGCTGTTACATCCTCATGAAGGAGATCATTGATAACGCCGTGGACGAATTCATCATGGGCTACGGCAAGGAGGTGCAAATCAACATCCAGGACAACACGGTGAGCGTGCGCGATTTCGGACGCGGCATTCCCCTGGGCAAGGTGGTGGATTGCGTCTCCAAGATCAACACCGGCGCGAAATACAACGACGACGTGTTCCAGTTCAGCGTCGGCCTCAACGGCGTCGGCACCAAAGCCGTCAACGCCTTGTCCAAGGAATTCCTAGTGCGCAGCCATCGCGGCGGGGAATTCGTGGAGGCCTCCTTTAAGACCGGCAAAATCAAGGGCGAAAAGAGCGGCAAGGCGGCGGGCGAACAGGACGGGACTTTCATCCGGTTCGTGCCCGACCCGGAGATTTTCAAGGATTCGCGGTTCCAGCCGGAATTCGTGGAACGGCGCCTGCGCCATTACAGCTACCTGAACAGCGGGCTGAAGCTCATCTACAACGGCCAGACGTTCGTCTCGCGCAACGGCCTGTTGGATCTGGTGCTGGAGGATTTGCGCGCCGACAACGCCGAGCCGATTTACGCGCCGCTCCATTACGCCGGCAAGACGCTCGAATTTTGTTTCACCCACAGCAACAGCCGTTACGGCGAGACTTTTTTCTCCTTCGTCAACGGCCAGTTCACCAGCGACGGCGGCACGCACCTGAGCGCGTTCCGGGAGGGCCTGCTCAAGGCGGTGAACGAATTCGCCAAGGGCAAATTCGAGGGCGACGACGTGCGCGAGTGCATGGTCGGCGCGGTGGCCATCCGCCTCCAGGACCCGGTCTTTGAATCGCAAACCAAGAACAAGCTCGGCAACACCGAAATCCGCTCCGACCTGGTCAACACCGTGCGCGAGGAATTGCTCCATTTCTTCAACCGCAACAAGGAGGTGGCGGAGAAGATCATCGCCAAGGCGGAGGACACCCAGCAATTGCGCAAGGAATTGCAGGAGGTCAAGAAGCTGGCCCGCGAGCGCGCCAAGGCCATCACCCTGCGCATCCCGCAACTCAAGGACTGCAAAATTCACTTTGACAAGGCGAAAGGCAAGGGCCGGGGTTCCATGATCTTCCTCACCGAGGGACAGTCCGCCGCCGGTTCCATCGTCAGTTGCCGCGATGTCGCCACGCAGGCCATATTCGTCCTCAAAGGCAAGCCCCTCAACGTCTGGGACCTCAAGCGCGACATCGTCTATCGCAACGACGAAATGTACAACCTGATGCGCAGCCTGGACATCGAGGACAACATCGAGCGGCTGCGCTACGAGAAAGTGATCCTGGCGACCGACGCCGACGTGGACGGGCTGCACATTCGCAATTTGCTCATCACCTATTTCTTCCGGTTCTTCGAGCATCTGGTTCATGACGGCCATCTGTTCGTGCTGGAAACGCCGCTCTTCCGCGTGCGCGACCGGGAGCAAACCCTTTATTGCTACAGCGAGGCCGAGCGCGACGCCGCCCTGGGCAAGCTGGGCAAAAGCGCGGAGATCACCCGTTTCAAGGGCCTGGGCGAAATCACGCCGTCTGAGTTCAAACAATTCATCGGCGCGCAAATGAAATTGAGCCAGGTGGAATACGCCGCCAAGCCCGACGCCGCCGGCATCCTGGGATTCTACATGGGCAAGAACACCCCCGAGCGCAAGGACTACATCATGGAAAACCTCGTCGTCCCCGTGGAGGATTGACCGGCAACGAGCCAATGCGGCTTGCCCCGATGCGCCGCCGTGATAAACTAAAATTATGAGCAGCAAAGAAATCGCCGTGGCTTTGATAGGCAAATTGCCGGAGGAGGCAACGTTGATGGACATCGCCCAGAAAATCGAACTGGTCGCCGGCATCCGTCAGGCAACCGAGGAACTCGACCGGGGCGAAGGAATACCCGCCGAGGAGGTTCGGAAGCAGATTTCCAAATGGGCCAAATCCACATAGTGATTTTCGCGCCGAGGTCGGTACGCGACTTGGAAGCCACTGTTCGTTTCATCAGCCACCACGCTGACGGTGAAACTGCGGAGAGGCTTGGCAACCAGTTAATCGAAAGAGCTTTGTCTCTCCGCAGCCTTCCCGAACGCGGTCGAATTGTGCCGGAAACGGGCTTGCCCTATCGTGAAATCATCTGCAAGAGCTATCGCATCCTTTATCGCTTGCAAGGCGATAACGTAGAAATTGTCCGGTTTTGGCACGCAGCGCGAGGGGTGCCAGAAGTAGATTCCGACGAATTCAGACGTGACAATACGACAAATGGAAGATAGCATGGAGCGCCTCGGTCGGAAAATCCGCAATCCGCAATCCGCAATTTCTAATCATGGCCTCTAAACGCAAACCACAAGATCAACCGCAACTACAGTTGCCGCCCACGTCCACGCCGTCCACGCCGTCCACAGCGCCGATGCCGCCGCAAGGCGTCCTGGACCAGCCGCCGGACGGCTCGCATGTCCAGGCCGAGCAGGTCGAGGTCGCACCGCACCGGCCGTTCGTGCCGGGGAAAATTGATCTCGCGCTCCACAAGCGCGTGGACCGCAGTTTCCTGGACTATGCTTCTTATGTCATCCGCGACCGCGCCATTCCCCGGCTGTCCGACGGCCTGAAACCGGTGCAGCGGCGCATTCTCTGGGCCATGCATGAAAGCGATGACGGGCGCTTCACCAAGGTCGCGAACGTGCGGGGCGACGCCACCAAATACCATCCTCACGGCGATGCTTCCATTGACGCCGCCCTGGTCGTGCTCGCCAACAAGCGATACCTGATCGAAGGCCAGGGCAATTTTGGCAACCTCCACACCGGCGATCCCGCCGCCGCTCCCCGCTACATCGAATGCCGCCTCACCGAGCTTGCCCGCACCGAGCTTTTCAACGATGCGCTGACGGAATTTGTCCCCAGCTACGACGGCCGGAAGAAGGAGCCGGTCGCGCTGCCCAGCAAGGTTCCCCTGCTGCTGATGCTGGGGACCGAAGGCATCGCAGTCGGCATGTCGTGCTGCATCCTGCCGCACAATTTCCCGGAGTTGCTCCAGGCGCAGATCGCCATTCTCAGGAAGCAGCCGTTCAAAGTGCTGCCCGATTTCCAAACCGGCGGCCTGATGGACGCCCGCGAATACCGCGACGGCGCCGGCCAGGTCAAGGTGCGCGCCAAAATCAAGATCAAGGACGCCACCACCGTCGTCATCAAGGAAATCCCGCCCAACACCACCACCGAGACGCTGCTGGCGTCCATTGAAGACGCCTCGCGCAAGGGCAAGATCAAGGTCAGGAGCATCAACGATTTCACGGCGGGCGAGGTGGAAATCGAAGTCCGGGCGCCGGGCGGCGTCACGGCGGAGCAACTGGTGGACGCCCTTTACGCGTTCACGGATTGCGAGACCACCCTCTCCAGCCGCCTGGTGGTCATCCGGGACAACCGGCCCGTGGAAATGACCGTGTCGGAGGTCTTGAGGGAAAACACCGCGCAACTGGCGGACACGCTCAAGCGCGAGCTGGAGTTGCGGGAAGGCCAGCTCCAGCAGGAACTGCATTCCAAGACGCTGGTGCGCATTTTCATCGAAAATCGGATTTACAAAACCATCGAACAATGCCGCACCAATGACGCCGTCGTCCAGGCCGTGCGGGACGGCTTCAAACCGTTCCGCCGCCAGATGTACCGCGACCTTTCCGCCGAGGACATCGAGATGCTCCTGGGCGTGCGCATCCGGCGCATTTCCCTCTTTGACATCAACAAGCATCGCGAGGAAATGGACAAGGTGAAGGCCGATTTGGACCAGACCCGCGGGCATCTCAAAAACGTCACCCAGTACGCCATCGCCCATTTGGAGGCGCTCCTGGAAAAATACGGCCCGCTCTATCCGCGCCTGACCAAGTCCAGCCGCTACGACGAGGTGGACGCGCGGGAGGCCGCCTTCAAGGCCTTCAAAGTGTCCTACGACCCCGAGTCCGGCTACGTGGGCCACAAGGTTTCCGGCGAGGAATTCAAGCTGGACTGCACGCGGTTTGACAAGCTGCTGATGGTGTTCAAGGACGGCCACTACCGGGTGGTGGAGCTGCCGGAGAAGATGTTCGTCGGGCCGGACATGATTTATTGCGGGCTGCCGGAGCGCGACCGGGTGATGACGCTGGCCTACACGAACCGGGAGGCGAGCTACTTGAAACGGTTCACCTTCGGCGGGACGATTTTGAACAAGGAGTATTTCTGCATTCCGCCAAAGTCAAGAATACTGTTTTTTGAACCGGAGACGCCGGCGGAGTTGTTCATCCGTTACAAGGCCGCGCCCTATCAGAAGATCAACCAGCAAACCTGCCGGCCCTCGCAGGTGGAGGTCAAAGGCCCCAAGACCCGCGGGCGTCAGATTTCGATCAAGGAAGTCGCCGCCATCAACAGCAAACCGCCGCGCGGCTGGGACCCGGCGGCGGCCACGACGAAGCTGGAATTTGTGTGAGATATCCGAAGTCATTGCCCGGCGGCGGACATTCTGTAGTACCGGGCGGCGTTGGAAGGGGCGTTGGTATCGGTGAAGATCCAGTTGCCGGCCGCGTCCGCGGCGTTGGTGACGACGGGGCTCCAGGCCACCGGCGGGTTGAGACTGGGCGCCGCCTCCAGAACGTAAGAGACGCCGGGGAGGCCCTGGAATTGCAACTGCACTCCCGGTCCGTCCGCAAGGACGGCGCGCAAGGGCTGCAACACGACTGTCAAGTTGATGACGCTGCTGGTGACGCTTCCATACGGGTTCGACACCACCAGGTCATACGCCCCGGCATTCGGGCCGCCCACGTTATTCAACACCAGCGTCGGGCCTTGGGCGGCGATTTCGCGGACGCGATTGTTCATGTTATCCGCGAAGAAGAAATTGCCGGCGGCGTCCACAGCCAGTCCCAAAGGATTGTGCAGCCAGGCGTTGGTCGCCGGGCCGCCATCGCCGGCGAAGCCCGGGGCGCCGGTGCCCGCCGTCGTGCTGATTATCCCGCCCGGTTCCATCCAGCGGATGCGGTTGTTGTGGTAATCCGCAATGAACAGGTTGCCGGAAGCGTCCACAGCCACTCCGGAAGGCCAGTTCATCTGGGCGTTGGTCGCCGCGCCGCCGTCCCCGGAGAAGCCGTTGGTGCCGTTGCCTGCCACCGTGGTGATCATCCCGTTGGTTCCCACCCTGCGAATGCGGTTGTTGAAGGAATCCGCGATGAACAGGTTGCCGGAGGCGTCCACAGCCACAGCGACAGGAGCGTACAATCTGGCGTTGGTCGCCGGGCCGCCGTCACCGGAGAAGCCTGCCGTATTGGTGCCCGCCACCGTGGTGATAATCCCATTGGTTCCCACCCTGCGGATGCAATTGTTATAGTAATCCGCGATGAACAGGGTGCCGGAGGCGTCCACAGCCACTGCGTCAGGCCAGTGCATCTGGGCGTTGGTCGCCGCGCCGCCGTTGCCGGAAAAGCCGTTGGTGCCGTTGCCGGCCACCGTGGTGATCATCCCGTTGGTTCCCACCCTGCGGATGCGGCTGTTGAGGGAATCCGCGATGAACAGGTTGCCGGAGGCGTCCAGAGCCACGCCCTTGGGACCCTGCAACGCGGCGTTGGCCGCCGCGCCGCCGTCGCCGGAGAAGCCCGCCGTATTGGTGCCGGCCACCGTGGTGACAATCCCGTTGGTTCCCACCCTGCGGATGCGGTTGTTCAGGGAATCCGCGATGAACAGGTTGCCGGAGGCGTCCACAGCCACGCCCGCGGGAGAGGACAGTTCAGCGCCGGCCGCCGGGCCGCCGTCGCCGGAGAAACCAGCCGTGGCGCTGCCCGCCACCGTGGTGATCACCTGGTTGGGGAGATTGGAGCCGTTGAATTGCCACTGATAGGTCAAAGGAGAACTGCCGGTGACTGTCACCGAAAGAGAAGCGGCGCTGTTGAGCAGAACGGTTTGGTTGCCAGACTGCGCGGTGATGCCGGGCGGCGTCAGGACGACGACCGGATAGACAGCAATATCGTCGAGGCCAAAATAACTGGGATTATTGAAGAACCCAATTTGCAGCACCGTGCCGGCGTTGGTGGCGAGGGCTTGGAATTGGAGGTTGGTCCAGCCGATGTTGCCGACATTCTGCTGATCGAGGAGTGTGGCGCCATTCCACGAGATGGAGAACTCGTTGTAAATGCCCCCGCTGCCATAGGATCCGCCGCTGTAGAGCCAGCAGGAAACCAGATACAACTGTCCCGCCGTTGTGGGAAGCGTCTGGGAAATGTAACCCGGCGATCCGGACGGGCCAACCTCCGCCCCCCACAGACCGGAATGAACATAGGGAGCATAGTCAACAACAAAGCAGTCCGCGAAGTTGCCGCCGGCCGTCCAATTGGTGAACGTGCCCGTTTCGAAGCCGCCGTTCTGCACCAGCGAGGGAAGGCTGACGGTCAGGGCCGCGTTGGAACTGAGCGCCGTCCCGTTGGCGTTGCTGGCCAGGCAACTGAACTGGCTGCCGGAATCGGCAAGCTGGGCGTTGGCGACCGTATAGCTGGAGGCGGTCGCTCCGGCAATCGGCGCGCCGTTCCGGTTCCAAAAATAGCGCATGGGACCCGGGCCCGCGGCAACCACGTTGAAGGTGACGTTGGAGCCGACGGTGACAAACTGGCTGGCCGGTTGCAGGGTGATGAACGGGGCGATATTCGTGTTGCCGGTGGCCGCGTACCCCAACTCCAATTGCGCCGCCGGGGCGCTGCTGGCAATGGATTGGAAATAGACAAAAGACGCGCCTGCCCCGGGCGCAATGGTCATCTCCCGCCCGATATCCAGCGTGGCGTCCACGACCGCTCCGCCGGAATCGGCGCCGTCCGTGGCGAAGAAGCTGTTGAGATTGGAGGCGTCTTGAATGCCAAAGTAGTACGGGGAACAGGCGGCCAGGACCGCCGCCGCATCTGTCGTGCCCAACAAGATCGTCGTGCCGTCGTTGGTCATGATGCCCCGTCCGGCTTGAATCGAAGTGCCGCCAACCGGGAACGAGTAGCGATGGGCGTACATGTTGTAAAACGCCACATTGTTGGACAGCCAGTCGGGATCAAACGTGTCGAAGCAGCGCAAGGTGATGTTGGTGGGGCCGTTGTTGGTGAACGTCTGCGTGATTGCCAGGACATCGAAGCCAGGGACCAGGACGTATTGGCGGCCGACGGCGACATTGGCGCCGCCCGCGGTGTAAGTCCCGGTGTAGGACGCCGAGTTGGCATTGGAGGCCGCCAGACTCATGGGCTGGCCGATATTGCCGTAGTTGGCTTCGTTGTGGACGAAGGTCGCGGCGTTGGCGCCCGTCTGCAATCCCCAGTCGCAAACGAAGTAGCCCACCTTGTAAAGCTCAATGTCTTTGAACCGGACGGAGCTAATCCGGCCGCCGTAGTTGGTGATCGTCACGACGAGGTTGCCCTGGGTCAGGACGCTCGAGCCGGGCGGATTGATCACGGTCAGTGTCGCCACGGAACTGGTAACGGCGCCATAAGCATTGGTGACCACGCAACGGAACTGGCTGCCGGTGTCGGACACCCGCACATTATTGGTGGAGTAGCTGGAGGCATTGGCGCCGCCGGAAATCGGCACGCCGTTCCGGCTCCAGGAATAGCCCAGCGGCGACGAACCGGAGACCCCCACCGTAAAGGTGACAACCGCGCCGGTCACCACCGTTTCATTGGTGGGTTGGAGGGTGATGACCGGCGGACTGGGTGGAAAGACCACATTGACGTTGTCCATCGCGAAGTTCCCGCCGCTGCCGAGATAGCCGGGATGCGCGGAGCCGCCGGAGGAGAGGAACTGCACGGACGTCACGCCGAGGTAATCGGGCAAGACCAGCGTGTGAGCGGCCACGCCCAGGGTGTAGGTGTTGTCATAGATTAACGAGGCGCCGTTGTATCCCCGCAACTCGACCCGCAGGCCGTCATTCCACACAGAGGTCAGGTAGGCGGAGAGAAGATCAAACGGCACGGCGCTGCTGATGGCCGCGGGCGTTCCGTTGTCGTTGTAAGCGACGTTGGGGGGCGATACCATGCCGGCGGCAAAGCCGCTCGGCTCGCCAAAGGTCAAGGCGTCCACATAATAGAAATTGCTCCAGGTCAGGCTGTCGTAACTCGCCGGAACCGGCTGTCCTGTCCCGGTCAAGTTGTCAAAGGTGATCATCTCCGGGCTTCCCGCCAGGACGGTCAGCGGCGCGTTGGAACTGACCGTCCAACCCAGGGAGTTGGAGATCACCACGTCGTAGGCGCCCGTCTGGTTGGTGGTGAGATTGGCCAGGAAGAGAGCCGCATTGGTGGCGTCGGCGATGTTGGTGGCGTCAAACTGCCATTGGTAGAACAAGGGCAATTGTCCGGCCGCGACAACTGTAAAGTAAATGCTGCTCCCGGCCATCGCGACCTGGCCGGCGGGTTGGGTGGCCACGATGGGCGGCCCGTTGGCGCCACCCAGCGGAATGACCTGAATGTTATCCAAGCCCAGAAACCTCTGGTCGTCCCGGAATCCCAGTTGCAGATCGGTGCTGTCGGCTATGGCGGTGACATAAAACTGGAGGTTGGTCCAGCCGATGGCGCCGAGGTTGGTTTGATCCAACAGCACCGTTCCGTTCCAGACCACCTGAAATTCATTCGGCGCCAGGCCGTCCGGACTGTCCAGCCACAGTGAGAGCAGATACGGCTGCCCGGCGACCGTCGGCAACGATTGCGACAGATAGCCAAGCGTGCCGGCCGGTCCCAGCAGCGCGCCGTAGTTTCCCGAATAAACCGCGGGGGAACTCCCGCCGACCGCGCAATCGGTAAAGTTGCCCGATTCAGTCCAGAAACTGAAGTTGCCGGTTTCAAAGCCCCCGTTCTGGACCTCTTGCGCGCCCGGCATGGGGACCAGCACCTGTAGCACAGCGCCGGTGCTGGCGGTCGTGCCGATGGAGTTGCTGACGACGACGGTATAAGTTCCAGTGTTGGTTCCCGAGGCGCCCCGGATCGTCAGAGTGGGGGTGGCGGACCCAAAAATAGCGCCCCCATCCGTCAAGTTGGTTTCATTCTGCTGCCACTGGTAAGCCAGCGGAGCGGTGCCGTCCGCCATGACAGAGAACTGCGCCGTTGCGCCGAAAAGCACCGTCTGGCTGGCCGGTTGCTGAAGGATCACGGGGGCGGAAGGCATGATGGTCAAAACCGCGTTGGAACTGACGGCCACTCCCGCGGCGTTGCTCGCCACCAACGCATAGCTGCCGCCATCGGAGGCGGTCACGTTGCTGATGGTCAGGATGCTGGCGAATGAACCATAGATGTTCCCCGCACCGGTCACCGTCGTTTGGGTGCCGGAGACTCTCCCGCTGTCGGTCATATTGCTCCCGTTATGCTGCCACTGGCCAGTGAGCGGCAGTCCCCCCGAGGCGATCGCGGCAAAGGTGGCCGTCATTCCTCCAATCAAGGTCAGACTGCCCGGCTGGGCTGTGATCACAGGCGGCTTGATGGTGGACAAGGTGACGGGGCGGCTCTGGACGGAGCCATCCGAGAGATTGGTGAACTGAACCGTCGCGCCGTAAGTACCCAGGAACAGAGTGTTGGCGACCGCGTTCAAGCTCACCGTGACGACCGCCCCGCCCCCGCCGGGAACCAGTGTCAGCGAGACGTCAAGCCATGCTGCGGAGGAGCCGACCGCCCAATTGAGGGCCGTTGTTCCCAAGTTAGCCAGCGTATAGACTTGAGACGCCGGTGTGAAAGGCCCCCCCATCCCTCCGCTGGAAACGAAACCGCCCAGGGGCGAAATTTGCAACGGATCCGGCGGCGCCAGTAGGTTGACCAGATTGCTTCCATGGGGCGTGCCCCAGCCGGTGCAAAGGTCATAGCCCGGCACGGCGAAGAAATTCGACGGGCTTTGGCTCCAGGTGTTGTTGCCGGTGGCAATGTCGTGAAAGCCATTGGTATAGCTGGCGCCCAAGCCCAGCGCGTAAATCGCCGGATTGATGAAGCCAAGCGGCGGACGGCCGCCAGCCGCGGCTTGCTGATTGACCAAAGCGATGAATGCCGCCCACATCGGCGCCGCGCAACTCGTGCCGGCAACTTCCCCGCTCGCGCCGTCGTCCGCCACAAGAAATATATTGTCCGCCGTCATCGCCACATCGGGGATGTTGCGGAAGGTGGTGGAGCCTTGATTGGACGCCATGCTCACGCCCGCCTGCCAGCTTGGAATGCTGTAGGTGGTGCTGATCCCGCCGCCGCCGCCATCCCCATCGTAAGCCGGGCCGTACTCAACATCCCAATTCCACACCGTTTCGGAGACCCACGCGCCGCCCGGCCCGCTGGTGGTCAGCGTGGTGCCCCCCACACAAGTGATGTTGGGGTCATCGCACGGCGTCGCGACTTGTCCAGGCAAAAACGCATCGCCGTCCCCGGAAGCATTGAAAAACGACTGTCCCTGCGTCGCAAATTCCAGGAAGAGATCCTCCGACGTCGCGTCTATCCCATAAGTCCACGAGGAACTGAGTTGGCGGGCCAGATTGTCCGTCGCCATCCGGCTCAAGACGCTGTCGGGCAATTGGCCTTCATAAACAACCACCGACGACAGCCCCGGCGCCATGCAGATCGCCATGTCAATGTCCAGCGCCACCTCCACGTTGTTGTTTCCCGGAACCCCGCTAAACCCATCCAAGAGGACAGTCTTGAGCGGGACGGCAGGCTCGCCGGCCAGGGCGGCGTAGTTGGTAATGTCACTGGGGTAATAGCCGTCGAATTCCACCAAACCGACCGATTGCCCGGCGCCGGTCAGCGTCAGGCCCGGAACATAGGCCGCGCGGAAGTCGTTGCCCATGAAAGTGCTGCTCGGCCCCGAACCGTCAATGGAGAGGCGCGTGAAAGCGCCGTCCAGCGGCCTTCTTTTCAGACTCGTCGGATGCGGCAGCAGGTAATTGTCCAAGCCGCTGATGTGCAACACCGGCGCCGCCAGGTTCAACGACGGCTCCACATCCGGCGCATAGAACTCCCGATTTTCCAGCGGATGCGAATACGTACGCAACGTCAGATGGAAAGCCTTTTCGATATTCGACACCGGCCCGGCGACCTCGAGCACGACACGGTTGGGATGCGTTGCGGTGACCTTGAGCTTGTTGGCGATGGCAAACGCAGTTACCGCCTGATAATCCGCTTCCGTCGGGCCAAACCTCTCCGCGAACTGCGCGGGACTCAGAAAATGGCGGTACTCAGGGCTGGCCGGATCATAAATTGCCTGCAACAGGTTGGTCAGCCCCTTCCTGTCGCGCAAGGGCAGCCCGATGGCGAGATTCAACTCGCGGTCCGCCTCCAGACGGCCCGCCGGCGCCAAGCGGGCGGCCGCCGCCGGCAAATGACCCCGCAAGGACTGCATTTGGACTGGCTGGGACATCGCCGCGAAATGGAGGCAGAGCAAAAGCCCGATTGGAACAAGAATCTTCATGAGTGATTTGTGCGTCGGATAATACCCACAATTGATTCTGCGTCATTTCCCGCTTTTGTCAAGGCGCGCCCCTGCCTTCCACGGAACCTCGTAGCGGCTTTCGGAAGAAAGCCGCCATTGTCCTTTCCACTGCGCTCACATTGCGGCGGGCAGGGGTCTGCCAGCCCTCTCCAGGGGTCTGGAGCCGTTAGGCCATTAGGACCCGTAAGTAAGTATGCGGAATGGCGGGTGAACGGGCAAAAATTGCCAGGGGACGCCTTCCCCCTCGATGGGTAGGGCCGCGCTGCGTCGCGGCCCCATATTCGGGAAAAAGGGATTCTCCCCGCGCCCAATATCAGCACGGCGTGAGGAAATGCGGAATTTGCAGTTGCGGATTGCAAATTCAGAGGCGCTGCCTTATGGGACATGAAGACAGCCACGACAGACCATGAATGATGCCGGCCAAAACCCAGAAAACCGCATCGCCCTGTTCCAGCGCAAGGAAGTCCGGCGCACCATCCACAACAATGAATGGTGGTTTGTCGTCGAAGACGTCGTG
>Ga0182027_10012218_pt1 | contig 12070 bp, 8 predicted proteins | sample 712E1DmetaG_FD_121300 | JGI IMG/M metagenome (GOLD analysis project Ga0182027, IMG submission 121300) | Permafrost microbial communities from Stordalen Mire, Sweden - 712E1D metaG (Illumina Assembly) | ecosystem: Environmental > Terrestrial > Soil > Wetlands > Permafrost | place: Sweden...
CGACCGGTCAACCGTGTGGTCGGTGATGATGCCGTCCACCGTGACCACGGCGATTTTACGGGGCGAGTCGTTGTCTTCGAGCAAACATTCATCGAGTCGCGGGCCGACGTCGCGGTTGGCGGTTCGGAAGCCGCTTTTCAAGCCGGAACTGAATCCGGAAGCGATGGCCCGCGAAACGAACTGGGTCAAATTCCCAAACAGGCTGATGGCCAGCAGGACGAGCAGGATGATTGCAAAAATCATCCAGCCCCGGCTCTTGCGCGGTTTGGCTGGCGGCGGCGCTGTGATGATCGGCGGTGGCATCAACGGCGGCGGCGGTATGCTGGTTGGCGGCAAAGGCGGTGTTTCCATATCCATAGCGTGCCCACACTAACGCAAAACGGGCGGGTGAGCAAGGCGGATTGAAAGCTGACGCCCGCCAGGGCAAACCGCCGAATTACAGCGATTGGGACAGGACCGCGAGGCCGGCTCGGGAAATTTTTACGTCGTCCGCGGAAGGGCCGCCGCTGAAAGCCGCGATTAAAATTCCCGTTCGCCCCTTGGCCACCACTCCGCCCTGCCAACCGAACTCGCCCTTCATTGGAGGCCGGCCCGCGTTCCCGCTGGCTTTGAGCGTGTCCGCCATTTCCGCGGCCTTGGTATAGGCAATGGCAAGCAAGTTCGCTCCGGCGGGGTCGTTCTTGGAAGGACCGGTTTTCAGATTGCCCACCACCACCATTTTCGACGACCAGGATTTGACACTATCGCCTTCGCTGTAGGCAACCACGGCCACGCCTGTGACCTTGAGTTCCGCCGCGCGTTGTTGCATGGCCAGCAGCGCCTGGTTCGCCAGTTCATCAAAACCCCGGGCGGATTTCTCGCCGACGGCAACCGGCTGTGACTTGCCGGCGTCGGACGCGGAATCCGACGATTTGTCCTGGGCGGGCACGTTGGGAGCATTCAACATAATGGCCAATATTGGTAATGCCAGCAGTCCTGGCAGGCAAGTTTTCTTGTGGATCATGGCGACTCTTCCATGACAGGCGGCACCGGAAAAGTCAAGGCACACCGGTGTTGGATTGCCGTGAAAGAGGGCAGGGGACAACAGAATTTTGAACTGCCAAGGAGTGCTGATTGATGATGATTATCGCGCCGGAGGAACGGGCAGCGGCGTGGCGAGCAACAATTTCCATTGCCGCAGCCATGCGATGAGCAGCAGTACCACGACACAAAAGTGAATCAAAGTCCACCCTGCCAGATATTTCAGGCCGTTGCTGGTTGTCCCGGACAGTGCGACGGTGCCCGGCGCCAGGAAGGAAAGTTTGGCGAGGGCTTCGCTGGAGAAAACCCCGGCCAGGATGAACGGCAGCAAACACAGGACAAATAACCAGAGGGCGACAAAGCCGAGCGCGCGGCGTTTGAAGCGCAGGCGGCAATATTCCAGCAATAACGAAAACATCAGAAAGAAGGCAAGCAGATTACCCACCGCCAGCGCCCAGGCTTTTCCTGAATGGCCGAACGAAAAGATGAAATGCGGCAACGACGCGGCGGCGGCGACGGCGGTGAGTGCGATTGCGAGCGACACCGCGCTGCGGGAAAAGACCAGCCGCAGATTTCCCGCTCCGATTCGCAACGCCTCCACGCGCACGCGTTCAGGCAGCGGGCTGGCAAGGGCCAAGATCAACACGCCCGCCAGAATTGTCCCGCCATGCACGATGGAGAGCAGAGGTTCATTGCGGTCAGGGTGTTGCAGGTAGACACTCAGCGGGTTTCCGAATTGACCGCGCCAGATTCCCCAAATCAGCCCGTGCTGGACCACGACGAGCAGGGCAAAAATTGTCATCGCCTCCCAGCGCAACAGCAGCGGCTGGAAGGGATTTGCCGTTTTGCGCACCGCCGCGCGCCAGAGGAAAATTCCCAGGGCGAACTGTAGTCCGAGACTCAACAAAATTGGCGGCACGGGCAGCGCAAAAATTTCCGGCCAGGAGCTCCAGTCACGAAAGGCGTTGAAATCATTTGCGGCCCGGGCCGGGTCTTGAAACAGATTGACGATGCCAAAGATCGGCAGCAGAAAGTTGATGATGGTAAATTTGGGGAACGTGAAGGAAAACATCTGGAGTAAAAAAAGGGGCAGCAGCAGGACGATGCCGCTTTGCGGTCGCTGAAGTGCCATGCCGGCCAGCAACGCGAGCAAACCGAAGAACAAGGTCGTGCTCAAAACCAAAACCTGTGTCCCGAGCCACAGCGTGACGGGCAATTTTGCCAGAATCACGATGACCAGTCCGATGCCCGCCAGCACCGCGCCCATGTAAACTTCCCGCAAGGCGGAACCGAGCCAGTAACCGGCAACGATGGCTTCCGGTTTCAACGGCGTGAGCCGGTTGCTGTCCCAGAGGCCGGCCTTGCGGTCATCGGCCAGCACCTTCGAGATTTTGCTGAACCCGCCGATGACCAGCACCAGGATTTCCACACCGATGACCCAGCCGTAAAAGACTTTTCCCGCGAATTGCGGTGATTGAAAATTGAAGTCGCGCGGGTCGGCGAGATAGGCAATCAACCCGGACAACAGGCTCAATCCAATCAACGCGGCAATCAGAATCGCCGCCAGCACCCCGGCGCGGTGCGTCAATCGCTTTTGCGTCAGAAAGATTGGATTTTCGGTGAGGTTCACATCAATTCCTTGGCGCCGGATTGCAGGAAAATTTGTTCCAAATCATCGTCGCTGCCACGCCACTCGGTCACCCGCACTCCTTCAACCACCAGGGTTTTCAACAACCCGTCGAGCGCATCGGCGTTGCCGTCGAATTCAAACGTCGCGCCTTGGGCGGTGGGTTCGAGGTTTTTGACGCCCGCGTCTTTCAAAATATTCAGGGCGTGGCCGCCGGCGTTGCGCCATTTGACGGACATTTGGCGGCGCCCCATTTTTTGTCCCAGTTCGGCAATCGTTCCGGACATGACGAGTTTGCCGCGTTCCATGATGGCTGCCGTGTTGCAGAAACCTGACAACTCTGTGAGGATGTGCGAGGAAATCAGCACCGTCTTTCCCAAGTTGCGCAAATGCAGCAATAGCTTCCGCAGTTCAATCCGTCCCAGCGGGTCAAGGCCGCTGGCGGGTTCGTCCAGCAATAATACCTGAGGGTCGGGCAGCAGCGTTTTGGCCAGCACCAGCCGCTGCTTCATGCCGCGCGACAATTCCTCGCACAACGCATCCCGCTTTTCCGTCAGCCAGGTCAGCTCCAGACATCCTTCGATGCGTTTGGTTCGATCAGGCACGTCGTAGGCGCGGGCAAAATGATCCAGAAATTCCGTGGCGGTAAGCTGGTCATAGACGGGGCAGAAATCCGGCATGAAACCCAGCCGCCGCTTCAATTCCTCCGGTTCCCGGGCCAGTTGATGGCCGTCAATCTTGACTGAACCGCGGGTGCATTCCTGCAAGCCGGAAACCGCGCGCATGGTGGTGGTCTTGCCCGCGCCGTTCGGGCCGATGAGACCGCACACATCCCCGGCTTCAACGGTCAGGGAAAGGTCACTAACCGCCACCACCTCGGGAAAATCCACCCGCAGATGTTCAATGGTAAGCACCGGGCTGGACATGGGGCGATTATTCCCGTTGCTCCAGGAAAAGCAAGCGCGGGAATGGAAAAACCAGATGGAACCACGAAAAACACGAACACCCCAAAATCATTTCCCGACACAAAAGCCTAACGCGGCCAGGCCGCACGCGTTTTGCTTACTCTCCGCCGACAGGCGCGGTTTGTGGTACCGAAGGCGCGAGTTTGGCAGACCGCTGAAAGATGTAGATTCGCGCAGGCCCATGATAGACATCCACCGTCGAAAATGGATAACCATGCCTGGACCAAGGCGATTTTAATATGAAGGAAGGGTCACGGCCAAGGATTCGTCTCCACCGCGCCACCATATCCGCAGAAAAAGGGTCTCCAAAATCCTCCAAAACCACTTGGTCATAACCCGTCACAACCGACTCCAGCGGTTCATTTTTTAAGCGAATGAATATGGTGTGACCCGGCGTCAAAAGAAGAGGGCTTAATTGGGCCTTCAATTGTCGGTGATAGTCCATGTCTTCCCGGAAATGATAAAGCATCCGGACGGGCTGGAAGAACCAGAGGGTGATAAAGGCAATGCCCAAAAAGCGTGCCAGGACAACATTCCGCCGCCTTGTCATCCAGCAAAACAAATCCCAGGCGGTGACTCCGGCCACCAAAGCCAAAGGTCCCAAACAAATCTCCAGATTGCGTTCGAACCGGACTTTCGTGGCCAGAATGAGCATGGCCGCGACCATCAGGAAAGTCCCCAGCATAAAATCCTCCCAGCGGCGGAGCACGGCGATTCGAACAACAAGCAGGAGGGCAAAAAGTGAGGGCAGCAAGCCGAAGCCCAGCCAAACAAGATACTTGGTCCAGTAGAAGAGATTATTGTCCTCCCAGCCATGCGCTTGATACGGGATATGGCCGGTTTGGTAATGGCTGATCTCGAACTGTAGCCCGGTGATCAATGGACCTGCCCGCCACAATAACTCGGGCGTGGCGACAACGAAACCAATGCCCGCGATAAACAGGCTGGCGATTACCAGGAGAACGGCGCGACTCCGTGAGATGGCGCCGGTTTGCGCCCACCGGAAGGGGATGAACGGAATCAACACCAGAACCGGAATGGCGTTGTATTTTGCCGCGACGGTGACGCCCACGCTGAGAGAGGTTGCGATGAGCCAGGAATAACACCCCGGACGTTTCGCCGCCCGAACCGCCAGAATCAGGGACACGAGGACAAGACAACACAGAAAAGAATCAACCCGGGCATAAATCGAATCCTGAACCTGGAGGAAACAGGTCGCAAGGATGGCTTCGCCCCAGAGTGCCGCCGGACGAGAGAAACAGGCCCGTCCCAGAAAAAAAACCAGCAAAACAGCCAGGGCGCCCCAAACACATGATGAGACGCGAGCCAAACGAATGTATCCATCAGGACTGGTTGGCCAGCTAACGAGCCAATAGGCCAGCCTGGCAATCGCGGATTGGACCAAAGTATATGGCGAAAATTGATAGGTTGGCCGGCTCCACGACTGGTCGAACCCCGCCCAGTTCGCCGTCAGGATTCCCTGATTGACCGATCGCTCCATTAGCGACGCGATAATCGGCTCATCCGGATGGGAATGGGTTGAAAAGTTTATCAGCGAAAGACGCAACCCAAAGGCGGCCAGGGCAATGCCCAAAGCCCACCACAGGAAGACATCAATCCGGTTACCTTTTGGTTTGGAATCTGTCATTGTGTTGGCTCCAAACTAATCCGATGAGGGAAAAGGGACGCATTCTCAACGCCTGTCCTGCACGATTGTTATATTCTTGGCATCGAGAAGAAAGTAAAAAGGGAAAGACTCCTTTTCGTCCGATACCAAGAACCAGCAAGTTACATTCATCCGGGTCCATCCGTGGCTACTGATCGCGTTCGCAACACCAGCAAGGCTCCAAGGGAAAACAATACGGCGCTGTAGCCAAACGCCACGCTGGCGCCCTTCGCCGTCCACAACACGCCAACGATGATGCTGGACAGGAAATCGCCAATGCCGTTCACGGTCGCCAGCACGCCGAACGCCATGCCGTGATGTTCCCCGCCCACCAGTTCCGCGCAGAACGAGTCTTCCAGCGTTTCCCCAATCGCCACATGGATGCCGCTGAGAACGAAAATGATGCCGAGCAGCCCAATCGTCATTGGCGCGGCCACAATTAACACCGCCATCACCGCCGCCAGCGCGTAACCGAACGCAAGCACAAACTGTTTTTGAATATGGTCCGCGAGCCAGCCCGCAACGTAGGCGAACCCGGCGTAAAACATGTTCCGCAACATGTAAAATCCCACTGCGATACTGGTCGCCAGGGGCAGACCCAGCTCCGGTTTGAGCTTTTGCGTTGCCAGTAGGATCAACAACGTGGGGGCAAAGTCGCCCGCGCCGAAAACCCCAACGGCGAAGAGAAATTTCCGGTACGGTTGCGGCAGCAAACGCAGTCGTTCGCCGAACGAGACGTGCGACACCGGTTTGCGCTCCTTTTCGCGGACGAAAAACGCGATTACTCCGGCGGCGCAAATGCCGGGAATGAGCGTCAGCAGGAAAATGTGCCGGTAATTGTGCTTCAACACAGCCAGCAAAACAAAGGCCGTGGCCGGGCCGGCAATCGCGCCGACGGTATCCATCATCCGCTCGAAGCCGAAGGCGCGGCCGTAGGTTTCCTTCGTGACGGCGGCGGCGAGCAACGCCTTGCGCACGGGCGTGCGTACGCCGCGTCCGAGCCACGCGAGCGACCGCGAAATCAGGATGTGCCACGCTGCCGTCGCCAATCCGAATGACGCCGTGCCGAGCGCGGTGACGAGATAGCCAACGACGGCGATGGGTTTGCGGCGTTGCAATTTGTCCGTGTAAAAGCCGGACGCCATCTTGGCGAAGCTCGACAGGCCGTCGGCGACGCCTTCAATCACGCCGAGCCACGCCGCTGCCGCGCCCATGGAGGCCAGGAACGCGGGCAGGACGGTGGTGGCGATTTCATGCGACCAATCGCTGAACAGCGACGCCAGCCCGATACCGAGGACGGTGCGGTTGAGCCAGCGTGGCGGTTGTTTTTCTGTCGCCGGAGCGTTCACAAGTCAATTGAACAACAAAGAGACATGGAAACGAAGAAAAACCAGACAACATCCGAGTAGCATCAATTATCGCAACGCACTTTGGCGGGCTTGCCGTGTCGAACAAACAATTTACGTCCACTGGCTGGGAGCGGTCCGGGAGTGGATCGGTCAGGATGTGCCCGACGGAGGCGGAGCGCAAAATATTTCAAAAGACGGCTGAAGTATTTGCTGGCCATCGTGTAGGGAAACTGATAATGTTGCCGGCAACTTGGGGAAGACCTGTTGGCTTGCAGCGGGAATATGAAAACTGCGTCATCATCGCAGGATGAAAAACGGCGTCTTGAGGTTCTCTGGCGGTATGAAGTTTTGGATACGCCGCCAGAGGAAGCCTTTGACGATTTCACCGCGCTGGCGGCGCAAATCTGCGAGGCGCCCATCGCGCTCATGGATGAAAAGCGGCAGTGGTTCAAGTCGAAGATCGGCCTGACGGCTTCCGAAACCGCCCGCGACGTTTCCTTTTGCGGCCACGCCATCCACCAGCCCGGGTTTGTCATTGTGTCGGATGCAACTCGCGCCGAGCGGTTCGCGGACAATCACAACAACGCACCAGGAGAAGTTCCGAGCGAAGCGAACTGGTGCAACGGTTCTCGCCGGTTGAGCGCCAAATTGACTTCGGCATCGGTTGGAAGCGCGAACCACCGGGCATTCCAACCATGAATAATCCTGTCACCAAAGCGATCTATCGAATTGTCCTGCCCTATGTTCTGTTCGCTGGTTTGTGGATTCTTCTGTCCGACCGGCTGCTGGAGGTGCTGGTGCCGGACCCCGCCGTCCGCACGCAATGGTCTATTTACAAGGGTTGGGCATTTGTGCTCGTTACGGTGCTGCTGCTGTCAGCCTTGTTACGCTGGGAGTGGCGGTCGCGCCAGCAGGCAGAGGAGTCGTTGCGTGAGAGCGAGACTCGCTTTCGTCGCCTTTCCGATGCAGCGTTTGAAGCCGTCGCTATTCACAAGGGAGGTGTTCTGCTTAACGCAAATGACCAATACTTCGAGATGTTCGGGTATACCCCCGGGGAACTGCTCGGAAAACAGGCTCTGCTGCTAACGGTCGCTCTCGAAGCCAGAGAACACCTGATGAAGCAGGTGGAGAGCGGCGGCCTCGGACCGTATGAATCCATCGGGTTGCGGAAGGACGGGACCCGCTTCCCGATGGAGATTCGAGTTCGAGAAGCGGAACACGAGGGACAAAGAATCAGGGTGGGAGTCATCAGAGACATCACCGAGCGCAAGCGGGTGGAGGAGGCACTGCGAGAAAATGAGGAAAAGCACCGCGTGTTGATCGAAACCACGGCAACCGGATTCGTGTTCTTGGACGCGGATGGCCGCGTGCTCGACGCCAACGACGAATACCTGCGGTTAACCGGCTATGACAAACGAGAACAGATCCTAGGCCGGCGCGTGACCGAATGGACGGCTGCATATGACCAGGCTCGAAATGCCAGGGAAGTCAAGAAGTGCATTGCCAGCGGTTCGGTGCGGGGACTGGAAGTTGATTATGTGCATCCGGACAAAACTGTGGTTCCGATTGAGATCAACGCTTCAATACTGGGCGCGGGCGACAGCTTGAAAATTGTGACATTGTGCCGGGACATCACCGAGCGCAAGCGGGCGGAAGCGGCGCTGCACGAGAATCAGCGCCAACTGGCCGAAGCCAATCAAATGCTGCAGATGGTAACGGACACCATTCCAGTGCGGATTTTCTGGAAGAACAAGGACTCGGTCTATCTGGGATGCAATCGTCTTTTTGCGGAAGACGCCGGACTAAAATCCCCCAAGGATATTCTTGGAAAGGCCGATTATTACTTGGGCTGGCGGGAACAAGCGGAACGATATCGCAATGATGACTTGGAAGTCATGCGCTCCGGCAATTCAAAGCTGGGTTACGAAGAACCACAAACCACTCCCGATGGCAAACGGCTCTGGCTGCGGACCAGCAAGGTCCCTCTCCGCGACATCAACAATCGTATCGTCGGGATTTTGGGCACTTATGAAGACATCACCGAGCGCAAGCGCGTCGAGCAGGCGCTGCACGAGAGCGAACTCAAGCACCGCGCGTTGTTCGAAACAGCCAACGACGCGATTATGCTGATGCGGCGCGATCGGTTCATTGACTGCAACGCCCGGACGCTGACGATGTATGGCTGCAGCCGGGAGCAGATCGTCGGCGTGCCGCCCTATCAATTCTCCCCACCCACGCAACCGGATGGGCGGCGCTCCGAGGAGAAGGCCCTGGAGAAGATCAACCTGGCCCTGACCGAGGGGCCGCAGTTCTTTGAATGGGAACACTGCCGTCTGGACCGGACGCCGTTCCGGGCCGAGGTGAGTTTGAACCGGGTTGAGCTGGACGGAGAAACCCTCCTGCAGGCCATCGTGCGCGACATCACCGAGCGCAAGCAGGCGGAAGAAAAAATTGCGGAAGCGAACGAGGATCTGCGCGCAAGCAACCGAATCGTCTCGGCGATCACGGGCGTCTTGAATCTCCAGGAGATTCTGGACCTCGTGCTGGACGAGGCACTGGGCATTGTGGGGTTGGAAGGCGGCACCATTTGCCTGGTGACGCCGGACGAAACACTCGAATTGGCCGCCCAGGTGGCCACTTCCGAGGCGACCATTCGCGATCTCACCACCAACAAGATCAAGGTGGGCGAGTGCCTGTGCGGGGAATGTGCCCGCACTCGATGTCCGTTGATCCTGCGAAATCGCGCGGAAGTGCTGGAGTATTCCACACGGGAGTCAACGCGCGGAGAGATCATCCATTTTCACGCTGCGTTTCCACTGGTGACCGCCGGGAAATGCGTGGGTGTTTTGTGCGTGTTCACGCGCAGGGACAAGAAACCTCTGGAGCAACGGTTAAAGCTGCTGGAAACAGTGACGGGCCAGGTGGCGCTGGCCATTCAGAATGCCCGGCTCTACGAGGAAATCCAGCGCCACACCAGCGAACTGGAGCATCGCGTGGCGAAGCGCACGGCGGAACTGGCCGTGGCCAAGGAGCGCGCCGAAGAATCGGACCGGCTGAAATCCGCGTTTCTGGCGACCATGTCGCACGAACTGCGCACACCGCTGAATTCCATCATCGGCTTCACCGGCATCATGTTGCAAGGGCTGGCCGGGCCGTTGAACGCCGAACAAACCAAACAACTGGCCATGGTGCAAAGCAGCTCACGCCATTTGCTGGCGCTCATCAACGACGTGCTGGACATTTCGAAGATCGAAGCCGGCCAACTGGAAATCCGCCCCGAACAGTTCGACTTGCTGGCCTCGCTGGAGAAGGTGGCCTCGCTGGTCAAACCGCTGTTGGATAAAAAGGGGCTGGCGTTGCGGGTGGTTGTGTCCCCGGATGTGGGTCAAGCTTTCAGCGACCGGTTGCGCGTCGAACAAGTGCTGCTGAACCTGCTGAATAATGCCGTCAAATTCACCGAGCGTGGCGAAATTACGCTCACGGTGGAAACCGGACCCGGCACACTCCGTACTCCACGCTCCGCAGTCCGCATTTCCGTGGCCGACTCGGGCATCGGCATCAAGCCGGAAGACATGGAGAAAATCTTCCAGCCATTCCAGCAGATTGATTCCGGCCTGACCCGGCAGTACGAGGGTACGGGCCTGGGGCTGACCATTTGCCGCCGATTGGCAGGTTTGCTGGGAGGAGAAATTTCCGCCAGGAGCACTTGGGGTGAGGGAAGCGTTTTTACATTCGTTTTGCCGCTAAAACAGTGGAGCCAGCCATGAAACCGAAAGTCCTTTTGATCGAAGACCACGAGCAGAACCGTTATCTCGCCACGTTTCTGCTGGAAAAGCATGGTTACGCGGTTGTGTCCGCATCCGATGGCCGGGCCGGCATCGAACTGGCCAAGACCGTCGAACCCGGGCTCATCCTGCTTGACATCCAGTTGCCGTTGATGGACGGTTACACTGTGGCCCGGGAGTTACGGAGCGATCCGGCGCTGCGAAACATCCCCATTATCGCAGTAACTTCTTACGCGATGGTGGGCGACCGCGAAAAATCGCTGGCGGCCGGCTGCAACGGCTATCTGGAGAAACCGATCAACCCTGACACGTTCGTGACGGAAATTGAGCGATTCCTGCCGCTCAACCAGAAAGGAAAAAAATATGATCCGAGTCCTGATAGTAGATGACCGGGAGGAGAACCGCCATCTCCTCAACACGCTGTTGAAAAGTAACGGCTACGAGGTCGAGAGTGCCTGCCACGGGGCGGAGGCACTCGACAAGGCCCGGCAAAATCCGCCGCAACTCATCATCTCCGATCTGCTCATGCCGCGGATGGATGGCTACACCCTGCTGCGACAGTGCAAAGCGGACGACCAGCTCAAGCAGATTCCCTTCGTTGTCTATACCGCCACCTACACTGATCCCACCGACAAGCAACTGGCCTTGAACCTCGGCGTTGATGCCTTCATTCTTAAACCCGCCGAACCGGCGGACTTCATCGCGCGCATCGGCCAGGTTATTGCTGCAGCCGCAGCCGGCAAGATGGCCGCGATTCAAACGCCGGGGTCGGCCGCGCCCACCCGCATACCCATTGCAATTCCAGAGGAAGAAGAGGCGAGGAACCTCCGGCTTTACAGTGAAGTGCTCATCCACAAGCTGGAAGACAAAATGGAGGAGTTGGACAAGGCCAACCGTGAACTCCAGCGCGAAGTCGCGGAGCGCAAGCAGATGGAGGATGCGCATGCCCGCCTGGCAACCGCCGTGGAACAGGCCGCCGAGGCGATTATCATCACGGACACCAGCGGCGAGATTCTCTATGTGAATCCAGCCTTTGAAAAGACCGCGGGTTACCCGCGGCAGGAAGCGGTCGGGAAAAATCCGCGAATACTGAAAAGCGGCAAACATGACAGCGCCTTTTACCGTCAGATGTGGGAATCGCTCACACAGGGCAAAGTGTGGTCGGGGCGGATCATCAACAAAAAGAAAAATGGCGCGCTTTACGAGGAGGAGATGACCATCTCGCCCATTCGTGACTCGGCGGGAAAGGTCATCAATTACGTGGCCGTCAATCGTGACGTGACCCAGGAAGTCGCACTGGAAGAACAGCTCCGCCAGGCTCAAAAGATGGAGTCCATCGGCCAGTTGGCCGGCGGTGTGGCGCACGACTTCAACAACATCCTGACCGTCATCCAAGGCAACGCCTCCATGTTGCTAGAAGCGAAGAATCTGTCTGAAGCGGACGCAGACCAAGCCAAACAAATTATCAACGCCGCCGAGCGCGCCGCCGGGCTGACGCGACAATTGCTGGTGTTTGGCCGCAAGCAAGTCATGCAGCCCGACCACCTGAATCTCAATGAGATTGTGGGCAACATGACCAAGATGCTTCAACGGATCCTGGGGGAGGACATCGCCTTGCGATCTGACTATGCTCCCACCCTTCCTCTCGTCTTTGCGGA
>Ga0182027_10012221_pt1 | contig 12068 bp, 16 predicted proteins | sample 712E1DmetaG_FD_121300 | JGI IMG/M metagenome (GOLD analysis project Ga0182027, IMG submission 121300) | Permafrost microbial communities from Stordalen Mire, Sweden - 712E1D metaG (Illumina Assembly) | ecosystem: Environmental > Terrestrial > Soil > Wetlands > Permafrost | place: Sweden...
CAAGATCGTCGTCCGTGACGGTGCGGTTGCGGATGGTATTGAGCAGGCGGATGAACTCTCCGTCCTGCTGGCGGTAGATTTTCTCCAGCTCCACGAAGGCGATGTCCAGGCCGTCGAAGACCTTGGCGCTGAAAAAGTAGGGAGTGGCGTAGTGGGTCCGGAAAATCTCCCGGGCGTGGCTGCTGACAACCGGCGGCAACTGGTAGAGATCTCCGATGAAGATCATCTGCACGCCGCCGAAGGGCAGCGTCTCGTCAGGGCCGTTCAGGCGCAGGAATTTATCCACACAGTCGAGGAGATCCGCCCGCACCATGGAGACTTCATCGATGAGGATCGTTTTCAACTTCTTGTAGATATTCTTTTTCTCATCCCCGCTCCGGCGCTTGATGGCCGAGGGGATGACGTCAGGCTTAAATCTAAAAAAGGAATGGATCGTCTGCCCGCCCACATTTATGGCCGCCACACCCGTCGGCGCCAGAACGACCACGGCCGTTCCCGTATGTTCGCAGAAATAGTTGAGCAGCGTGGACTTCCCCGTCCCCGCCCGCCCGGTGATGAAGACATGCCGGCCTGAGCCCTCCATCAAGTCCAGGGCCTTTTGAAATTCAGGGTTGATTTCGATGGTCGGGGAGCCGGTATTCTCTTTCTTGATCATCTCCTATCTTTCTTCTTCTGTCCCGCTTATCCTGTTATGACTAATGAATCATGCAGGTCAAGCAGAATTTATCTGACGATAATAGTTGAAAATTCTCTGAATGTTTGGCACTGTAAACCACAATTCAGGTGAGTCAAGCCTTTTCGTATATTAATTGTTAGAGCAAGAATGAAATGACTGAACTGTTTAATAAGCTCAAACTTGTTCCGCAGTCTTGGTATGCTTGGCAAATGGTTCCAGGTTATGTTGGGCAACGAAATGTTCCCTATTGCTCCCCAATATTTGTTGAACAGGTAGTCCCAAAGAAGACGGGAAAAGGAATTCTTACCCTGGATTTTGTGAATGTGTTTTATGCGGAAGGCGGCAGAACTTCTCCGTTGACTTGAAGATACTCAAACACTCCACAGACTACCTAATAGCCGATTTGCTATACAAGACGGGGGAGCCCGATCGTGCTGCCGTCATTAGTCATATTGAATTCGCCTGGATTGAGCGCTTATGTCCAGAACTCTGGTATCATCGCCCTCCCTCATCCCTCGGAGGGGCTGCCGATCGAAGTGTATCTCAATATCTTAGCGAGGTGTTCGGAATTGGGAAAAGAGTTGACTGAGTTACAATTCACTGAGGAACTTATCAAGGCTTTGTCACTAGGTCTTACTGACGCGAAAATCGATTCTGGCATCAGCGTCCTGTACGAGATGCCAATTGACGATGACGGCATCATCCGCATGGGAATCGACGCGGATACAGGTCAGGCGTACAGAGGCAAAGGTACTGGATTCGAACAGGACATTTTGGTCTATGAAGAAAAGTCAAAAGGGAACACAACGATAATACCTCGCGTCATCGCGGAGGTAAAAAAATACGGCCGAGTGACTACCCACGACGCCATCGTCTATTCCTACAAGGCCGAGTGTATCAAACGCATCTACCCCTTCTGTCGATACGGAATGATCCTTGGAGGCATGAAGACAATCCCGGGCAGGGTGTTGAGGCATGGCCGGGCTTTTGATTTCATTCTCACTCTGGCATATCCCTTCTTGCCTGAGGAGACCTCGGAAGTGAGCCAGATATTCCTTTCGGAACTTGAGACATCCCGGCTTACCGGCTCTGTCATGAAGGGAGCCAAGAAATTGCGAGTATTTCGACGAGGAATTGAAGCCAAAGGAGTTTAGCCCTAACAACTTGATGGAGCTGACTCCTTACAATCGCGGCTCATCATGGCGTTAGCCAGTAAAGGATAGATTAATGACAACTACCCGCCCCTTCTCTGAAACGTATCTTCTTGAATATTCTGGTGAGCATCTTTTGTACGAGGTGGGCATGCTCTTTTCCTGGGGAGAGTTCCGCCGTAATACGCTAACCCCCATTTTAATTTCTACTGGCATTAACAACGTCTTGATCGAGTCCTTCGTCATTCATCTGAGAAACCTTATTGATTTTTTGTACCTGGAACCAAAAGGCACTGACATCGTGGCCTGCGACTATTTTGATTCTGGTGGGTGGGAGAAAATTAGGCCGCCCTTAAGTGACGCGCTCAAGATGGCGCGGCATCGTGCAAATAAGGAATTGGCACACCTTACGACTGACCGAAAAACCGGCACGCCTCCCGAAAAATCTTGGGACTTCAGCGGCCTTGCAGAAGAGGTTCGGGCAATTCTGAAAACATTTGTTGCCAACGCAAAGAATACTCGTCTTTCGCCTTTGGTCGCAAATGCTATCCGATAGTCTGCTGCCCATAAACTGGCTAACAATTCATTCCAGCCGCGTTGTGGGCCCGCGAAAAACGCGGCCCCACAACGCGGCTGAACTTGTTCGTTAGGCATTAGCAAAAGGCTTGGATAGGTATGTGGCTGACAACAATCTTACTGATCGGGGGAGAATATCATGAAACGATCCGATGATTCGCCTCCCATAACGCCGGAGTCACCACCGGCAGAGACAGAACCGGTCGATCCGTCCGCGCCGACGGAACAGGCGGAATCAACGGCTCCGACAGAACCGGCAACCCCGTCAACGCCCCCTGAACCCGAATCGACAACAGCGCCATTATCAGGGGCTCCGGCAGAATGTAATCCGCCACCGGAATTTATCCATCTGCCGCTCGGCCGGATCATCGTCGAAGAGCAGATTCGCACGGGGATTGATAGAAAGGGGGAATCCTTCCAAGCCCTGATGGAATCCATCCGGCAGAAGGGGGTGCTGGAACCCGTCCTGGTTGCCCGCAGGGATGAACGGTTTCTGCCGATCTCCGGCGAAAGAAGATTTCTGGCCTGCCGGCAACTTGGCCTGGAGAAGATCCCGTCCAGGGTGCTGGATGCCGTTGTCTCCCAGGAGGAAATCCTGGCCATCCAGTTGATCGAGAATCTTCAGCGGGAAAACCTCAATCCGATTGATGAGGCGAACGCCTATTTTGCCTTTTTCAGAGGCAGCCAGACCGGCGTGGAACCGGATGGGATCATCAACACCATCATGAACTATTCCCGTGATCCGGAACGGGTCAAAAATGAATTTACGGCACAATTGGCCGTAATCATTAAATACTCAGGTAAATCAATAACTTTTATACGAAGAATTCTGTCTCTGTTACGGCTTCCGGAAGAGATCCAGCAGGCGATCCGGGAGGAAAAAATCGGCCTCTCCCAGGGCTATCTGTTTGCCGAAAATATCAACCACCCGGCCCTCATGGAGATCTTCAACTCCTTTCTGGAAAAACCGCTCACCTACAATGCCCTGAAGATGCTTTTCAGGATGACTTCGAAAACCGGGAAGGCGAAGGTCGGCCGGAAACCGCAGCCCATCCGGACGCTGCGGACGAAGATGAAAACGGTCCGCGCCATGATTGAAGACCGGATCGCCAAAGTCAAGATCAGCGACCTGGCGGACCTGCTGGCGGACATTGAATCCCTGCGGCTGTTCCTGAAGGAGGAGCTGGAGCGGTTGGCCGCACCTGCCCCCGGAAAGGATGACGATAAGACAGAGTAAGGGAAAGAAGGGAATCAGTCTGAAGGCACGCAAAAAACCGCCCGGCTGATTAGCAGCGTTGGGCAACAATAGAATGTTAGCAAAAAATAGAATTGACAAACCCATATCGATCATGTTATCGTATTACAGAAATAGATCGATGGAGGTATTGGCATGCAATCAGTAACGGTATCACCGAAATATCAAATCGTCATACCAAAAACAGTCAGGGAGGCGTTGAATCTTCGTCCGGGCCAAAAAATGCAGGTCATAGAATATGCCGGACGTATTGAGCTTATACCGGAACGCGATATCAAAGAACTCCGTGGATTTCTCAAGGGCATCCATACGGAATTCAAACGAGAGGACGATAGAGTATGAATATCGTAGACTCTTCCGGCTGGCTTGCATACTTCGCTGATGAACCTAACGCCCAGCATTTCCTTACTCCCTTGAATGATCCGGCGTCACTGGTTGTTCCAACGGTAACGATATACGAGGTCTTCAAGGTCGTTCTCCGGGAATCCGGCGAGAATGACGCACTGCAAGCAGTTATAGCCATGCAAAAGGGAACGGTTGTGGATCTAACGGCAGCATTGGCGATCACCGCTTCAAGGCTGAGCTTGGAACATAATCTTCCCATGGCGGACAGTATTATTCTCGCAACGGCGCAGGAATTCAATGCTGTCATCTGGACTCAGAATTCAGATTTTAAAAATATCAGCAATGTAAAGTATTTTCCCAAGGAATAAGAAATGGCCAACCCGTCAATCCACCGAACGCTCGTTCCCCGTGCCGATGATCTTATCGTTATGCGCTAAAATGTGAAACGGATATTGAATATGAGAGTCATTCATCTATTTTTTATACTTATACTATCGTTATCGATTGCGGGTTGCGCAAGTACATCTATGAAGACTTACCGAGCAGCTGGAAAGTCAACCATTTGTGACGGGAAAAATGATGCTCTTGGGCATATAGTTGTTTTGCCTGAAACAGCATGGAGAAATGACCAAAAAGAACCAGCTAAAAGAGAATCAATGGCGTTAGAAGAAATTAAAAATGCTTTTCAAGGTTTACCTTGCGGGAGTCTTTCTACACCTGGCGGCATTAGAAAATTTTCCAGTTGGTCGAGTAAACCTGAATCTGAATTACTGAAACAGTTTTCTGATGAAGGCGTTGATACAATCATCCTATTGCGCATTGAAGAATTGACACCATACCTATATTTCACCTTTTCGTTACCTATTCTATGGGGTGGTTCAAATGAGGCCGATTTTCGCATTAGAGCTCTTTCCGTAAAAACAGGAAATGTTTTAACCGATATGCGTGTTAAAAGATCTACGGGCGGGCCTTTCAATATTCGACCCTCAGAATGGTCCAGAAATGAACTCAACGCGGCCTTGCATGACATCATCGGAAAAGGAAAAATTGAGTAGCCATATTGCCTGAATCCAGATTAAACGCATAACCAGACAATCTAGCCGATCGCTACGCTCCGGCTGATTTCTATGCTGGATTGATGATAGGAGGGGATAAAATGAAAAGATTCTCATTCATATTATACAGGTCGCTCCGCTCCGGGCAGGCATGGGTGATGCAGGACGTTGGAAATGGCGGAGGGAGCAATGGCTAAGAAAATACTCGGAATCGTCGGGAGCTACCGAAAAAACGGGATCATTGACTGCTTGGTGACAGAAGCACTGTCGAGCGCAGAGGCCTTGGGCGCTGCGACGAAGAAAATTTACCTATCGGACGCACACATCGAGTTCTGCAAGAATTGCCGCCAATGTACGCAAGAACCCGGTGCGGAACCGGGCAAGTGCGTTCACTCTGATGACTTCAACGCCATCCTGAGCGAATGGAAAGAATGTGACGGACTGGTAATCGGCGCCCCCGTGAACTTCTTCAACGTAACCGCGGTAACACGCAAGTTCATGGAAAGGCTGGCCTGCTTCTCATACTGGCCTTGGGGGCAGTATGGCCCCAAAATGAGGACCAGGAACAAAGACAAGAGGGCGGTCTTGATCACATCGTCCGCCATGCCCTCATTCATGGGCCGAATCGTCACGGGGGCTCCTCGTGCATTGCGGCTCATCGCCGAGACGATGGGTGCCAAACCTGTTAAGACCATATTTGCCGGTCTGGCTGCTCAAGAGGAACACGCTGCACCGTCGGAGAAGGCGATTCGGCAAGCTCGATCTGCAGGACGTCAACTTGCCGCAGGGAAATGAGAATTATTTCCAACAACCAAATACAGCGCACGTCACAATCACTCCGCCGCTGATATTTGTATTCACTTCAAAAAGATAACGGAGCAAAAAAATGGACCGCATTTTAATGCATCTCGCTTTTTGGTCTTTTCAAATCATTAATACATTCACTGCATGTTTAATGACTTTTATTCCAAAACAGTTTCATGAAAGCTTGTTTAAGAATCCAGAGATTGTATATGATAAGCTCGGCTTCTCAAGCATAGCTGTTGAAATGTTTCATAATGTTATAAGGGGACATGGCGCTGTGCTTCTTGCGGTTTCCATTTTTATCTTCATCAAAGGAATAAAATCGCGATCTGTCTATTTGCTGATTGCCATAGTCTGTACCCTTTCCGTTTATGCACACATCATGACCTTAAACCAACATTTGAGAACTGAAGATATTGTAAGGGTGATCGGTAACTTCGGAAGCCTGTATGTTACGATATTCATCACGGCTGCTGTTGGCATTATGAACTGTGTTGTATATTACAAATGGAAAAAATAGTTTCATTAAAAGGAGAACCACAATGGCACAGAATCCCGTTAGGTGGTTCGAGATCTATGTTCAAGACGTGAGGCGAGTAAGGAGGAAAGAAACCGATGATCAGAAAAGTGACCGTAGTATCAATCCTTGTGGCCGGGCTATTGATAGCTGGGTTATCACAAGCATCGAGTGCAGTAATAGAAACCCAGCACCTCATCGTAAGCGATGCCACCGGCAAATTATCGAATGATCAACTGAAAAGCTTGGCCGATCAAGCGCAAGTCATGTTGGAGCGCATTATTGCATTCTGGTCTGCCGATTCCGGAATAGACCGATTGGGAAAGATACGGGTTGTTTTCGATGTACCACGCAGGGATGTCTATTCAAGTGTCTTTTACTGGGAAAAAAAGGATGGTGAACGTATACGCGTTGTTCGGGTCTTCAGTTCTGAAGGATCGCCGCAAATGATGGCGCATAAGCTTACAAGCGCGGTATTTCCCCAAAAGGATAAATTGATTCGCAACATGATGGGTATTCTTACAGAGGCGCAGGTAGGCAATCCGCTAACATTTCCCATGTGCGGATTTGGCAGTGACGAATGGGTATTGGCTCTGCTGGAAACGAAAGCATACATCCCTCTCAGCGAATTGGGACCTGATCATGAGTCATGGGGGATGAAGGACTCAGGGGGCGGCAAACTTTCGATTCTTGATAAAGCCAAACAACACAAGGCCTACGCCGAAACAGGGTCCTTCGGCAACTATTTGTTTGAGACCTATGGAATCAACAAGATAAAGCAGCTACAACGACTCTCCCAGCAGAAGGATAGGCCATGGCGGGACGTATTCGGGAGTAGTTTGCAGGAACTTGAGGCCAATTGGCTTAAGCATTTGAGGACGAATGGAAAAACAAGAGAGGAAAATGTTTCGATAGTATTAAAGTTGTTTGAAAGAAACCCCGGTACAGCCTGTGCGGCGGCGCAGAAGCTTGTCCCCAGAAAACAGTAGACAACCAAGGCAGTATGATTCAGCTATTGACCGTATTTTCCGCCCAACCTATCACTCCAGCGGACGGCTACGCGCCGCCGCTTAGCGCCGCCGTTGGGCGGCTGACGATCATCACCAAACAAAGGAGCTACTAAATGAAAACAAACAATTTTTACCGTATCTTGTGGTGCGTGCTGCTTTCCGCATCCCTGTTGGCAGTGCCGATGCAATCGGCGTTTTCCTGCACCCGCGCTGTCTACTTCGGCAAGGAGGGTCAAACCGTCACCGGCCGGAGTATGGACTGGCTTGAGGATATGCAGTCAAACCTCTACGTCTTCCCGCGCAATATGGCCCGCGACGGCGGGCTCGGTGACAAGTCTTTGAAGTGGACCAGCAAGTACGGCAGCGTCATCACCTCCGGCTACGAGGGCGGCACTGCCGACGGTATGAATGAGAAGGGACTCGTCGCGAACCTGCTCTACCTCACCGAATCAGAGTACACGGCCCTGGAAGACACGCGGCCCGCCATCGTCACCAGCGCGTGGGCCCAGTACTTCCTCGACAACTTCGCAACCGTCGAAGAGGCCGTCGCCGAGATCCGCCAGGAGAAGTTCCGCATGGTCGCCGTAGCGGCCCCCAACGGCATCAAGGGTAACGTCCACCTCTCGATCTCTGACGCCTCGGGCGACTCGGCGATCCTTGAGTACATCAAGGGCAAGCTTGTGATCCACCACGGCAGGCAAAACCAGGTAATGACCAATTCACCGATCTATAGCGAGCAGATCCCCCTGAACGAGTACTGGAAGCAAATCGGGGGCACAACGATGCTGCCGGGCACGAACCGTGCCGCCGATCGTTTCGCCCGCGCGTCCTTCTACATCAACGCCGCCAGCCAGTCGGCCAATCCGCGCGAGGCCGTCGCCGCCGTCTTCAGCGTCATGCGCAACGTTAGTGTGCCCCGCGGCATAAGCACGCCGAGCCAGCCCAACATCTCGTCCACCATCTGGCGTACGGTTGCCGACCAGAAGAACAAGGTCTACTACTTCGAAGACACCGCCAGCCCCAGCCTTGTGTGGGTGAGGCTCAACCAGCTCGACTTCAGGCCGGGCTCAGGCGTCCGCAAGGTCACCCTCAACGGCAACCCTGACCTGGGCGGGGATCAGACAACAAACTTCAAGAAAGCCGGGGCGTTCAAGTTCATGGCGCCGCATTAAGCGTAGATGGATGAAGCGGATCACGTGGCCGCCCAGCAATGCGACGCAGCGGACAGCCCTTACAGGCTGCCGCTGATTGGTGGCGTTATGCGGAAGATTTGGAACAAGATGGAGTATTCTTAATGGCCGATTTGTTATTGTGGCTATATCTGGCCAATTCAGTTCTGTTAATAAATCACGAAATTGATTCCGCATACTGGAAGGAATGGGAATTATTCAAACTTCCAGGCGGCATTACCGGTTTCTTATTACTCCATTTTCCGCTATTGCTTTTTATTTTCTACGGATTGATCCTCGTTTCCCGGCATTCCGCATCAGGTTTCATTTTTTCATTAATTCTCTGTTTCGGTGGCATTTTTGCTTTTGTGATACATACTTATTTTCTCAGAAAAGGGCGAAGTGAATTTAATAAACCCCTTTCAAAATTTATACTCGTAGCGACACTGTTTGTGTCCATCATTCAATTGGTGGTAACTCTTTATCTTATGATTTAGGTGTTGCATAACAAATCGCTCATGAGGAATGCGGCAAAAAGCCACTATGCCCTTTAACTGTATCGTTAAGCCTGCAGGCCATACCCGTATATGATAAAGATGCCATTCGTTCGCGGAGGATTACCCGTTTGAGAGCTTCGGATGTATGCAGCAGATTGCAGGTGCTTGGCGACAGAGAAAGAGCACAGGTCCTGCAAAGATTCTTCAAAACAGCGCCGGGTGAATACGGTGAAGGGGATGTATTTGTTGGTCTTCGTGTTCCGGAGATAAGAAATTTAGCCAAAGAATACCAGGCACTCCCTTTTGCTGAGATCATCCAGTTGCTCCAATCATCCATCCATGAAGCAAGACTGCTGGCCCTTTTCATTCTGATTCGTGCCTACACACAAGGAAATTCTTCCCTTCAAGAGCTTATTTACAATCTGTACCTACAGAATACCCGGTTCATCAATAACTGGGATCTGGTCGATGCCTCGGCTGAGCACATCGTCGGCTCTCATTTGAGATATCGTAATCGGTCGCCACTCCATGCTTTAGCAGTATCTAACCTGCTTTGGGACCGAAGGATTTCCATTATGTCAACATTTCACTACATAAAGCATGGGGAATTTGCTGAGACATTGCGTATTGCAGAATTATTGCTCAGGGATTAAGGAGGACTTGATCCATAAAGCAGTTGGTTGGATGCTGCGGGAAATCGGTAAACGTGATCACCATACGGAAGAAGAGTTTCTAAAGGTAAACTACAAAATCATGCCACGGACGATGCTCCGGTATGCTATTGAGAAATTTCCAGAGAAGTTGAGGCGGCAGTATTTACGGGGAGAAATATAGTCCAGACCTGTCGTGGAGTCCGACAAGCGCATGCAGATGGACGCCGGCATCGCCCGTGTCTTTGATGCACGACGTTCGGACCTTCCTTACTGTTAGCTAACGAAGGACCTCTGGATGTGAAGGAGTACCGATTAACAGGTTGCAGCGGACAGGATGGAAACGAATTGCTGAGCTGCGCCGTTAGGGGTTGGCCATGACCATTCGCGAATTTCTGACCTACAAAAGCCGCAGAAACATGCTGGCAGGTTTTCTTGCATGGGTTGCCTTTGCGATCTCCATTTTCACTGCCCCGATGTTGAACACACCCCTTTTGCCGCTGGCTTTTTTTCTGCCCTTCATCGGCTGCGCTTTGGCTCAGGCGTTTTTTGTACGATGCCCGAAATGCAACGGCAACCTCGGGCCGTTGCTGGCACAGTCCATGTCACCGCTGACTCTGAGGTTCCGGGTCAATAACTGTCCCTATTGCGGCGTTGACTTCAATGACGCTCATCACACATAGGTAAAGACTGGCCGATCGTGGCCCACTGGGCCGCTCCGGCTTAGCTTTTCGTTAGAGCCTCACGACAATTTGTAGTGCCGTCCATTAATCTTTAATGAGGATGATATGGAAATATTTAATAAGAAATATTCACGAAATACGGGCAAGTTAGAAATCCTAACATCTTATATGCTCATCAGCCCGCAAAACTCATCAACCAAGAATCTATCAATCCAAATCTCTGAGGTGCCGATAGGATCAGAGCAGCCAATTCATGCTCATGAGCCAGAACAATGCTATTATATTATCAAGGGAAAGGGGCTGATGATTATTGAAAATGAGACCAGGGAAGTAGTTTCAGGAGATGCAATTTATATCTCCTCGAATAAAAAACATGGACTTAAAAATATAGGCGCTGATGTTTTAGAGTACTTGACAGCAAATTCACCGGTATTCATCAAAGAGTACGAAGACTTCTTGTGGCCATCAGATCCAGTTTAAAAAGTGCAGGGCTCTAACCAATGGATCCAGCGGTTGGCTAATAGCCACCGCTGATTTCCGTCGTTATCTGGAAATAACTTGACATGTATGCATCATATAGGCATACTTATGCATATATTCCTGAGAGGTGAAATCATGAGAACAACTCTGAATATTGATGAAAGCCTGATTGAGAAGGCATCAAGAATGACTGGGGTTAAAGAGAAAACTGCTCTGGTCAAGCTCGGGCTGGAGGCGCTGATTGCGAGAGAAAGTGGAAAAAGGCTTGCAAAACTGGGAGGGACAGAAAAGCAGCTGAAACCGATACCGAGAAGAGGCGCTCTGTAAAGTGGTCCTTGTTGATACATCAGTCTGGGTCTCGCATTTTCGAGAAACACAAATCGACCTTGTCAGGCTGCTTAATGATGGAGAAGTGGCATGTCATCCCTTTATTGCAGGTGAGCTTGCCTGTGGAAATCTAAGGAATAGGATGATCATACTTTCCCTTCTGGAAGCTCTTCCAGTGGCGGCTACCGTTGAGCACGGAGAGGTGCTTGCATTTATTGAGAATCATAAACTTATGGGGAAGGGGCTTGGATACATAGATATTCACCTCCTTGCTTCTGCCGTATTATCGCAACTACCCCTCTGGACACTCGACAAAAGACTGGGGCAGGCTGCCGACATACTCCATCACAACTATGAAAAGACGTCCTGATAACAGTTAGCTGCACCGGACGTGGCAAAATGGCGCGCCACGCCGGTGAGCATCGTGTTTGGCATGGTGGATCTATACATCAATGAGGTTATAATAACAGAGTATTGAAGGAGGAAAAATCATGGATACGAAGCAGATTGTGACAAGTTATCATAATGCCTGGACCAGCGGTGATGTGGCAAAAGCACGTGTTTACCTGGCTGATGATTTAGATTTTCAAGGAAGCATTGATACTTTCCGCAGGGCTGATGATTTTATCGTTGCGCTCACTATGTTCCAAAAGATGCTTCGGGGAATTAACTTAATTCAAAGCTTTTTTTCTGAAAGTGGCGCCGCGTTGCTATATGATTGCGACACGATGAGCCCTGCCGGTGTGCTTAGAACAGCCGAGTTCTTTACGGTTGCAGATGGTAAGACTAAATCTATTCGCCTGGTTTTTGATGCGACTGAGCTTCGAAAACTTATGGGTTGAATGAACGATTGAGAGTGTTACGGTAGAGGAA
>Ga0182027_10012223_pt1 | contig 12066 bp, 14 predicted proteins | sample 712E1DmetaG_FD_121300 | JGI IMG/M metagenome (GOLD analysis project Ga0182027, IMG submission 121300) | Permafrost microbial communities from Stordalen Mire, Sweden - 712E1D metaG (Illumina Assembly) | ecosystem: Environmental > Terrestrial > Soil > Wetlands > Permafrost | place: Sweden...
ATCAGCGAGAGGACCTGTAATGAGGCACTGAAGAGTCTATTAGAAGTAGGAGAAATAGTGAAATCCCCGGAGGGCCATAAAGTGAGGTATTCATTGAAATGATTTGGGAAGACGGCAACACGGCAATCATATAAATACATTGCCGTGTTGCCGAGTTAGTAGGAGGGAAACATGTCCTGTGTAAAAGATATGCATTGTGCATTATGTGAAAGGTACCATATAAGTCCCCGGCTGAAGGAAGGTTGGTTTGCCCGGGAATATCGATGCGGAAAGAAAACGGATACAGCCAAGAGATTGATTTGTCCGGATTGCCTGAAGAAAATTCTGCATTTCGAAATAAATGAAGATGGCGTTAGCTAATGGAACAAAGGAGCAATGAGATGAACCCACCGATAATTACAGACACCGGCTATAAAGAGCTGCTGGCTATTGCCGAAGAGCAATACCAGCTTGCTGAGAAAATGTATTGGCTATACCAGGAGAAGCTGAATGTTGACTTTTACGATGGGTATATTGCGCAGTTGGCGGTATATGCTAGACAGATTCAACAAATACGTTTGGTTAATCCCCAGTATCTCGAACTCAAACTAAAAGATGTACTGGTTGAAGTAAACGAACTGTGGCCTGGACACGGCAACGAGGTTTTAACAGCGGAGCTCATAGCTAAAGTCGCCTTATTACTTGATAAGGCAACAGCACTGGGTTGGAAACAACCTTTACCCGAAACATCGGTATACAGTTGTGAAGTCTGTGGTTTTAAAGGTCATCTGGGCGTAGATATTGTCCAACGTCCATTTTTCAATAGGGTCCTTCGACGAGATTCCACCCGGTGGGAATGCATAGATATTGAACGATGCCTCAATAGGACAGGACGATGAAGAAGAAACTGCTAGGTTGTGAGCTGGTCCCTCGCGTAAAATCGGTGCCGGAATTGGTACCGGCATCGATTTCTCCTAGCTTTGATAATAAAATCCTGTATACGATCCGCCATCAGCGGTTGAGAATACAAGAAAAATAGAACTGAAAAGGATGGAGTAAATACAATGATAAAGCTTGCAATTAAAGACGAAGAGACCACCACGAACGCTGATGAATGTGCGATTTGTGGCAGAAAGCTGGTTGATTCAACAATCGACCTTGGACTATTCCTGGCGGATTCGTGGGACTCCGTTTGCTGGGATTGTGGTGACTATCTGGCTCCTCAATTGGTGCGAATTCTGAGATTAATACGCGGGGAAGATTCCAATGAAATGGATGAGCACAAGTTAATGAAGCTTGAGGAATACGCCAATAACAAAATGGTGATATTCGATCGGTTTGACGCCTTTAAGGGTATTCCTCATCACAAGGTCGGAACTACTGCCGATCCTGGCCGCAGAATGAATGGTGATAAAGATGGCGATTTCCTGTCACACGACGTGGCAGGAGAGTTGGTATCGGAATGCGGATCAGTGCGAATGTTAGTGCCCCGAGGAACAAAACCTGAAGACGCTTTAAGACTTATCAGCAAAATCCTGGAGATGATTAAAGCGAATGCAAGTGTATTGACTGTTTCAGAAAGTCCAACAGATAACAATGCACTTTCTGATGAACTCATTGATGAGTTGGCAAATGCGGTTGATCCAAACGACATTATCTGAGAGGTGGAACATGTCTAATCGTGAAGTTATAAAGACCAAGATGCCGTGGCATAAGTGGCTTTTGCCAGCGGTCGGAGGAACCTGGCTTAAAACGCAACAACATTGAAAAGTGGTTGCATTTTAGCGGTTTATTGGTCGAAGCCGGATGGAAAAAAGGCGGGATTAGATAGGAGAGATGTGGATGGAAATTAAAGAATTGCAACAATTTAGACATTTTGTTGCGGAGGAGAGTGCCGATGTCAAGTAGCTTTGGGTTGATGAATGTACCATCACTTAAAGACAAACCAGCCGTTACCGAGGAGGAAGCCAAGATGATCTGGAACGCCGCCATGAAACCGATGATTGCCATGTTAACAAAGGTGCTCTGGTATACCGGTCTAAGGATTTCGGAAGCCTTAGCGTTGACTACAGTGTCACTTCAAAGAGATGGGATGGATTTCAAGTTACAGGTAATGACTGAGAAAGCAGGTAAGATCAAGGGTCAGAGTAAACCGGACGCTTTACCGATCCCGCATATGCTCGGACTGGACCTGGTTGATTACATCCGGCAGCATTGTTCTTCCGGCAGTCTTCTATTCCCCATTCATCGGTCCACCGCCTGGCGACAAATACGGAAATGTGCGGCGTTATCCGGGCTTCCCAATTGGCGGGAAATCCATCCCCATTCGTTTCGGCACGGGTTTGTTTACGACAAGGCAAGTAAAGGGGTCCACCCTTACGTTCTAACCAAGTTAGCCCGTCATCGTGATCTTAAAACGACATTGGGATATTATCGTCCTACGGATAAAGATTTGCGGGATGCGATGGAACGATAAAACATGATGTTGGTAATCCTTCCTCAACGGGAAAGTTATTGACAAGGAGGAGTAATTATTATGGTAGATGACCTGGATAGATTACCGAGCCGTTTCGCCGCGCGGTTAATAACGTCCCTTACATCCGAGGCTATTGCCGAATGTTATGCTTTGGGAAAAATGACACGCGAGGTCGACGATGATTCTATTACCCTTTTTTTATTCTACATACTGTGTTCTTTATGTTTACGCTATATCCGGCAAACAAAACTTAAAAAAACTGATATGGAGTTCCAGAAGATAATCCATAATTTGGCGCAGGTATCAAGCTTGTTTCGACGGGATGAAAAACCTATGTCTTATGGAGATACATTGAGGATACTCACCGTTGATGAAGCGATCCCAGCTGACATCGATCTTGATTATACGGAAACAGAACCATTGGAATATGTCACGATTTCGCGGTTTGTTGACGTGCTGTTGCTAGCAATTGACATTTTACAAGATTACGAATCATCTATACCCCTGTCAACAATGGAAAATTTAACTCCCGAAGAATTCCAGCGACATTTTGCCTTCAAACAGCCAGGATTTGACAATGTGGTGGAATCAGCACGACGGACGGTTATCAAAGTCGCTCAATTACGAATGCTGAGAAAAGCGGTGAGTGGGACTCGGTTGCGCGGGACGCAACTAATTAGGAAGGACGATAATGAATTCCCGTTTGAATTATAAATTGGGGTTACCATGTAACAATCTAATTAAAAGTATGTCTTCGATGTCGCCCTATTATATCTTTTAAATATTAACTGGCCGCGGCGCCAAAGGGGTCGCTTTTGAAACCTAAATTTGATATGCGAAACTTCAAATCAAAGCAGTTTACTAACAAGAGCGGTAAACCGTTTCGGACCAAAGCGCATTTTGCCAAGTTTGATACTGTTCACAATGCGACTCGGACTCGTGTGTACATGGTGTTATATTGGCGGAGATTTAAGCTGAAATTGAACACCGGCCTGACTTTAGGCCAATTAGTAAATGAAAGCGGTGTTAAATACAAATATGTTAAAACCAGGATTGCAAGATGGTGTGCATGGGGATTCCTGCAACGCAGATTTACCGTTAAGAATGGACATGCCGTATTTTCTTATTCCATTGCGGAGAGAGGCGTCCATTTCATAGTTGATGTCGTGCCAAAGGAATGGCTGGAGAAATATGCGCAGATGATTAGGGATAATAGAAAATCAAAATGAAGAATGGAATTGCAATTTGAGCTTGTTCGAGAAATGGATTTAGCGAGCAGATGTCAACCTGTTTAGAGACTCCTTAAAACGAAGATGCTCTGTCAACCACTCCAGAGCCTCTTCTATAAGCTAAAGGAGATTAAATGAAAATGTATTATGATTTTACGATTCCAGAGTAGGGAAATCAATAGCGATTTTGTACTAGGACTTGTAAAAACGAAGATGGCCTGGGATTGTACAGCCAGGCCATCTCCAATTAAGCGGTTGACGATGGGTGCACATCATCAAAACAAAGGATAACAGGGACAATTCATAGAATCAACAAGTAAAGAAAAAAATATTTAAGGGAGTTTGTAAGTTAAATTGAAGTCTATATCTACAGGTCTTTTATGTAATGCTTTGGCAATCTTGCTTCTTGTATGGGACCGTACTTGCAGGCCCTTCTCAATCCTCACGATTGTGGTGGGTGAGACGTTAGCCCACATTGCCAGGACGACAATAGTTAGATGTTTTTCCTCTCGAATCTCTTTTAATGTTTTCATGTCAGATTTACCAATCAATAGAATCAACGCCCAAGGCTTTGATCAGAGCTCGCTTTGTGGTGAAGTTGGGCTTTACATTCTTACCGTTTTCAATTCTGGATATAGTTGCATGAGCAACACCGGATTTTTCAGCGAGGTCCCGTTGGCTCATGAGGGCTTTTTCCCGGGTTTGTTTCAAATTCATGGAAATATTATACCACAGTGCTACAAGAACGATAACAAGGTGTTGACACAATGATTAGTACTATGGTAGTATTATGGTATTAAATAGATAAAAGGGGGATTGCAATGGCCAGAGGAAGTATTGTACAAAGAGGGAGTAGTTACCGGGTGAGAATCAGTTACCAAGATGATGCCGGTAAGAGACATCAGATATCCAAGACCACATCCAGCAAGGGACGGGCGGAAAAGTTAAGAACTCAAATACTTAGCGAACTGGACAAAGGTATTCTGGCGAAACCAAATAAGTTGACCACCGGAGCATATCTGGAACAATGGCTAAAAGGTTCCGTGGCTTCGACGGTTGCCCCCGGTACATATGGGTCTTACGCCTATATTACAAAAAAATACCTGATACCGGAATTGGGTGGTATCAAGTTGTGGAATCTGAAACCTCAACACCTTCAACGTCTTTATGCTGATAAACTTCAGCAAGGTTTAAGTCCGCGTTCAGTTCAGCTCATGCACATTACTTTACATAAAGCGTTGAAGAACGCTATAAAAACTGGGTTAATATCTCGTAATCCCATAGACCTTGTAGATCCACCCAAAGTGGAACGTCACGAGATGAAAACGATGACAGAAGAAGATATTGGTCGGTTCTTGGATGAAGCGCGCAAAGGGGATTATTACACCTTATTTTACATATACTTATTTACCGGCATCCGGCGAAGTGAGGCTTTAGCTTTGAGATGGAGCGACGTGGACTTACTCGGTTGCCAGCTGTCCATTAATAAGACTATGCAATTTCTAAATAAAAAAGTCACCTTCAAATCGCCCAAGACGGCTAATTCTCGCCGTTTGGTAGCGCTCTCTCCCAGCACGAGTGTTGTTCTGAGACTTCATAGAGAGGCACAAAACAAAATCAGGAAATATAAAGAGGAGTCCCCAGTATCGGATGATGACTTGGTTTTCTGTCAATCTGACGGCTCACCGTATTTACCAAACACAATTAGCCATGCCTGGATAAAATTGGTAAAGAAATGTGGACTTGACGGCGTTAGACTTCATGATGCACGGCATACTCACGCTACACTCCTTTTCAAAAGCGGTGTGAGTGCTAAAGTAATTCAAGAACGCCTTGGACACTCATCGGTTGCCTTTACGATGAACACTTATGTTCACGTATCACCGGGGATGCAGAAGCAGGCGGCTAATCAATTTGATGACGCTGTAATTCCTGATAAATCCGCTAAGAGAGTTCGTTAGCATGGTACTGAAAAAGAGGTAAAAAGGTTAAAATCAAACCCCATTTCGTGGTTGTACGTTCACTTTGAATCGGGGATGCCCAAATGATTGATTTCTTAAAATGCCATGCCTATGTAATATCTTTGCGTCAAATGGTACTAAAGTTCGGGTTCATTGTCCAAAATGGGGATATGAATGCGGCCCTGTCAATGATTTAATAGTGTCAAGACGCATCAATAATTTTTCCCAACAAGGAGATTACGCTCGTGTCAATAGAAATCGATGGGCAGAAATATTATAGGACGTCGGAAGCTTGTAAAAAGACAGGCATAAGCCGGGCGACCCTTTTTCGATGGCTTAAAGCCGGTGTTCTGGAGAAGTACCATAAAGACCGAAGAGGCTGGATGATGTTCAGAGAAGAGGACTTGAATAAGATCCGAGCAGAAGTAAGAAAGATTAAAGTTGAATATGCTTATCCCGAAAGGAAAAATGCTAAGAGCTGATCAAACCAATGAAGAACTCAGTTTCGAACTACAGCGTTTAAGAAAGCGTGTATCCGAATTAGAATCGTTCCATATCGAGAAAGCTGGGCAAGCGCTGCAAGAATCCGAAAAGAACCTCCGTAACTATTTGGATAGTTTACCTATGGGGATTTACATCATAGATCCCGACGCCAATATTTTGTATGCGAATCAGGCGTTATTGGATATCTTTGGTTACGAGAGCTTCGACGAAATCAGAACATGCCCTATAGGTGAACACTATACGCCTGAATCGCAAGTAGGTTTAATTCAGCGCAGGGAGCGATACTTACGCGGTGACCGCAATCCGGAAACGTTTGAACTAGATATTATTCGCAAAGATGGTTCCATCCGGAATTTACAGGCTTATCGGAAGGAAATTTTATGGGATGGCAAGAAGCAGCGTCAGGTCATCTATGGCGATATTACCGAGCGCAAACAGGCAGAAGAAGCTCTGAAAGAGTCAGAGACGAGGTACCGGAATGTAGTCGAACTCGCCAAAGATGGCATATGCATTATCCAAAACAAGTTGGTTAAATATTGCAACCCACAATTAGCGGAAATGTTTGGCGGTACCACTGAAGAGATCAAAGATACCCTCTTTTCCAATTACATACACCCCGATGCGTTATCAATGGTAGTTGATCGCTACAGTCGGCGAATGGCGGGTGAACATCTTCCATCCAAATACGAAACAGTCCTCAGGCGTAAGGATGGGAGAAAATTAAACGTCGAACTCAATGTGGGCATATTAGAATACCTTGGACAGAATGCTGAGATAGTGATTATTCATGACATTACTGAACGTAAGCAGGCGGAAGACACATTGCGGGACAGCGAGGAGAAGTATCGGCTGATTGTCGAGAACACCCAAGACCTTATTTTCACTGTGAATTCTGCGGGAGAGCTAACTTATAGTTCTGCTTCCTTCAAACAAGTACTCGGCTATGATAGCGCTGAGATTATAGGTCATTCCTTCCGGACAATAATTCACCCTGATGATATATCAGCTGTCGAGGAAGCGATGCAATGTAATATTAGGGATGGCTACCAGAAGTCAGGCGGCATTGAATTCCGCGCTCGAAGTGCTTCTGGTGATTGGCAGTGGTACAGCGGTAGGGGCACCACCCTGCGTGACTCAAACGGTAAATTTACTAATTTTCTTGGTATTGCCAATGACATCACAGAACGTAAGCAAACAGAACAAGCATTACAGGCATCGGAAGAAAACTTCCGCAACTCAATGAATAGTTCCTTGATGGGTATTCGTATCGTTGATGCAAAATGGCACACCTTATACGTAAATCGAGTATTCCTGGATATCTTTGGTTTCAAAAATATCGATGAAGTTAGCAGGACCTCTTTGCAAGATCGTTACACACCAGAAGAGCGTGCGCGGTATCTTCAGCGTCAAGAGAAACGAGAGCGAGGCGAATCAGTTCCAGACAGTCCGGCAGTTGAAATAGTTGGCAAGGACGGTGCCATTCATGTTATAAAAGTTTATCTCAAGGAAGTTTTTTGGGATGGCAAACAGCAACGCCAACTGATCTATCAAGATGTTACTGCCATCCACCAAGCGGAGAAGGCCTTACGGGCATCAGAACAAAACTTCCGCAATTCAATGGACAGTTCAACGATGGGCATTCGCATCATCAATGAAAGCGGGCATATTTTGTATTGGAATCAAGCATTTCTGGATATCTTTGGTTACCAGGATATTGGTGAAATTAGAAAAATCCCACTGGAACAACGTCTTACATCGGAAGGGTATGCCAATTATCTTAGGCAGAAGGAAAGAGCAATACACGGTGAACCAATCCCGGATAAATCGGAAATTGACATTGTACGCAAAGATGGGGATATTCGGCATTTAGAAGTTTTCCTTAAGGAAGTTCTCTGGGATGGTAAGAAGCAGTTCCAGACTCTCTACAATGATATAACTGAACGCAAGACATTAGAAGCCAATAACGCTTATCTTGCCACGTTTCCCGAAATGAATGCAGACCCTATCCTTGAACTCGACCTGGAAGGCAATCTCAAGTACCTGAACCCGGCCGGTAAACGAATCTTCCCCGATCTTCCTACGCTGGGGTTAAGACACCCGTTCTTAGAAGATTGGGAAGAACTGATTAAGCAGATCAGACCTGGTAACTCGGTTCAACCCATTATCCATGAAGTGTCATTCGGTGACTCGTTCTACGAGCAGACATACGTCCCGGTCAATGAAAAACGGACACGTATTTACTGTCGCGACGTTACCGAACGCAAACGGGCTGAAAATCTAGTAAAAGAGAGTGAAGAGAACTTAACAGCTTATTTGGAAAACGCGCCGGATGGAATTTATATGAACGATTTGAAAGGATGTTTTCTCTATGGCAACAAGAAAGCAGAGGAAATCCTTGGATATGAAAAAGAAGAACTTATCGCCAGTAATTTCCTCAAACTCAACCTGCTTCCGCCAAAATATTTAGCAAAGGCTGGCAAGTTATTGGCAATCAACGCAATGGGCAGAAACACAGGACCCGACGAATTTGAATTGGAGAGAAAGGATGGAACCATTATATGGGTGGAGATAAACACGGCTCTTATCAAACAAAAAGACAAAAAGGTAGTTCTCGGTTTTGTCCGTGAGATTGGCGAACGCAAACGTGTTGAGGAAAGGCTGGAACAAGCAGCCGGAGAATGGAGAACAACCTTTGATTCTATCTCTGATCTAATTATGATTCACGACAAAGATAACCGGATCTTACGGGTAAATAAGGCAGTGGCCGATTTGCTCAAAACAACACCTAAGGGGATTATCGGGAAGTTCTGCCATGAAGTAATGCATGGCACAAACGAACCACCGGTCAATTGCCCTCACTTGCGGACAATTGTCTCCGGTAAATCTTCCGAATTGGAAACATTCAATTCCGTTGTTGGAGTTCATTTCGAAGAATCGGCCTCTCCCATGTTTAACGATAAAGGAGAAATTACAGGCTCAGTTATCGTTGCCAGAGATGTGACTCAGCAGAAACGGATGGAGGAACAGCTCATCCTGACAGACCGTCTGGCATCAATCGGCGAGTTGTCTTCCGGAATTGCACACGAACTCAATAACCCTTTAACCAGTGTTATCGGGTTCTCGCAACTGCTGATGGATAGTGATATCCCGGCCAATATAAAAGAAGATCTGGGCATTGTTAACAGCGAAGCGCAACGTGCTGCGGCAATCGTCAAAAACCTTTTGACGTTTGCCAGAAAGCACCCGCCGGTCAAACAACTCAGTCAGGTTAATGCAGTAATCGAAGATGTGCTGAGGCTGCGGGCTTATGAACAGAAAGTAAACAATATTGAGATTGAAAACCATCTGGCGCCGAATCTCCCTGAAATTATGATTGACCATTTTCAAATGCAGCAGGTCTTTCTCAATATCATGGTTAATGCTGAATTTGCAATGTTAGAGGCACACCATCGGGGAAAACTAATCATAACTACAGAGAAGTTGGAGGGTATTATCAGGATTAGTTTCGTCGATGACGGCCCGGGAATTACTAAAGAAAATTTGAAGCACATATTTGATCCTTTTTTTACCACTAAAGAAGTTGGGAAAGGGACTGGATTAGGACTCAGCATTTGCCACGGGATAGTTACGGAACATGGCGGTAAAATATACGCCACGAGTGAAAAAGGGCGAGGAGCAACTTTCGTAGTGGAGTTACCTCTTTTAAGCGAACAATAGTGCCAGGGGGTGGTTTGTGGAACAGAATGAAGTTAAACGGCAAAGTGTTCTGGTGGTTGAAGACGAACCGTTTATTGCTGCGGTTTGTCTGAAAACCCTCGTTAGAGAAGGGTTTCAGGTAGACATTGCGGTAAATGGAGAGGTTGCTCTAGGCATGTGGAGGAAAAAGGATTATGACCTCTGTATTAGCGATGTCCGGACACCGCGGATGAATGGCATCGAACTCTATAGGCAATTAGAAACAGAACGTCCAGGGGCAGTGAAAAAGTTTATCTTCACCACCGGAGACGTGCTGAGTGGCAACATCAAGTCATTCCTGGAAGAGACAGGCGGTCTATACCTACCCAAGCCGTTTGCACCGGAAAACCTCAGAGCCATAGTTAAAACGTTTTTTGTTTTGGTTTGATATTCCCAACCGGGGAAGGAAATAAATGGCGAATCGTGAACAGAAGATACTAATAGTTGATGATGAGGCAATGATTAGACGGCTACTGACCCTGAAGCTGTCAAAACAAGGTTACCATTGTGAAGAGGCTGGCAGCGCTGTTGCGGCATTGGATAAAATGGGGACTTATCAGGCAGACCTGATAATGCTGGACATGAAAATGCCGGGGATGTCAGGAATGGATTTGCTGCCGAAATTAAAAGCAATTTATCCCGATACCGCAGTGATTATGGCGACAGCAGTCGCAGAAGCCAATCTGGCAATTCAGTGCATGCGACTGGGCGCCGATGACTATATTACCAAACCCTTTAATTTGGATGAGGTCTCTCTTAATGTAGAAAAAACGCTTGAGAAAAGAATTCTTGAACGACAAATCAAAGAATATCAGGAGCAACTAGAGCAAAAGGTCGACCAGCAGACGGGAGAAATCAGAAGGTTATTTCTCGGTTCCATCGAGGCTCTGGTGATTGCACTTGAAGCTAAGGATAAGTACACCGCCGGGCACTCCCGCCGGGTAACTGAGATAGCTTTAGCCATTGGGCGAGAACTTAATTTATCTGGAGAAGAACTAGAAAACCTGCGCTGGGGGAGTCTGCTGCATGACGTCGGTAAGATTGCAGTCGACCATTTTGTACAAAACAAGCCCGGTAAGCTTACTCCTGCGGAATACGAACATATTATGATTCACGCTCATGTCGGTGCGGGTATCGTGAAGCACGTGGTTAACGTAAAAGTAGTTGAAATGGTCGAGCATCATCATGACCACTACGATGGCACTGGACTTCATCAGGAAATAGCCGGAGAAAATATCCCACTGGGAGCCAGAATATTGGCGATAGCTGATGCTTTCGATGCTATGACCTCTGACCGTCCTTACCGCCCGGCAATATCTATTGCTGCAGCACGGGAAGAAATCAAGCGATGCATAGGAACCCAGTTCGACCCGGTTGTAGCCAGTGCCTTCCTAAAAACAGACACGGCTTGCCACGACAGTGATAAAGACATAAAAGTTGCCATAAACATGCCGGTAATACATTAAAAACAAAAGGGGTACTAGAAGAAATGGAACAGCCAATTACTAAAAAGAAAGTACTCATTGTTGATGATGAGCCAAATGTGAGGCGCCTGTCACGCACAATATTGAGCAAAAAATTCGATATTGTTGAAGCTGAAGACGGGAAACAGGCAGTAGAAATTGCTAACATTCAAAACCCGGATGTAATTCTGATGGATATGATGATGCCAAAGATGGATGGTCTGACTGCTTGCCACATTATTAAGAACGGCCCAGCCACGAAATCGATTCCGGTCATCATGGTTACTGCCATCGGTTTTGAACTCAATATCAAACTTAGTCAACATATGGGGGCCAGTGCTTATGTAACTAAGCCCTTTGCCATTAAAGATCTATTTGATAAAATCGATCAAGTCCTCCAACCCTGATAAGACGCAGAGGTATTAAGGAGAAAATATGGGAAAAACAATACTTATTGTCGAAGACGAACCTAAGAACATGACATTGACCAGGGACTTACTCAAAATATCCGGTTATGAAACCATAGAGGCATGGGATGGCAGACAAGGCGTTGAAAAGGCTAAATCAGCCCAACCGAACCTGATCTTGATGGATATCATGATGCCCAAGATGGATGGCTATGCGGCATGCAGTGCAATTAAAGCTGATCAATCCACTAAAAACATCCCTGTAGTTATGGTTACCGCCGTTGGTTTTGATCTCAACAAGAAACTAGCCAA
>Ga0182027_10012224_pt1 | contig 12065 bp, 7 predicted proteins | sample 712E1DmetaG_FD_121300 | JGI IMG/M metagenome (GOLD analysis project Ga0182027, IMG submission 121300) | Permafrost microbial communities from Stordalen Mire, Sweden - 712E1D metaG (Illumina Assembly) | ecosystem: Environmental > Terrestrial > Soil > Wetlands > Permafrost | place: Sweden...
GCCGATACGGTGAACCGGATGCAGAACATCGCTGGAACCATGAACCGGTTTATCGACCTGCCGGGGACGGTTTCGCTGCTCAACCAGGAGCGCACCAACAACAAGTTGTACGTCTCGCTGGTGGAATCGAGCCCGACGGCGTACTACGACGACAAGACTCTGCCGAGCCTGCCGGCCTCGGTGCTGAACGTGATGCAGGCGGGGCGGGCGTCGAACCGCTCGCTGTTTACATCGCCGGAGACGGCGACGGAGCAGATGGCCCTGCCGTTCGATTACGTAGTGAGCGGCAGCTATTCGCTGCGCATCCACGTGAAGTAATATGACCAAGGTAAAAAACCCGGGGACAGACGGAACGTTTTCCGGTTTGCGAGGCGGAAAAACTGGAAAACGTTCCGTCTGTCCCCGGGTTTTCGCGCTCTTGTGCCTGCCTGTTTGCGCGCTGTTCGGCGGGCAAACGCGCACGTGGTCGCAGGGGGAGTTCGCAGATTTCGAGAAGGGCATCATCAAGAACCTCTCGCTGCGCAGCGATGGGCAACTCACCCTGGCGCCGCTCTCGCGGGAGTTGTTCGACACCTCGTCGGCCTACCTATGGGCGCTGGCGCGGGATTCCAAGGGCAACCTCTACGCGGGAGGCGGCAACGGCGCCAAGCTCTACCGCATTCCGCCGGATGGCAAGGGCAAGCTGCTGGCGGACTTGGACGCGCTGGAGATTCACGCCATCGCGGTCGATTCCAAGGACCGGGTGTACGCGGCCACGTCGCCGGACGGCAAGGTGTATCGCATCGCCGCCGGCGGCAAGCCGGAGGTGTTCTACGATCCCAAGTCGAAGTACATCTGGGCGCTGGAGTTCGATAGCCAGGGAAACCTGTTGGTGGCCACGGGCGACCCCGGTGAGATCCACCGCGTGGCGCCCGACGGCAAAGGGCGGGTATTCTTCAAGAGCGATGAGACGCACGTGCGGTCGATGACCATCGACGCAAGCGACAACGCCATCATCGGGACCGACCCCGGCGGCCTGGTGGTCCGGGTATCGGCGGCCGGCGAGGGTTTTGTGCTCTACCAGACGCCCAAGCGGGAAGTGACGGCGGTAGGGGTGGCGGGCGACGGCGCCATCTATGCGGCGGCGGTGGGGGCCAAGCAGGCGGTTCTGCCCACGCCCGTGCCCGCGCTGCCGATGCCCGCGGCCGCGGTGGCAACCGTGGCGGTGAATCCGCCGGGAACGCCCGGGACCACTGTGGCCCGGCCTCCGGCTCAACCACCGGCTTCACTGGGCGCACCCGCGGGGGTGAGCGGAGGCAGCGAAGTGTACCGCATCGAGCCCAACGGCAATCCGCGGCGGATCTGGAGCCACGCGCAGGACGTGGTGTACGCCATCGCGTTCGATAGCGCGGGCCGCGCGGTGTTGGGCACGGGGAACAAGGGCAATGTATACAGGATTGAATCGCCCACGCTGTGGACGGCGCTGCTGACCGTGCCGGCCACGCAGGTGACGGCGTTTCAAACGGGGCGCGAGGGCCGTCTTTACGCGGGGACCGGGAACGCCGGCAAGGTGTATGAGATTGGCCCGGAACTGGAGCGCGAGGGCGGCATCGAGAGCGACGTTTTCGACGCCGGGATGTATTCCTTGTGGGGCAAGCTGAGCTTCGAGGCCAAATTGAACGGCGGGAAGGTTGCCATCGCCGCGCGCAGCGGCAACCTGGATCAGCCGCAGAAGAACTGGAGCGCTTTCTCGCAGCCCATCACAGAGCCGAAGGGCGGGCGCGTGGGTGTGCCGGCGGCGCGGTTCGTGCAGTGGAAGGCCACGCTGATGGCCGATGGCTCGGGGCATTCGCCGGAACTGGAATCGGTGGACCTGGCGTACCTGCCGAGGAATGTCGAGCCGCGCATCGAAGAAATCGAGATGACGCCGCCCAACTACAAATTCCCGGCGCCTGCTACGCCGGTGGTAACGACGCAGCAGACGCTCAATCTGCCGCCGCTGGGGAAACGCCCGACGCCGGCGTTTACAATCGACGCGACCACCACCACGCCCACCATGCAATTCGCCAAAGGGTATGTGGGCGCGCGCTGGCTGGCGTCGGACCCCAACGGCGATTCGCTGATCTACACCGTGGAGATCCGCGGCGCCAGCGAGACGGAGTGGAAGCTGCTGAAGGATCGCGTGGCGGAGAAATACATCTCGTGGGATTCCACGGCCTTTCCGGACGGAGAATACCACCTGCGCATTACGGCGTCGGATGCGCCCGGCAATCCACCGTCGGAGGCGCTGACGGCGCGCATGGAGAGCGACGCGTTCTGGATCGACAACACGCCGCCCAAGATCACGGGCCTGGCCGCCTCGCGCGCCGGCGACAAGCTGGAAGTCCGCTGGCACGCCGCGGACGCGCTGAACAACATCACCAAGGCCGAATACTCGCTGGATGGCGGTGAATGGACGGTGGTGGCGCCGGTGACCAAGCTCTCGGATTCGCTGGACCTGGACTACGATCTGACGATCGACGCCGGGCCGGGAGAGCACACCATCGCGGTGCGGGTCGAAGACGAGTACGACAACCTGGCGAGCGACAAAGTGGTGGTGCGGCCCTAAGGGCGCTTGACCAGTTTGACCAGACGATAGCTACCCACAACGAGTTCGGTATCCAGCCTCTGCACGCCCGGCATGCCCCCGCAGCGGCTGTAGGGGTAGGGAATGTTACAAACGTGTGTAGCCAAAAGAGACCGGATTCTCCTGCCAGAATGGGACCTGGCTTGGGTGGGCCGGGTGCGCGGTAGCTGCGCACAGTACCAATGAGCCCAGACGGGAAGCCCCGTCGCCCGGGAAGCCGCACTTTCGATTAACGGTATAAGTCGTGTGTTTTCTTAAAATTAAACTATAAGGAACAGTAGATGTGAAAATCTTATTGCGAAATCCGGCGAAAGGGCGTATACCTTAGAAAGGTAAATTCCGGGGTTAGGCATTTTCAGATGGCGAGCGGCAACAGAACGGATCAAACGAGGCTGAACCGCCCAATACAAACGTGTGCTGAAGTTTTGCACCAGTAGCCCGGGAGGCCTCATGAGGATCCCGGATGGAGGTGCTTCGTGGTACTACGCAGCCGCTTGGCGATTTTTCTTGGCCTGTTTGCTGGCCTGGTTTACGGCCAGGTCGACCGGGCCAACCTCAATGGAACTGTGACGGATGCGAGCGGATCGCTCGTTCCGCAGGCGCGAGTCGAACTGGTCTCGCACGACACCGGCCTCAAGAGAGAGGCCGAGACTGGGCCTTCGGGGGTTTTCAGCATTACCGGCCTGCCCATTGGGTCATACGATCTGAAGGTATCTCGCGACGGATTTCGTTCCTCCGAGGTGAAAGCAATTCAGCTTTCCGTGGGCCAGACTCGCAATTTGGACGTCACGCTCGAAATAGGCGCGACATCCTCGCAGATCGAAGTGCAGGCCGAGGCCACGGCGCTTGAAACCAGCGACGCCCAGGTGGGCGGAGTGCTCGAACATTCGCAACTGAGCGACATCCCCATCAACGGGCGAAACTGGGCCACACTCGAGACGCTGGTCCCGGGAGCCATCAACACCGGCGGCGGCGGCCAGAGGGACATCCGGTTCAACGGCCGGGGGCTGGACGACAATAACTTCACTTTCGACGGCATCGATGCCACGGGCGTTCAGGAGCAGAGCCAGAAGTCGGATGCGCGCTTGAACATTTCCCTGGAGTCGATTGCCGAGTTCCGCGTGAATTCCTCGAACTACACGGCCGACAGCGGCTCGTCGGGCGGCGCCCAGATCAACGCCGTTTCGAAGACCGGGACCAACAACTTTCACGGCGGAGTCTTCGAGTTCTTGCGCAATGACGCGTTCGACGCGCGCTCGCCGTTCGATCCCTCGAAGATCCCGCCCTTCCGTATGAATCAGTTCGGCGCCAGCGGAGGCGGGCCGATCCGTAAGAACCGCACTTTCTTCTTTGCGGACTATGAAGGCATCCGGCAGCGCCTGACACAAACCACCATCGGGTTTGTGCCCAACGCTGCGTTCCGGGCCCAGGTTCTGGCGACGTCGCCGGCTCTTCAGCCAATCCTCAACGGCTATCCGATCGGCTCGGTGCGTGTCGACAATAACACCGACGAGTGGATCGGGCCGGGCACAAACTCAGTACGCGAAGATAGCGGGACGATTCGTGTGGACCACCGGTTCACCGACAACACCACCGTGTTCGCTCGCTATAACATTGACGACGCCTTTGTCAACAAACCGTACAGCACGGATGCAATCGGATATGTGGGCGCGCGCAACACCATTGAGGTTCGCCCCCAAAACCTGGTACTTCAGTTAACGCACGTGTTCTCGCCGAGGGTCGTGAACGAGGTGAAAACCGGGATGAACCGTTCCGCGTACCACCACCCGACGATCGGAACGGCTCCCGTCACCGTCCAAAGCGTGCCCGGTTTCACCGACCTGGGCGCCAACCAACTCGATCTGGAAGTGGGCACGACATTCACCTATATCGACAACCTGAGCATTATCAGGGGACGGCACACCTTTAAGATGGGAGTGGATATCGAGCGCATTCGCCTCAACAATTCCAGTGTCGGCACGCCGTACTCGATTATTGCTTTCGCCAGCGCCGCCGATTTCATCAAGAATAACGTCGATTCGATCAGCGCCTACGCGGCGCTGCCCGTGGGCGGCATGCGGCGCACCTACTGGATGGGCTACGGGCAGGATGAGTTCAAGGTGCGCCCCAACCTGACCTTCAATCTGGGGCTGCGATACGAGTTCTACTCGGTGATGAGCGAGGTATTGGGCCGCATCGCCGTGGTGGACTTCGCGTGTGGCGGCTTCTGCCCGGCGGGCACACCCATGTATGCGCCCAACCACAAGAACCTCGCACCGAGGGTGGGAGTGGCGTGGACTCCCGCGGGGGCCGGTGGAAAAACCGTCATCCGCAGCGGCTGGGGAATGTACTACGGCGCCAACCAGAACGACGACTTCAGCGATCCTCACGAGAGCACGGCCGCCCGCTATGCCCTATCGTCGGCGGATGTGAAAAACCTTTCGTACCCCCTGACGCCGTTTCTCGGCATGTTGCAGGCGCAGGGCGCCAGCCCCAAGGGAATCGATCGCCACCGCAAAGACCTGTACTTCGAGAACTGGGACTTCATGGTGCAGCGGCAGCTCCCGCATAGCTTTCTCGGGCAGGTTGGCTACGTTGGCAGCGAGGGGCACCGCCTGTTCGCCATCCGCGCGTCGAATCTCATCAATCCGCTGACGGGGAAGCGGCCCTTGACGCAGTTCGGCCAGTTCAACATCAAACATAACGACGGCAACAGCGTCTTCAACGCGCTGCAGACTTCGGTGCAACGTTCCTTTACCGCCGGCTGGCTGTGGCAGACGCAGTACATGTGGTCGCACGGCCTGGCGGGCAACGCCATCGGATCGGGCGACAAGGTGTACGTGCAAAACGCCGCCTGCGTGGCTTGCGACCGGAGCAACGCGCCGTTCGATATTCGCCATACCATTACCATGAATTCGGTCTACCAGCTTCCTGTGGCCCGGCACGCGAACGGCGTGGTGAAAGCCCTGTTCGGCGGCTGGGATCTGAGCGGACTGGCGACAGCCAGCACCGGGCGGCCGGTGAACATCCTGGTAACCCGGAAGGCATCGGCCATGCTGGACGGCAACACCAAGTACCAGCGGCCGAACCTGCTTCCGGGTGTATCCATTTACCCGGTCAACCAGACCATCTCCAACTGGTTCAACCCCGCGGCGTTCGCCGTGCCGGCCAACAACACGTGGGGGAACCTGGGGCGCAACATCGCACGCGGTCCCGGATATTGGGAAATGGACTCGGCCCTGGAGAAGAAGACGCCCCTCACGGAGAAGGTGAGCCTGAAGTTCCGGGTCGAGGCCTTCAACCTGCTGAATCACCCGATTTTCGCCGATCCGGCGGCCACCACATCGTCGGCTTCGAGCTTCGGGGTAATCACCAGCACGCTGAACACCGGCGCCGTGGGGACCGGCACGCCGAGACGCATCCAGTTCATGCTCCGGCTGGAGTTCTGAAGGGCGCGAGATCAAGGAGGGGTGCGCGGCACGGCACGCGGCCTTCCGGCCGTGCCGCGCCGGCGCGCGCCGGCGGCACGAAGAGTTGGGCTGCGGCCGCATCTTCTGGGAGAATCGGAGTATCGAAGCGGGCGTAGAAACATGTCATGAAGAATCCACTGACGGCGGCCGGGGAAGATCAACCTGCGGGGGATCGGCAGGGGACCGATCCGTTGCGCAAACCGAGCCGGGTGCCGATTCTGCCGGCCATCCTGCGCTACTTCGCGTCCGGCGAAGACAAACCTCCTCTTCACGGTCCGCAACAGATTGATCGGTTGTACAAACGCTACCGAATCTCGATCATGACGGCGATTACGCTTGGCTATGGCATCGCCTATATGTGCCGGCTGGGCCTGTCGGTGGTCAAGAAACCGCTGATCGACGACGGCATCTTTTCGGCGGATCAACTGGGGACGATCGGATCGGCCATTTTCTACGCCTACGCATTCGGCAAGCTGGTCAACGGGTTTTTGGCGGACCACGCCAACATGAAGAAGTTCCTGGCGTTCGGAGTACTGGTCTCGGCGCTGATCAATATCTTCATGGGCTGGTCCACGGTGCTGTGGGTGTGGGTGGTGCTATGGGCGTTGAACGGGTGGTTTCAGGGGTTCGGCGCTCCCGCGGGCGTGGTAGCGATGTCGCAGTGGTTCAGCAACCGGGAGCGCGGAACCTACTACGGCATCTGGAGCACAGCCCATCCGCTGGGCGAAGGCCTGACCTTTGCGGTGCTGGCGGCGATGGTCACCTGGTTTGGCTGGCGGGCCGGTTTTGTAGTCCCCGGCCTCATCTGCGTGGTGCTGGCGATTGCGCTGTATGTGTTCATGGAAGACCGCCCGCAAACCCTGGGCCTGCCCCCCGTGGCGGTTTGGAAGAACGATCGCCAGGCCAAGCCGGCGGAGGGCGCGGAGAAGCCCAAATCCACCTGGCAGATGCAACTTTCGATTCTCAAGTACCCTTCGATTTGGGTGCTGGCGGTCTCCAGCGCGCTCATGACCATGACGCGGTACGCCATGAACGACTGGGGCATGTTGTATTTGCAGGAAGCCAAGGGATACTCGGGCATCGCAGCGGGCAGCCTGCTGGCTCTCAAATCGATTGCGGGGCTGGCGGGCTCGGCCTCCTACGGCTACATTTCGGACAAAGTGTTCCGCGCCAGGCGGCCGCCCATGAACCTGGTGTGCGGCGTGGTGGAAGTGCTGTCGCTGGTGGTGATGTTTGCTATTCCGCCGGGGCACCCGCTGGTTCTGACCGTCATGCTTCTGGTCTACGGTTTCGCCATCACCGGGTTGATCACTTCGCTGGGCGGATTGTTCGCCATCGACATCGCGCCCAAGAAGGCGGCGGGCGCGGCCATGGGGTTTATAGGCGTTTTCAGCTATGTCGGAGCGGCGATCCAGGAGCGGATCAGCGGCCTGTTAATCCGGCAGGGAACCACCATGGTCAACGGAGTGCGGCAATACGACTTTCACAATACAATCGTTTTCTGGCTGGGGACTTCTGTTGTTTCTTTGATTCTTGCGACATCTTTGTGGCGGGTCCGGGCAAATGACTAACCTTGGGAGCGACGTAATGCGCAGCAATGCCACCTACGACATTGTCATCATAGGCAACTACACAAAAGACACGATCATTTCACCGTCCGGCACCAGGTACGTGGACGGCGGCGGCTTCAATTACGGCTCTCACGTAGCCTCCATGATGGGTCTGAAGGCCGCCGCGGTAACCAGGCTTTCGAAAGAAGATGTGCGCGTGGTAGATGCCCTTACCCGTCTGGGCGTCACGGTCTATCCGACCTATACCCCATATTCCACCGACATGCGCTTGTATTATCCGACCACCAACGTGGATGAGCGAACCCTGTCGGTGACTCATACGGCCGGAGCGTTTACGCCCGATCAAGTCAGGGGCCTCCAATCCGGGGCGTTTCTCATCAACTCGTCGCTTCGGGAAGAGGTGGACCTGACCGTCCTCCGGGAGTTGCGAACCAAGAACGCGCTACTCGCCGCCGACGTGCAGGGGTTCCTTCGGATCATAGGCCCGGAGGGCGCCTTGATGTACAACGGCTGGCCGGAAAAGAGCGAAGTGCTCGCGCAGATCGACATTTTGAAGACCGACGCGGTGGAAGCGGAAAAGCTGACCGGCGAGACCGACATAAGAGCCGCGGCGCAGATCCTCGCGGGTTATGGGCCCAAAGAGATTGTGCTGACGCACAGTCGGGGCCTCCTGGTCTTTGCGGGCGGCCGGTTCCATGAGGCACCCTTTTGTCCCCAAGAGCTGGTGGGCCGCTCCGGACGGGGCGATACCTGCATCGGCTCGTACGTATGCAAGCGCTTGAGCGATTCTCCTCAAGAAGCTACTGTCTGGGCGGCGGCGGTCACCAGTCTGAAAATGGAAGCCGAGGGTCCCATCACCAGAAAAGCGAGTGAAGTGGAGGATCTGATCGCGAGGGTGTACAGCGCATCGGCGGGGTAGTTTGCTCATCAGAGGAGGCAGTACCAGTAATGAACTCAGGAAGACTTGTTTCGTTGGCATTGGCGGTTTTGTCGATTCCCTGGGGCGCGGGGTTAGTCCTGGCTCAAGGAACTCCCGCGCGTGGCGAAGAACTGAAGTTCGTGGTGATTGTGACCCGGCATGGCGTTCGTCCTCCGACGGTGGCCAATGACCAGATCGATCCGTACGCGGCCGAGCCATGGCCCAAGTGGGACGTTCCTCCGGGGTACCTGACGGCGCACGGCAGGGCCTTGATGAAACTGTTCGGCGCCTATGACCGGGCGCAATTCGCGCGCGCCGGGCTGTTCACTCCGTCGGGCTGCGCGGATGCGAGCCACGTCTATTTCTGGGCGGACAATGGTGAGCGCACCATCGAAACCGGCCATGCTTTGGCGGAGGGCATGCTGCCCGGCTGCAAGGTCGAGGTGCACTCGGCGCCGGCGGGGACGCCCGACCCACTGTTCAAACCTTTGGATGCTGGTGTTGGGCATGCGGACCCGGATTTGGCGGTGGCGGCGGTTTCCGGCCGGATCGGGGGTCACCCGGAGGCGCTGCTGGCGGCGTATCGCCCGGCCCTGGAGACCATGCAGCAGGTGCTCACCGCGGGCAAGAAGGTCAAGCAGTCTCTGCTGGAACTGCCGGTCTCGCTTGCTCCGGTCGCGGGCGGCCTGGCTGAAATGCGCGGGCCGCTGACCACAGCCGCTTCGCTGGCGGAGGATTTTCTGCTCGAGTACACCAACGGAATGCAGGGCCACGATCTCGGTTGGGGCCGTCTCACCGAAGCCAACCTGCGGCAGATGATGGCGCTCCACATTGCCTACGCCGATCTGGTGCGGCGGACGCCGCAGATCGGGCGAACGTCGGCTTCGAACCTGTTGAGCCACGTGGCGAAGGCCATGGAGCAGGCGGCGACGGGCAAAGCTGTGCCGGGCGTCATCGGCAAAGTGGGGGACCGCATGCTGGTGATCGTCGGGCACGATGGCAACCTCTCCAATATTCAGGGGACGCTGAACCTGACGTGGCTGCTGCCGGGTTATCAACCCAACGACACGCCTCCCGGAGGCGCACTGGTCTTCGAATTGTGGCGCCAAACCGCGGGCGGGGCGTATTCGGTTCGTACCTACTATACGGCCCAGACCATGGAGCAGATGCGCAAGGCGGTGCCGCTGACGCCGGATTCGCCTCCGGCCAAAGCGACGGTGTTCGTGCCGGGTTGCAGCACGGCAAAGGCGGGGTCGCCCTGCGATTGGAAAGCGTTTCAACGGACGATTGAGACGTCGATCGATCGGGCGTTTGTGAAGCCGTGAGCTGCCGAATGCGGTGAAGTATAAAGCATGCCCTACCAGTCAAGCTGCGCGGGGAGGAACTCGGCCACCAGGTCTTCGTAATATGGTTTGACCTGTTCGAGGTTGGGGCGTTCCCGGCCCTTGGAATACAAATCGTAGGGGTTGAACTTCTTTACCCATTCGAACATCTCCTCATCATGCGCGTTCATGAGGTGGTGGTAGGCGCCATGTTTGTGAGCTGGGTAGAAGGAGTGGTAGCGCAGCATGTATTGCGCCGGCTCGGGCAGATAGTTCCTGGTCACGCGATAAATGTATTCGTCGTGTCCCCATGACAGGGAAACGTGATCGAGGCCGCAGTGGGGCTCGTAGATGCCGCACGGGGTTTGATATTCCGGCACGCGGCTGTCGGGGTTGGCGGCGAAGTACGCGGGGAAGACGATCTGATCCGACCAGGCGCAGCCGACAGGGAAGGTGTCGCCCACCACGGCCCACTGCGGCTCGCCGTAGAGGCACAGCACTTTGCCCAGGTCGTGAAGCAGGCCGGCGAGGACAAACCAACGGGGGTGGCCGTCGCGGCGGATGGCCTCGGCGGTTTGCAGCAGGTGGTCGGTCTGGGAGAGGTCGGTATCCGGATCGCTGTCGTCGACCAGGGTGTTGAGGTACTCGGCGGCTTCCCAGATGCTTTTCTTGCCACGCTGCAGCGTGAGGTATTGGGCTCTTTTGGCGCGGACAAACTCGACCGTCTGGCCGGCGTGGTTCTGGCGATAGAACTCAGCCACGGCGGGGGTGGTATCCGGCGAGTAGTTACGGAATTCGTCTTCGGATTTTCCGGGACGGTAACGGGCAGCTACATCGTCATCCCAATTCATAACCCAGGCCTCCAGGTGCACACGTTTGCACATATCATCCTACCAGAATAGGGCATATCTGCCATATTCGTCAACAGGATTCCTTGCAACCGTGCTTGCAAAGGCTGGCAACGGCCGATTCAGGCCGGAATATCTGTTGACTTGGGCATCGTTATGGAGTTATTCTGAACACGTTTGCAAATGGTCTCAATCAAGGACATTGCGCGCGCCGCTCACGTCTCCCACTCGACCGTCTCGCGGGCCCTTCGCAACAGCCCCCTGGTGAACGCCGAAACCAGCGCCCTGATCCGTAAAATCGCCGGCGAGCAAGGGTATACGGTCAGCGCGGTAGCGCGCAGCCTGGTCAACAGACGAACCAACACCATGGGGGTGGTGGTCACCAGCATCGCCAATCCGTTCGTGGGGGAGATCGTCAACGGGATCGAAGAGGTGGCGTTAGCCCACGACTACTCCTTGTTCCTGGCCACGTGCCATGCCGATCCCGTGCGGGAGGTGCGCGCGGTACGGTCGTTCCAGGAACGCCGTGTGGATGGGATTCTGGTGAACTCGTCGCGGGTGGGCGCCCTTTACCTGCCGCTTCTGGAGGAAATGAGGGTCCCCATCGTGCTGATCAATAACCAGCACCCGGGCGAATTCGTTCACTCGGTGACCATCGACAATCTGAATGCCGGGAGGGAAGCCGCGCGGCATTTGGTCGAGCTTGGTCACAGACGCATCGGTTACATCGGCAACCGGTACGGTCTTCAGGCGGACATGGAGCGCTTCTCCGGCTATAGGCAGATTCTGGAAGAGAGGGACATAGGCTTCCAACCAGAGTTGGTGGCGCATGGGGATGGACGGCCGGAGGGCGGGATGAGCGCCATGGAGCGGCTGCTGTGGCTGGCGGAACCCCCAACGGCGGTCTTCTGCTATAACGACATGGAGGCGATTGGGGCCATGCGCGCGGTCCGGGAACGCGGGTTGACGGTGCCGGGCGATGTCTCGGTGGTGGGTCTCGATGATCTGTTTCTGGCGTCCTACACCGATCCGCCACTGACCACGATTCAACAGCCCAAGCACCAGATGGGGCGCTTGGCCGCGGAAATCCTACTGCAATTGCTTTCCGGCGAGAAGCCCGACAGCCGCGTGACGCTCACCGGTAAACTCATCGTGCGGCAATCGACGGCGCCGCCGCCGGCTGCGAGGCGCCCATGAAGCCATCCGCGCAGATTCTGGAATTGCGGGGCATTTCGAAGTGGTTCAGCGGCGTCCGGGTGCTCGCAGGAGTGGACTTCGATGTGCGCGCGGGTGAGGTGCATGCGCTGGTGGGGGAGAACGGCGCGGGCAA
>Ga0182027_10012225_pt1 | contig 12065 bp, 7 predicted proteins | sample 712E1DmetaG_FD_121300 | JGI IMG/M metagenome (GOLD analysis project Ga0182027, IMG submission 121300) | Permafrost microbial communities from Stordalen Mire, Sweden - 712E1D metaG (Illumina Assembly) | ecosystem: Environmental > Terrestrial > Soil > Wetlands > Permafrost | place: Sweden...
GATCGAGCACCCGGTCGGCAAGGCCATCTTCGTCTTTGCCGGCGGCACCAGCGCTCGCCTCGCCGACTTCGCCGGCAACTCGAGCGACGAGTTCCGCCAGGCCAAGGGCCCCGACTTCGTCAGTCGCCTCAAGGGTCACGTCGACGTCGTCGGCCCCGATCCGCGCGGCGGCGACTCCGACGCCGATCCGTACTACCGCATCCGGCGTGCGATTCTGCTGCGGGCGATGCTCGGGGGCCGGAAGACCCTCTTCAAGAGGGGGCGGCTTCAGATCGACTCCGGAGTGTTGCGCGCCTTTCTCGAAGTGAGCCGCTACCGCCACGGCGCCCGCTCGCTCGAGACGATCATCTCGATGAGCACGTTGAGCGGGAAGAACCGTTTCGAGCGCTCCGCCCTTCCCGCCGCCGATCAGCTCGACGCGCATGTCGACGCGCGCGAGTTCCTCTCCCTCGCCGGGCTCTACGTCCCGGAGGGAGCGCTGCTCGAGCGACTGGCCGAGGCGGCGCACCTCAGCTACTGCAAGGACATGCTCGCCCAGGGCTACTCGTGGAGCGGCACGCTCGAGTACCTGGTCGAGCACGGGCTGCAAGAGCTGAAGCCGGCCGAGAAGGGTCCACATCAGTCCCTGATTGACTACGACAGTCTGCCGCCGGACGTCAAGGAGCAGAACCGCGGCAACGCCCGCGACCTGGCCCGCAAGGTCGCGCTCCTCGGCTACTCGCTGCGTGAGGATGCGCCCGCCGGCGCGCCCGCCGTCGAGTTCGATCCCTCCGATCCCCGTGTCGAGCAGCTCGCAAAGGAGGAGCACGGGCGCTGGGTGCGGGCGAAGATCAGGGCAGGTTGGCGCCGCGGTCCGAGAGATGACGAGAAGCGGACTCACCTCTGCATCTGTTCGTGGGCGGAGCTCCCCGAGGAGGAGAAGCAGAAGGATCGAGCGCTCGTGCTCGGGATCCCCGAGATCATCGTCGCCAGCGGGATGACGCTGGCCAGGGTCGAAGAGACAGACGAGCTGGCAATCGGCATCTGCGGTCACCGCGTTCTCGCCGAGCCCGAGAAAGTCGTGGCCGGGATTGAGCAAGCGCTGAATCGGATCGAAGCCGTGTTCCCGGGCCGTCCGCTTCGGATTCTCTCGGCGCTGGCAGAAGGCGCCGACCGTCTCGCTCTCGGCCCCGCGCTCGATCGCCCCGGCTCGAAGCTGGTCGCCGTGCTCCCGCTCGAGAAGTACGACTATCTCTCCGACTTCGCGTTAAGCGAGTCGAAGGACGAGTTCCTGCGCCTGCTTTCCGGCGCCGACGACGTGGTCGAGCTGCCGTCCTGCGACGATCGCGACCAGGCCTTCACTACCTCCGGCGACTACATCTGTGAGCACTCCGACGTTCTGATCGCCGTCTGGGACGGTCGGGAAGGCCAAGGTCAGGGAGGAACGGCCACCGTGGTCGCCCGAGCTCGCGCGCGCATGCTCCCGATCGCCCGGGTTCACGCGGGCAACCGCAAGCCCGGCACGCTCGAGTCGACCTCGCTCGGCATCGAGCAGGGCAGCGTCAGCTACGAGAACTTCTAGGAGCCCGTTTACTCTCGGGCGTCCCGATTCAGTGGTATCGCACCGGTTCATGGACAGCGCGCGCCGCTCGCCACATGGTGTGTTCTCGGCTAATCGCCTCCTCCGCATCGGCGACTTCCGCCGCCCACGACTTCTCGTCAGTCACGCCCCTCAGTCGCGCCCCGATCAGCCCGAGCTCATGGGAAGCCAGCGTGTACGCGCGAGCGATCGACTCGTGCTGCTTGACCGCGAGCCAAGCCACGCTGACGCCGATGACGGTCGAAACGACGCTCGCTATGTCGATATGGATGATGTCGAACGCCTTCAGCACAGCGGCGAGCGCTCCGGCGAGCTCCACTGAGATAAGGGCGAGCCTCCACGCTCCGGTCCGGCGCTCGTTGTGGTGCGCCTTGGCTGCGTACCAGCGCTGCTGGTCGAGAATACGGTTATGCAGGTAGCTCTCACGGCGCTGGTCGAGTGATCGACCGCGAAGATCGGAAACAGCTTCCGAGACGGCCGGCTCGGAGCTTGGGAAGATGTTCGTCGTCGGGACGTCATTCAAGAGCTCGGCGAGTTGCTCCGCGAAGTAGTCGTCTGCGTTTTCCAGCCCGATCGGGAACGGAAGGCCGCCGACGGCGAAGCGCCAGGTCAGCGTCTTCGCCGACTCGGCGAGCGCGCGCGCGTCGTACCAGAGTTGTTCAGGGTGTTCGGCAAGAAGCCAGATCTCCACGCCAAACGCAATCACGAATGCCGCTGCCGCGGCGATGCTGAGGACCTCGACCCCATCGACAGGCAGCAGATACCCGAGGGCACCGCAGACCGCAGCGGCGACGGCGAGGGAGATTCTTGAGCCGGTTGCGTGTAGGAACCGGCGTTGACCGCGCAGCGAGATCGAGTCGGCGTCGCGAAAGAGCTGCGGAAAATCGTCGGCCCTGAGTGTTGGATCAATCATCTGCCGGGATCATCTCATTCATTCAGCGACGAGACGTTGGCAGCAGTTGTCGGCAAGCGGGAAGCTGACTGAGATCGGCGTCATCACGGGCCGCCGTTTCCGGTCGCTCAACGTCCCCGGCACCCTCAGGCGACTGCGCCGCTTCTGTCGGGAAAGTGGTTCTCGATCTATTCCGAAACGATCTCTCAAGCGCGAGAGGCGTTCTGAACGTACTCGGCGACGCCCTCGCGAAAAACGCCTACGAACTTACACCCCTCCGGATACTCGAGATCCTCGTCTGGACTGAGGTTGAACCGTGCGGTTACTACCGCCACTGAGCCTTGCCGGCTAACTGAGTGATGAGCTGTTTTAAGGTCTCCGCTAGCGCCCGGCGGCGACTACATCTGAAGCCATCCCGGATGCCCGAGAGGTCGCAAATACCTCTTCAATTTGTTGAAAAGCCACACGAAGGACATTTACCTGGAATCGGTTTATGTTCTGACAGTGTAAAGGTATACGTACCATCGCACCTCGCACATTCCAGCTCATAATCTGGAGCGTACCGTGTATTCTCATTCCGGATTTCATACCAACGAGAACGACTTTTCAGCAACCTTTCAGATTCTTCGTGAGAAGCCTGTATATATGAAACCATTAAGGCTGTAGGTCGCGGGTCTATGTTGGTGAACAGGGTTAATACACGCTCGAATTCTCTTAATTCCCTTCCGCGTATTAAAAAGTCGGGATGGAAACCAATTCGTTGCCATTCTTGCGCCTTAATAAGCAGATTCTTATGGTATTCTAACCATTCCCAATCGGTATGGATAGCTTCGTTTAGTTTCTTTAATGCGTCGTCGAATTGCGGCAATTGGGCGATAGCTACCTGTTGGTCTTCCGGCCTTATTGAACCATCCTCGTTTGTTTCTTCGACCGTAAAGTACTTACCTTTCTGAAGAATCATCCAGTTAATTTTGGACAGGTCTGGCACGAAATCTCCGACAACGGTCGAATCCAAGTCATCCAAAACGACAGGAATAATACGTTTATTATTCTTTAGAGCGTGATCTACTTCGTCTTTACATACAGTAGAGTTAATAGAATGCCGGCTGATTAAGAATATAAATACATTCGTGTTGTCGATAGCCGCGCGAATATTCAACCACCAATCGTCGCCAACAGGGATACGCTCCCAGTCGATCCAGGTATCTATATTGTCTTGTTCCAACGACTCGTATAATAAATGAGCGAAACCGATATCTTTACGTGAATATGAAATGAACACGTCAGACATAGTTACTCCTCTTGGCGAGAAGCGGAATATCTAACCACCAAACATTACGATTAAGACTTCGTACGCGAACGTACGCAGACTGCGCCTTACGGACGGCTGATTGGCGAGAACTCGCTTAGCTTCTTCGGGCGTGAGGATCTCCACCTGGCTCAATTGTTTCACTCTCTTACGTGCCTGGCTTCGGGACCTCGCCGGGACCTCGGCGTAAAGGTCACGAACGGGTTGAAGCGATTGCCAGCTGGGTAACGCGGTCGGGAGCCGGAAAATGCCGATTTGCGGGAGGAAAAGGAACTTTCGGCTCTATTACTAGCGATGGAGCGTACCAGGATCGAACCGGTGACCTCCCGATATGGCCGTCTGCCCGTGGTGCGGTCTCTTCCGAGACAAACTTTTGCCGAATCTTTGCCTGCCTGAGCTGATCCGAGCTGCTCTCAGCTGACCGAAGAGCGCTCAACCATGCGGTATTGGCTGGAGCAGACCTGGGTTGGGCGCCCTGTTAACCGGAGGGTTGTAGGTTCGAGTCCTACCCGGGAAGCTGAGAAATCCCTGCAAGCGCAGAGCTTTTGTCGTTTCAAAAGCAATCAGGGACAGGGTCTTTTGCCTTTCTTTTGCCGGAGCAACGGGTCCAGGTAGCGATCTTCCCTCGATTGATGTCGGAGAAGTTCGAGTCTGGCGCTAGCGGGAGCGCCAGTTAACCAAGCCTCTCGAGAGAGAGCCACGTCCCCTAACCCACTCACCCATGAGCCGTAGCGCGGTATCGAGAAAAGGGGAGAGGAGATAGGGCCTCCCGAAACCGGACGATCCGTGACATCTGCTTCGTCACGGCTAGGCGCAGGCGATACGATCGGTCAACCCTAGTAGTACGATCCCCGCCGCATCAGACGGGGCTTAAGCTCGGACGGCAGAACGGTTGCCGGGTGTCGTTATTGGTCGCTCGCGTGGTCGGGCGGAAGCGGTTGGAACATAGATCGCGTTCAATAGATCTGAAAGGAGTACCACCATGGCGGGGGTAGCAGACCGGATCCAAGCAAACTTGAAGAGGATTCTCGAATCGATACGTGAAGCACTCAAGCCAAACCTCGAGCCGGATGAGGAGTTGCGTTGGTTCGGCTCTGTGACTCAGCTCAGAGCGCCGGCTCCCGTAAGATTCTTGCTCTCATGGGGGGTGCTGCTTCCGATTTTCGGCGGTCTTGTGATGCTGGCCCTCGAAAAACACTGGTACGTTGGCATAACGGGAAAGCGTGTCCTTTTCGGTCGTATGAAGTACCAGAACAAACCAGACCCAAACGGAGTAATAGCCGTCCAACTAGGCGATGTCACGGTAAGTCGGAGAGGGCAAAGCGGTGGAGATTTGATCGTCGCGAACTCTAAAGAGGGGTTGCCAGGTAAATTCAGGCTTCCTAAGGGAACCGACATCGATAAGTTGCAGGTATTTCTTCAAGCTTGAGTTTGTTACGTCTGAATCGGCGGTTGAGGCGCCCTGTCTTTCTTGGAGGCTACGTACTACTCGGGGTGCTTCAGGCCGCGGCTGCCGGGCGTTGAAGGTAGAACTCTCGCGATGCTGGTAGCGGCTCCGGTAGCCTCGTCGCGGCTATCCTCGGAAGCTATGGTCGACGGCGACATCAACGTCAGTGTCGCAACGCTGACCAGTGACTACGTCGCGAAGACGATCGATCACTCCCTCCTGAGCCCGGCGCTCGATGCCGCGGCGGTGCTCGATGGCTGCGATCTGGCCTGCTGCTACGGCGTCGCGTCTGTCTGCGCCAAGCCCTCCGACGTGGCGGCCGTGGCTGAGGCGCTGCGGGGCTCCGGGGTCAAGGTCGGCACCGTGATCGGCTTTCCCCACGGCTCATCCAAGACCGAGATCAAGGTCTACGAGGCGGAGTGGGCGGTGGCCGAGGGTGCCGAGGAGCTGGATCTGGTACTGAACATCGCTCGCCTTCGCGCCGGTGCCAGCAGTGATGTCCGCTCCGACATCCAAGCGGTCTGCGAGGTCGCTTCCGGCCGCGCACTAGTGAAGGTGATCCTGGAGAGCGCCTACCTCGACGAGGACCAGAAGGTGCTCGGCTGCCGCCTGGCCGAATCGGCCGGCGCGAGCTTCGTCAGTGCTTCCACGGGTTTCGCGCCGATGGGCACAAAGGCGGAGGACGTGCGCCTGATACGCCGCACGCTCTCTCCCGACACCCAGGTCAAGGCCGCCGGTGGCGTTGACAGTCTCGACTCGCTGCTCGAGATGCTGAGGGCCGGCGCCATCCGGATCGGCACGAGCGCGACCGAGACCATCCTCGAGGAGTTCAAGGCACGCGAAGCTCGCTGGGAGTAGGACGGCACGCCGTCGCAGCGCAGCCTCTGGCAGGTACTTCCGAGAATGGGCCGTACAGGATTCGAACCTGTGACCTTGGGATTAAAAGTCCCGTCCGGCGAGTTTCAGCGAATCGCAGAAAACGTAAAGAGGCTGCAAAACGCTACTTTCTTAACTGCGACTAGATGCAGCGAGACATCCCATTTAGAGACAAGCCTGTACGCGCACTAACTAGAGGAAGTGACCGGCTGACGACTGTGGAGTGCCTATAGGCGCTGGTCGAAACAACCCGCTAGCCGGCGGGAGCCGTTTCGAACACTTTCCTGTATAGGTTCCGCTAATTAGCCACGCTCTGCTCCGCGCTGGAGCGCTCGCTCGCCATCAGCCACCTCCATTTGGTCACTCAGAGTCGGACGCTAAGACAATCGAGCTGGACTAGATAAGGAGGGCCGCACAGTTTCCTAAACCGCGTGCGCAAGTTCGATTCTTGCCGGGGGCACTGGGTTTGCGGGGCGTTTGGGGTTGTGTGGCAACACCTGTGGCAACACCCTAAGAAACGAGCGCTCGGCGTCGCGCGCGTGAGCTGGTCGGGGAGCCGAGAGAGAGGCGAGCAAGTAGAAGCTATTGAGCGCTCTTCGCCTGGCGCCAGCCTAGAGTTCGGCCAGTCCCTCTTTCGCGACGAACATCCACGCCACCGCCGAAGCGATTTCCCACGCCCACTCCGAACCTGGGAGCTCCACAAATGCTCCATAACCGCCGCTGTGCGGAGATTCTGCGAGTCGTTCTGAGAGAAAAAGCGGCGATTATCAGGACATACCAGGAAGCCCTCTCACGGACTCGAACCGTGGACCCCCTCCTTACCATGGAGGTGCTCTACCAACTGAGCTAAGAGGGCAAGCGCGGGAATTGTACCGCCGCCTCGATCAAGGTCGGGCAAGGCATGTGGAGTGCGGTTACTTGCTCCCCTCCTCCTTTTTCTTCTTCCCGCCTTTGCGCTTGCCGCGGAGCCGGAGGAAGAAGGCAACCGCCAAGAGCACCACCACGAGAGCGAGACCGATGTAGCCGCCGCTCTCGACGATCTTGATTGCGCGGTTGAGATTCGAGCCGACCATCAGGCCGACGACCATCACGACGGCCACCCAACAAGCACCGCCGAGTGCGTTCGCCAGCAGGAAGGCGCGCCAGCGCATGTGCGTGATACCGGCGATCGGGCCGGCGAAGATACGCAGGATGGCCACGAAGCGGGCGAAGAAGACGATCAGCCAGCCACTCCGCCGCTTGAAGAACGACTCCGCCCTGGCAACGCGTGCGGGATGGTAAAAGTGGCGAATTCCCGGCAGTGTCCAGAAGCGCTCGCCGTAGTGGTGGCCGAGCGCGTAGCCGATGTTGTCGCCGATGACCGCCCCGGCCCAGGCGCAGAGCGCAACCTGCCAGGGCACGAGAGTTCCATGTCCGGCTGCGACGGCGGCGATCACGAGCACCGTCTCGCCGGGGATCGGGATCCCCATCGACTCGATTCCCACACCGAAGAAGACGAGCGGGAGCCCGATCAGCTCCAGCAAATGCTCGATCGTGTGTACGAACATGGCGCCAGTAGCTTCCCACGCGGCGCCCCCGTCATGCCAGCACTGCTACGGATCTCCCTCGCTAGACCGCGGCGACCGGCATGACGGGGGCGCCGCGCCGAACGCAGTCCCCAACTCAATCCGAACTCCTCAAACCGACCGCGGGTAGCCGAGTTGCGTTTCAAGGAGCAGACGAGACACGCGCGTCGTAGGCGCGGTGACTCGTTCGACGAGATAGCACCGCCGAAAGTCAGCGCCGGCGTTGCCGGCGGACTTTCGGCGGGAAAGATGGGGGAGGGAGGATTCGAACCTCCGTAGGCTGAGCCGACGGGTTTACAGCCCGCTCCCTTTGGCCGCTCGGGCACTCCCCCGCGGAGCGCCATTGTAGCGATGCCGAGATCGACATACTCATTCCGGTCGCCGCGACCGGCGTGACGGACGCGGCTGACTCCACGCCGTCCTCAACCAATACAGGGGTCGTACCGCCGAAAGTCGCAATGCCCTCCCTGGGAGGGCGGACTTTTGGCGGAAGAGATCGCTCCCTTTGGCCGCTCGGGCACTCCCCCGCGGATGGTCATTGCAGCCGGGTTCGAATCGAGCGCAGCCGGGTTCGGCACCTGCGAGCGCCGCTCGTTCCAACCCGAGAACGAGCGGGTTGAGGACGTACGCCGCCTCAGCCACACATCCCCACCGGAATAAACCCCGAGAAGGGGATCTAAAGAGCGACCGCGAAAGTGCCGATGCAACCGCGAATGGAACTTGATGTTTTGCTCACCCGCGTAGTCGAGATCGGGGGCTCCGATCTCCATCTCAAGCTCGGCCAGCCGCCGATCGTCAGGCGCGACGGTGAGCTCGGCGCGCTCGACGGCTTCCCGCCTGTCGGGCCCAAGGAGCTGAACGCGGTTCTGGAGGCGCTGACCAGGCATCTGCCCAGCAAGCTGCAGGAATTCCGCCAGACCGGCGAGCTCGACATGGCCTTCACCCATCCGAGCCTGCCGCGCTTCCGCGTCAACGGCTTCCGCCAGCGTGGCGCAATCTCTTTTGCCTTCCGCGTCATCCCGCGCGAGATTCCGACCTTCGAGCAGCTCGAGCTTCCTCCGGGGGTCGGTAGTCTCGCCAGCTACCACCGCGGCCTCGTTCTCGTCACCGGTGCGACCGGCGCGGGCAAGTCGACCACCCTTGCGGCGATGGTCGACCACATCAACCGCACGCGCCGGCAGCACATCCTCACGATCGAGGACCCGATCGAGATCCTCCACGCCGATCGTGGCTGCATCGTCAACCAGCGTGAGATCGGGCTCGACTCCGCTTCCTTCAGCCAGGCGCTGCGGCGCGCTATGCGCCAGGACCCGGACGTGATCCTGATCGGCGAGCTACGTGACCGTGAAACTGCCGAGACCGCGCTACAGGCGGCCGAGTCGGGGCACCTGGTCATGTCGACGATGCACACGATCGACGCCTCCGAGACCGTCGCCCGCTTCGTCGAGCTCTTCCAGGAAGCGAAGCAGGCGCAGACTCGCGCGATCCTCGCCGGTGTGCTGCGTGGCGTCGTAAGCCAGCGTCTGTTGCCTCGTATCGGCGGCGGGCGAGTGGCCGCGGTCGAGGTGATGGTCACGAACGCGCGCATCGCCGATCTGATCCGCAGTGGCAACGGCGACGAGGTTACCGATGCGATCGCCGACGGATCCTTCTTCCAGATGCAGACCTTCGCCCAGTCGCTGATCTCGCTGGTACTCGAGGGCAAGGTGGACAAAGAGATCGCCTCCAACGCCTCCTCTAATCGCCACGATTTCCTCGTTCAGCTCGAGCATGCAATGAAGACGCAGGCAGCCGCCGGGGCCACGGGAAAGGATGAGGGCAGCACCCCGGGTTTGTCGCCTGCGCTCGCCGGACGTAGTGGGGCTGAGCAGCAGTCCTCTGACGGCGGACCACTGCGAATTGCCGGCCCGGAAGGATGAAGCTTGCGCTAGTGGGTGCGGCGGTGGCGCTCGCGCTCGGCACGGGTAGCGCGCGCGGCGACACCTTCGCGATCGTCTCTACCTCGGATTCCCCCACCCTTTCTCAAACCACTGCGATCGCCAACCTACCGAGCGCGCAGGTGCCGAACGCCCCGGGCGCCCTTGTCCTGCCGTCCAACTGGACCAGGCAGGCCGGTGATGAGACGCCGATCTCCTCGGCGCAGATGCGTGTGATCTGGCAGTCGGCGGGCAGCGCTTACGGCATCCCCTGGTCGGTACTGGCGGCTATCAACAAGATTGAGTCGAACTTCGGTCGCAACATGGGGCCGAGCTCGGCCGGCGCCATCGGCTGGATGCAGTTCATGCCGGATACCTGGATGCGCTGGGGAGCGGACTTCGACGGCGACGGTATCGCCGATCCCTGGAACGCGAAAGACGCTGTCTTTTCGGCGGCTCGCTACCTCGCCGCCGCGGGTGGCGCCAGCGACGTCTCCCGCGCTGTCTTCGCCTACAACCATGCGCAGTGGTACGTAGACGAGGTGCTCTCGCTGGCCCGCCTCCTCTCGAGCGACAGCTCGCTCAGCTTCTCGCTCGATGGGCTCCAGCAAGGCCTCGAGAAGGCCGAGAGGAGCGTGGCGAAGATCAGCCAGCAGATCGCGCAGGTGCGCACACACGCGCTCGCGATCCGGGCTCGCGCGCGGCGCATGTTCGCAGAGGCCGACAGCGCATCGCTGATCGGTCAGCGCACCGCCATGCGCATGAGCGCTGCCGAGGTGGAGGCCCAGGCGATCCCGCTCGAGGCGAAGGTGCCGACTCTGACCAACAAGCTCACAGAAGCCGAGAATGCGCTGACACAGGCTCGCGCCAACTCGCAGGCCGACTCGTTCGACCCGGGGACTTCGGTCTATCTCGCCAGCCCGCAGTACCAGAACGGCTACGTCTTCCCGGTCGGTGGCGGGCCCAGTCGCGTGTCGGTCGGGCATACGCACCACGACTACCCGGCAGCGGACATTGCGGCTCCCGCGGGCACACCGGTCTACGCGCTGGCGGACGGCGTCGTTCTGAGTGCCTGGCGCACGATCGATCCTCTCTGCGGAATCGGCATGAGATTCCACACCGATGACGGGCAGACCTGGGCCTACTGTCACCTCTCCTACATCGAGCCCGCGGTCGTCAGCGGCGCCCGGTTGACGGCCGGAACGTTGGTCGGTTTGGTCGGCTCGACCGGACACGCAACCGGGCCGCATCTTCACCTCGGCCTGATTCCCTCGAGCAACGGCTATCCCCAGAACGAGGCCTGGTTCCAGAGCTTCGCCGGTATCGCCTTCCGCTGGCAGGACGCGCCTACGCCGAACCTCTCGATCGACTCCTCCGGCCTGCGCTCGCAGACGGTGTTCTCCATCGTCGGCGATACGGCTTCCACCGGATCGGCTGTTGCAAGCGCCTGGACGGCTTCCTCGAGCACGGCTCCGCTCGCAAGGGCCGCGAGCGTAGACGGGATACCTAGCGTGGGCTCACCCTTCGCAGCTCCGCCCGCGGACTCCGGCTTGACGGTGGCTGTGGGCCGGGACAAGTCTCCCGGGACGATCGATCAGAGCGCGGTGGGGTCGAGCGGCGGGTAGCCCGCCGGTGTGCGCCGAGGTGCCGGATCCCTGAAGGGCTTCGTGGCTCTGCTCCGTAGATAGAGCGAGAGCTCAATCCGAGCTGGCATCCTGTCCAAATGAACTTCATGCAGATTACGCGCGGGTGGGTCGTGGCGCTTGTCGTCATTTGTGTGCTGGTTCCGACCGGCCTGATCATCGCTGCCTCCCGGAGCAGTTCCTCCAAGCCATCGCACGTGATCGAGACGACGAAGCTCCCGACCAAGATCGTGCCCGACGTCGTCGGGCAACCCTACGTTTTCGTCGAGAGCACGCTGCAGGCACACGGATTTGGCTGGCGAGTCGAGGGCCAGGTCGCCGGTTGGGCCGAAGCGCTGGTGGTGCGCCAGGTGCCGGTGGCGAACACCGAGGTCTTGGATACGGGTGCTCCGCTCGTGACGCTGCAGCTGGCCAAGCCGAAGGGCCACCAGAGCGGCACCCCCGAGGACTCCTCTCCCTACGCCGGTACCAAGATCGTGCTCCCGCCTGCGTCGGGCACCGAGCCGAGCGAGACCGTTCCGACGCCCACGACCACACACACGACCACGCCCACGACCACGCCCACGCCCACGCCCACGACCAAGCCGGCACCGGTCGAGCCGAAGCCGTCCAAGGCGAGCTCGCGCCCGCGCGCCTTTGTGATCGCGGGCGCCAAGCCCGAGCCGCTCGACGAGATGCCGCTGCCCGAACGTGCGCAGGAACTGAACAGCTGGCTTGACTCACATCGCCGCGTCAGCGCCGCCAACGCTCGCTACTGGCTCTTCCAGCATGCGTGGATCGTGACCGGCGCCAAGTTCGGCTGGTGGCACGGAGCGCAGGCGCTCGAGACTCTGATCGC